>Ga0316224_1002869_pt1 | contig 15003 bp, 11 predicted proteins | sample TBH18013metaG_FD_206254 | JGI IMG/M metagenome (GOLD analysis project Ga0316224, IMG submission 206254) | Freshwater microbial communities from Trout Bog Lake, Wisconsin, USA - TBH18013 | ecosystem: Environmental > Aquatic > Freshwater > Lake > Hypolimnion/Profundal zone | place: USA: Wisconsin... | reverse complement strand
GCAACATTTTTGCCTTCAGCCAGACTCTTGGCAATGCTGGTCGCCACGCTTCCAACTTCGACCCCTTGCAGGGACGAAACCACCGCAACCTGTTTTTCAATAGCGAGCGCTTTGAGAATTTGCGCCAATTGATTGACCAGAAAATCCGGTGCGACAATAGCTTTATTCGCTACGTTTAAAAGCAAGTCATCATCAACTGAATGAACAATACTGACCTGTGCACCCTTTTTAACTACTTGACGAATACGCTGAGCCAACAGCGGATGATCCTTGCGCAGGAAGCTTCCCACTACCAGCAGGCGGTCTGCCTGACTGATATCGGCGATTGACATACCAAGCCAGGGAGCGCCGGCCTGCTTTTCATCCGCAGAAAAATCGGACTGCCGCAAGCGGAAATCAATGTTATGACTACCCAGCCCGCGCAGCAGTTTTTGCAACAGGTAAAGCTCTTCCAGTGTGGAATGCGGCGTTGCCAATGCACCAATTTGCTCGGCACCTGCACCACTTGCAATCTGACGTAAACCGTTAGCCACATATTCCAGAGCGGCCTGCCATTCAACTTCGTGCCATTTGCCGTTCTGCTTGATCATTGGCGTGGTCAAACGGTCATGAGAGTTTAAGCCTTCATAACTGAAGCGGTCTTTGTCAGACAACCAACACTCGTTAATCTCTTCATTTTCAATCGGCAGCACACGCATGACGCGATTATTTTTAACTTGTACGGCGAGCCCCGCACCCAAACCATCATGAGGACTGACCGACTTCCGGCGAGACAATTCCCAATTGCGTGCTGTGTAACGGAACGGCTTGCTTGTCAACGCCCCCACCGGACACAAGTCAATCATATTTCCGGATAGCTCTGAATTCACTGTGCTATCTACAAATGTCATGATCTCGGCGAATTCGCTGCGATAGGCTTGCCCCAGTTCCATTTGACCAGCTATTTCCTGACCGAACCGCACACAACGAGTACAATTTATACAGCGACTCATTTCTTCAGCAGAAACCAGCGGGCCAATGTCCTTATGAACCACAATGCGCTTTTCTTCGTGATAGCGGGACGCACTCGCGCCATACCCGACGGCCTGATCCTGTAATTCGCATTCACCACCCTGATCGCAAATTGGGCAATCGAGCGGGTGATTGATCAGCAGAAATTCCATTACGCCTTTTTGCGCTTTCACAGCCGAGTCAGATGCGGTGTGAATCTTCATACCTTCTGTTACTGCTGTGGCGCAAGCAGGAACCGGCTTGGGCACCTTCTCAACTTGCACTAAACACATGCGGCAGTTCGCTGCTATGGATAATTTTTTGTGATAGCAAAAATGAGGAATATAAATGCCCACATGGCGAGCGGCCTCAATCACGGTACTACCGTTTTCAGCTTCGACGCGCTTACCGTCAATTTCAATGTTAATCATGCGCTTCTGCCCTGAACCAGACAACGTTTGTGTTCGATGTGATATTCGAACTCTTTACGATAATGTTTGAGCATGCCCTGCACTGGCCAGGCAGCAGCTTCACCCAGCGCACAAATGGTTCGTCCGGCGATGTTGTCACACAGTGATAGCAACAAATCCAGATCTTCCGTACGACCTTGTCCATGCTCGATGCGATGAACAATGCGGTATAGCCAGCCAGTACCTTCGCGGCAGGGCGTGCATTGTCCACAAGACTCCTCGTGATAAAAATAAGAGAGCCGCTCCAGTGCTTTAACCATGCAAACTGTGTCATCCATGACGATGACTGCGCCACTTCCCAGAGCAGACCCGGCCTTTTGAATTGAATCAAAATCCATATTCAATTCCATCATGATTTCACCCGGCAATACCGGCATGGACGAACCACCCGGAATCACTGCCTTTAATTGGTGCCCATGACGAACTCCCCCGGCCAACTCCAATAACTTTTTAAACGGCGTACCCATGGGAAGTTCAAAATTACCCGGATTATTCACATGACCCGAAACTGAGAACAACTTGGTGCCGCCGCTGTTCGGCTTGCCCAATTCCAGAAATTTCAAGCCGCCTTCACGAATAATATAAGGAATGCTGGCAAGAGTTTCTGTATTGTTAATCGTAGTCGGCTTGCCATACAGCCCATAGGTGGCGGGGAAAGGAGGCTTAAAGCGCGGCTGGCCTTTTTTGCCTTCAAGGGATTCCAGCAGGGCAGTTTCTTCGCCGCAGACATAGGCACCGAATCCCAAGTGGTTATGGAGCTCAAAATCCAGATCACTACCCAGTATCCCTTTGCCGAGATACCCCGCTGCGCGGGCCTCTTCACAAGCGGCTTCCATGCGCTCATAGGCTTCAAAAATCTCACCGTGAATATAGTTATAGCCGACTTTAACGCCCATGGTATAAGCTGCTATTGCCATTCCTTCTATGAGCGCATGGGGGTTAAATCTTAAAATATCCCAATCTTTGCTGGTGCCCGGCTCACCCTCGTCCGAATTACAAACAATGTATTTATCACCATTGTAGTTTTTCGGCATGAAGCTCCACTTCAGTCCGGTCGGGAAACCCGCCCCGCCCCGCCCACGTAAAGCTGAGGTTTTAACCTCGGCAATAATCACATCCGGTGTAATCTTTTCTGTCAAAACCTTGCGCAGAGCCTGATAGCCCCCCACTTTAAGATAATTTGCCAGCGTCCAGGGCTGCTCAAAACCTAATGTCGTATAAACTACCGGGCCGCTCATGGCTTATCCAATCCAGCTAAAATCTGATCAATTTTTTCAGGGGTAAGACGAGAACACAATCGTTTGTTGCTAATGGTCAGCACCGGCCCCTCAACACAGGCTCCCATGCATTCGGCCTCGCGCAATCCAAACTTGCCATCGGCAGTCACTTCACCCAAACCAATCCCAATTTTTTCCTTGAGATAGTCTAGGGTTTCATTTGCGCCCATTAGCTGGCAGGACAGGTTGGTACACACCGTGAGGGTATGTTTCCCCATCGGCTTGAGATTGTACATGTGATAGAAAGTTGCAACCTCATACACCGACATTTGTGACATACCCAGATAAGCGGCTACGTCACTCATGTCTCCCTCTGCAATCCAGCCCTTTTCTTCCTGCACGAAACGCAGCGCAGACATCACGGCAGATTGCTTCTGATTCGCCGGATATTTTTTCAGCTCTTTATCAATCTGAGTTTGAACTTGTTGAGATAACATCAACGGTCTACCTCTCCGAAAACTATATCCTGTGTGCCGATAATCGCCACCACATCGGCAATCATGTGACCTCGGGCCATTTCGTCCAACCCGGCAATATGAGCAAAACCTGGCGCGCGTATCTTCATCCGATAAGGCTTATTGGCCCCATCAGAAATCAGATAGATGCCAAATTCGCCCTTGGGATGCTCGACCGCCGCATAAGCTTCGCCTGCCGGTACATGCATGCCTTCAGTAAACAATTTAAAGTGGTGGATCAGCTCTTCCATATTTTCCTTCATCGCTTCGCGATTAGGGGGCGCAGCCTTATGGCTTTGCGCAATGACAGGGCCGGGATTTTTTCGTAACCAATCTACACACTGTTTGATGATGCGGTTTGACTGGCGCATTTCTTCCATACGCACCAGATAACGGTCGTAGCAATCACCCTCGACTCCCACCGGAATATCGAAATCCAAACGATCATACACTTCGTAGGGTTGTTTCTTGCGCAAGTCCCAAACTATACCCGAGCCCCGCAACATCGCCCCGGTGAACCCCATGGACAAGGCTCGTTCAGGTGATACCACACCAATACCGACTGTTCGCTGTTTCCAGATTCGGTTGTCAGTCAACAGAGTTTCGTATTCATCCACATATTTCGGAAAACGAGTACAGAAGTCATCAATAAAATCAATGAGCGAACCTTGGCGGTTCTCATTCATATCCTTCACTCGGGAGGCATTGTGTATTTTTGAAGCCTGATAGTGGGGCATGCTATCCGGCAGATCACGGTACACGCCGCCGGGACGGTAATAAGCCGCATGCATGCGCGCACCGGATACAGCCTCGTAACAATCCATCAAATCCTCCCGCTCGCGGAAGGCATACAAAAACACGGTCATGGCACCAATATCAAGTGCATGCGCGCCCAGCCATAACAGATGGTTAAGAATACGTGTAATCTCGTCGAACATCACGCGAATATATTGCGCACGCAAGGGCACGTCGAGTTCCAGCAACTTTTCAACAGCCATGACATAGGCATGTTCGTTGCTCAGCATGGACACATAATCAAGTCGATCCATGTAGGGAACCGATTGCAGATAGGTTTTGTGTTCGGCCAACTTTTCAGTAGCGCGATGCAACAGTCCAATATGCGGATCAGCGCGTTCAATCACTTCGCCGTCCAGCTCCAGCACCAAGCGCAACACGCCATGTGCGGCCGGATGCTGGGGGCCAAAGTTCATTGTGTAGTTTTTAATTTCAGCCATTGCCCGAGTCTCTCTTAATTTCGGCCATACTGTTCTTCACGAATAATGCGCGGAGTAATTTCGCGCGGCTCAACTGTCACAGGCTGGTATATAACGCGCCTTTGTTCCGGGTCATAACGCATCTCGACATGCCCCGAAAGCGGGAAGTCTTTGCGGAAGGGATTGCCGACAAAACCATAATCAGTGAGTAAACGACGCAAGTCAGGGTGCCCGGAAAATATGATTCCATATAGATCGAAGGCCTCACGCTCATACCAGTTTGCACCGGCCCATAATTGCGTGACCGAATCCAGCACAGGGAATACGTCATCCTGCGCAAATACTCGCACTCGCAAGCGTACATTGTGTGCTATGGATAATAGATGATAGACAACAGCAAAGCGCGAAGGGTAGGAGTCAGCAGCAAAATCAGACTTGAGATAGGCGCCACCTTCGCAAACATCACTACCAAAAGTAGAATAATCAACTCCACACAAATCGATCAACTGTTCAAAATGCAATTCTTCAGCATCCCGCAAAAGAGTCATGACCTCCAGCAGATCGGCGGCATGTATGACCAAGGTCAACTCATTCAACCGAGCGGTAAGATTAACAATCTTACTGTCAAGGAGCGTATTTAAATTTTCTTGTAGCAGGTTTAGGTCAGCAGCCATGCTCAGCGCGCAATCGTATTGGTTCGTTTAATCTTGTTTTGCAACTGGATGATTCCAAATAAAAGTGCTTCCGCAGTTGGGGGACAACCCGGAACATACACATCAACGGGAACGATCCTGTCGCACCCGCGCACCACAGAGTAGGAGTAGTGATAATACCCGCCCCCATTGGCACAGGACCCCATCGAGATCACCCAACGCGGCTCAGCCATCTGATCATAAACTTTGCGTAATGCAGGCGCCATCTTATTGCACAGCGTACCTGCCACGATCATCACATCAGACTGGCGTGGACTGGGGCGAAATACCACGCCGAAACGATCCAGGTCATATCGTGAAGCACCCGCCTGCATCATTTCCACAGCACAACAGGCCAAACCGAATGTCATTGGCCACAAGGAACCGGTGCGCGTGTAATTTATGATGGTATCAAGGGTGGTGGTAACAACACCTTTTTCGAGTATGCCTTCTATTCCCATTCCAAGGCTCCCTTCATCCACTCATAAATAAAACCAACAACCAGTATCGCAAGGAAAAGCAACATGGAAAAGAAACCAAAAGATCCGATTTCTTTTAGCACCACAGCCCACGGAAACAGGAAAGCAATTTCAAGATCAAATAGGATAAACAGAATGGCAACCAGATAATAGCGCACATCGAATTTCATGCGGGCATCTTCAAAAGCCTCAAAGCCGCATTCATAAGGTGACAGCTTCGCACTATCCGGCCTGTGAGGTGCAACCAGCCGACCCAGCGCCATGGGTATCACGCCAATAGCCAGCCCAACAATGATGAACAACAGTACCGGAAAATAATTTCCCAACATCTGAGCCCCCTCCCTAATTCGAGCCTTTATTCTAACCTATAATTACTGAGGCGAGTCTAAATGAATTTTTATTTTATAATTGTTCGCTCGGATTCCGGCAGATAAACTTTACTTTTAACCAATTTAATCAGGCAAAAGCCACCAATCCGAACACCGCTACAATTTCACCATAAACACTATATTATTAAATAACAGGCAGTTAAATTAATAAACCAGCTACTATTTTGACAAGTAGGCCCACTTAAATTTTCTCACGAGCGACTATCATTTCCCAGCTATACTAATTGCCCAATATTAGCCGAGACTATATGTTTTGGCAATTTTTTAATTGATTTTGTTAATATTCAAAATAACCACGATCCACTATTAGAGATGCAAACCAAACTGCACTTACTCTTCCAATAAGACATGCTCAATACGGCGATCGGGCACAAGCCACATTATAGCGACCAAAACATAGATAGCACCTGATAACCATTCATTCCAAAAGGAAGTCGGGATCGCGATAGCATATAACAAAATAGACCCCTTACCTTTGTGATCTTTTTTTACGGCTTTAGCTAACAGTGAGTCGCTACCTCCGTTCGCAATAATGATACATTTCTGCAATATCCAGTAAGCTATTGCAGACATCAACAGAACAAAACCATAAAGCGCAGTTGTCATGGCCGCAAATTGGTTTTCTCCCATCCATCCAGTCACAAATGGAACAAGCGACAACCAAAACAACAAGTGCAGATTTGCCCACAAAATACCGCCTTCAACCCGCTTCACGGTATGAAGCATATGATGATGATTATTCCAGTAAATACCTACATAAACAAAACTAAGAACATAACTGAGAAACACCGGTAGTAGCGGTTGAAGAGCATGCCAATCCAAGCCATGGGGCACTTTCAGTTCCAAAACCATAATAGTGATAATGACGGCTAGCACCCCATCACTAAAAGCTTCAAGACGTGACTTACCCATTGACTCACCTTGATTATATTGTCGCAAAGCCTGGCCAGACTGAATAAAAATTACAATTCTTGATCGGCACGTTAGTGTGGGTAGCAGTTATTTCTTTTGGAATTTTCTCAACCGGAATCCGTAAATTTTCGATTCAACTTGACTCTTTAACGTTTACCCGCAGGCATAACTTCACACTTTTAACCCCTTCGACAACCTTGATCTTCGAAACAGCAAGATTTGCTTCCGCCTGAGAGGAGGCAACTCCCATTATGACTACGTTACCCCCCACGGCTTTCCAACGCATGTTAACCGAGTGCACACCTTGTGTAGCCGTCAAAGTTAAGCCAATTTTTTTCTCCAGAAACAGGTTCGACATAAAACTGCCGCCATTCTCGGTTGCACCAAGAATGATCTTGTTCTGCAATGACCTGATTCGCTTGTCTTCACCTATCAGCCTGACTGCTTGCCGTTTTGCTGCTTCACTATTTACTATCCCTGTCAGCACAACATGTTGAGAAAATACAAGTACGCTAACTCTGCTGAGAGAATCCCCTTTATTTTCAAGAAGTGCCCTCGTGGCCGATGCGTCAATTTCAATGTCATTTTTAACCTCACTCATGCTACGCACGTCCATCGCTACGGGAATGGTATTACCTGCAATGAAGGTGATCGGGTCAAACAGAACCAAGGCTGATGATGATTGGGACAGTCCAACTAAAAGCAATCCAATCAAAGATAGTTTTGATGTACTTATTTGATTCACTCTCATCTAATCGCAAGGATTTTTATCAACATTGCTGAGTAATTGACCATTAATTCCATAATTATTAATTGAGTTCCAGTTATGCCGAGCTATACAAAGAGCCTATTAAAATTTAACAAACACACTCCACACTCGGAAAATGTTTTCCCATAGCTAATCGCGAATATTAGCATAACAATTAATGGCGTGTGCATAATTAACACAATACGGTAATTGCATAAAAATATCTTACCTTTGCTTTAGGGGTTAAAATGATGAATTAGCATGACTTCTCCACAATCAAATTATTGCGAAATTGATTTCCCTCATCCTTCAATAATAGAAGGGCGTATTTCTGCATTCTTTAATAATCCAGAATGTACCCTGATTGCCGAAAGCATTATCGAGGTCCCGGAGCTGCTATCCAAAGTTGAGGCATACGCTCTTTCGGGATATTGGGCAGTGGGATTTGTCGCCTATGAAGCTGCGGCTGCATTCGATAAGTCTTTACACACAAACGAAGCGCCCCCAGCAGACTTGCCGTTCGCCATGTTCTCTATATACCGCAACATTTCTACAAATCAACGGCAACGCAAGGAGCATCTTGTCGGAGCATGGCACGATGAGACTACACGAGAAAATTTTGACGCCGCAGTTAAGAAAATAAAAGACGGAATATCCGAAGGTAACTTCTATCAGGTTAACTACACAACGAGATTGGAATCGGCATTTTTTGGTGATGGCTTATCATTTTATGACAGACTGAAAGCAAGCCAACCATCGGCCTATTGTGCCTATCTTGACTTTAGGGATTGGCAAATTTGCTCAGTATCTCCGGAATTGTTTTTCCACTTAGGAGCACAGGAAGAGTCAGGCCACAAGCTAACTTGTCGCCCGATGAAGGGAACCGCGCGAAGGCATAGCAACCCTGTAGATGATTCAGATGCAGCACAGCAATTGCAACATTCTGAAAAGGAATTGGCCGAAAACCTGATGATTGTTGATTTGGTTCGTAACGACATGTCACGTGTGGCACAACCCGAAACTGTTAAGGTGCCTCATCTTTTTTCTGTCGAAGCGTGGCCAACAGTCTGGCAAATGACCTCGACCATCACTTGCCTGGCTAAAGAAAATAAAGGTTTACTTGATATTTTCAGCGCATTATTTCCGTGCGGATCAGTGACGGGCGCGCCCAAGGCTGCCGCCATGAAGTCGATTTACGAATTGGAAACCACATCGAGAGGTGTTTATTGTGGAGCAATTGGCATTGTTAAACCGGGTGGCGAAGCACTGTTCAGTGTCGGTATTCGCACCCCGGTAATTAATGATAAAGAAAACATTGCCACATGCGGTATCGGGAGCGGCATAACGATTGGTTCAGAAGAAGACAATGAATATGCCGAATGGCATGTCAAACAGGCTTTTTTTCGGCAGTCTTGCCCGGACTATGAACTATTGGAAACGATTCGTTTGCATCAAGGACGCTATTGGCTACTGCGTGGTCATCTTAAAAGAATCGAACGTAGCGCAATAGCACTTGGTTTTGTGTTTGATGCGAAAAGCATAATGAAATCTCTGAAGGCCACAGCCGAACATTACTCAAAAGGGCAATGGCGTGTCCGATTGCGTCTTTCAACTGGAGGGGATGTCAACATAGACGTTTTGGAGCTCAATACGATTCCACATTGCCCTCATTTTGTGATGGCGAGCGATTATGTTGCAAGCGACAACCCATGGTTGCTCCATAAGACCACACGGCGAGAAATCTATACATCTTTGATGAGCATCCAAGCCGGAATATTTGATACCTTGTTATGCAACGAACGGGGTGAGTTGACGGAATTCACTCGCGGAAATATCGTCATTGAACTACAAGGAAGACTGATCACCCCGGTAGTCACGAGTGGGCTTCTACCGGGAGTGTTTCGCGAAATTTTACTTACAAGAAAACGAGTGCATGAGGCAACTATGACCAAGGATGATCTTATGAACTCGCAACGTATATGGTTTGTTAACAGTGTCCGTGGCGCAATTGCTGTCAAACTGTATTCTAAATCGATTAGAAATAACTGAGTTCTTCTTATTCATATTCTCCGCGCCAATGTTTCGCTATGTAGTAGCCTGCTGCAATTGCAGTTGCTGATCGATTTGTTAGACAGTTCCCCGAAGGCCTTTTCTCAATTCAGTCTGCACTGAACGTGCCTCTTGAAAAAAATGACTCCGTGATTTTGTATTCCTTCCCAATGAGTTAGTATAGAGAATCGTAAACCATATGCATTTATTTGGGATAAAGAGTTCATATGAAATCAAATAGCTCCAAGTGGCATTCTCTCAAAACACGGGTCACGCTACTGACCTTAGCTATTGTATTGATCAGTATTTTTGTTTTGGCATTGTCAGCCAGCCAAATTCTAAAAACAGATATGCAACGTGAATTGGGCGAACAACAACTCTCTACTGCAACATTTGTGGCTGAAGAAATCAATGACGAATTGGAAGTTCGTGTAAGAGCACTCGAATCAATGGCAGGCAAGATCACTTTGGCCGCATTAAAAAACCCGGCTATTGTTCAGGACATGATCGACCATGAGTTGGTTCTACAGACTTTGTTCAACGGTGGTATCTTTGCGTTATCGAGTGAAGGCATCGCGATAGCAAATTTTCCGCATTCGATTGCTCGGGTTGGCACCAACTTTTCGGATAGAAAATATGCGATTGGCTCCTTAAAAAATGGGAAGTCAACGATAGGTAATCCTGTTCTTGGCAGGGTACTGAAGTCTCAGGTTTTCAGTATGGCGGCACCAATTCGCGATCCCAAAGGGGTTGTAATTGGAGCATTGGCTGCATCAATAGACCTTGCACAACCCAACTTTCTGGATAAGGTCACTCAACTCGGCTATGGCAAGGCAGGTGGGTATTTACTTGTTTCCCCCGAGAACCGTTTAATCGTTACTGCAACCGACAAGAATCGGATCATGCAACAGCTTCCTGCGCCCGGAATCAATCCGTTCGTAGACCGTCACATTAATGGACAGGAAGGCTCGGACATTTTTATCAATCCACTTGGCGTGGAAGTGCTGGATTCAGCTAAAAACATTCCTATAGCGGGATGGTATGTTGTCGTGTATTTACCCACAACAGAAGCTTTTGCTCCTATCCACAACATGCAACAACGCTTGATGTTTGTCGCAGTGACACTGGCCGGGTCGGTGTGCCTGCTGGTTTGGTGGATGCTGAAACGGCAACTTTCACCGGTTACCGCCACTGCGAAGTCACTGACTGAAATGTTGAATTCCAAGCAGTCTTTTCAACCCTTGCCCGTCACCCGCCGGGATGAAATCGGCGAACTGATAGGAGGCTTTAACCTCCTGTTTGAAAATCTGGGGCAACAGAAAGATGAAATACGACTTATCCAAACCAAACTGGAGGCTGCGCTTAATAGCATGAGTGATGCCGTATCCATTACCGATTCCGAAGGCCGATTCATCAATTTCAATGAGTCCTTCATAGTATTCCATAGGTTCGGAAGCAAAGCAAAATACTTGCAGACATTCAGTGATTATTCCAGTTTACTGACTTTTTACTCTGCGAGTGGGGTGCTCCTTCCCCTTGAGCAATGGGCAGTACCGAGGGCATTGCGGGGAGAAGCCGCTTCAAATGTAGAATTTAGATTGCAACACAACGATACCGGTGAATCCTGGATTGGAAGCTATAACTATGCACCTATTCGTGACGATCATGCCAATATCGTGGGATCAGTAGTCACAGCCCGAGACATTACAAAAAGTAAACTTGCAGAGGAGAATCTGCGTATCACTGCAAGTGTGTTCGATAGTAGCCAGGAAGCCATCGTCATTACCGATGCAGACAACAACATAACTGACGTCAATCCGGCCTTCACTCACATCACCGGCTATAGTCGTGATGAGGTGTTGGGCAAAAATCCGAGGCTCATGAGCTCAGCCCTTCATGATAAGGAGTTTTATACCCTGATGTGGGAATCCTTAATTAAGAATAGGACTTGGCGCGGCGAAATTTGGAACCGACGCAAGTCCGGTGAGATTTTTGCAGAACAGCTATCAATCAGTGCGCTGTGCAACAATGATGGGCAGGTGCAACGCTATGTGGCAGTATTTTCCGACATTTCACACATCAAGGCACACGAAGCCGAATTGAGCCGCGTCGCCCATTATGATGCGTTGACAGAAATTCCCAACCGTGTCTTGTTGGCCGACAGGATGAAGCAGGCTATTGCACAGACATCACGCGACAAGAACATGATGGCTGTCTGCTATCTTGATCTTGATGGCTTCAAGCCCATAAATGACACCATGGGGCATGAGATCGGTGATCAGGTGTTAATTGAAGTGGCAAAACGCGTCAGCATCACCATACGCGGAGGTGATACCGTAGCACGTCTGGGCGGGGACGAGTTCGTTGTTCTGTTGTTGGGGTTATATAAGGCAGAAGAATGCGTTACGACACTTGAACGCATACTTGAGGCAATTGCCCGGCCTATAATTGTTAAAGACAGGCTGATATCACTGACCGTTAGTATTGGAGTCAGTATCTATCCGCAGGATGAGGAAGATCCGGATATTCTGTTGCGTCATGCGAATCAGGCCATGTATGTATCAAAGCAATCTGGCAAAAACCGCTACCACATTTATGATACCGACCGGGATTTGCGCACCCGCAACCAGAACGAGTTTCTGAAGAGCATTCGCTATGCACTCAGTGACGAACAATTCGTGCTCTACTATCAGCCCAAGGTTAATTTGCGCACGCGGGAGCTCGTCGGTGCTGAAGCGCTAATTCGCTGGCAGCACCCCGTACGCGGCGTCCTTTCCCCTGTTGAATTTCTGCGCCACATCGAGAAAACAGAACTCGATATTCAAATTGGCGAATGGGTGATCGCTACTGCACTGAACCAAATGCATCAATGGCACAAAGACGGGATAAACATTGAGGTCAGCGTAAATATTTCAGGCTATCATCTTGAATCTCCAAACTTTGTCGAGCACCTACAGAAACAACTTGCGCTATACCCGGACATCGCGTTTGGCAAACTTCAAATCGAAGTGCTCGAAACGGTCGCGCTGAATGACATTTCAATCGTAAGTGCAATTATCGAGTCATGCCGCAAATTTGGTGTGGGGTTTGCACTGGACGATTTTGGTACCGGTTATTCATCGCTAGCTTATCTTAGCAAACTGCCGGTTGATACCCTCAAGATAGATCAGTCGTTCGTGCGTGATATGTTAGGAGACAAGGGTGACATGGCGATAGTTCAGGGCATCATTGCTCTGGCTTCGGCATTTGACCGTCATACTGTAGCAGAAGGCATTGAGACTGTTGATCATTACCGGGCACTGCTTGATATGGGCTGCGAGTTAGGACAAGGCTATGGCATAGCCCGTCCGATGCCAGCGGATGAGTTGCAAAATTGGCAAGCGAACATTCGCTTTTAATAATCTCGACATTCTCAAATTGGTTGCAGTACCTCAAGGATGGGTGATTTGGATCGGCGAATTTGCCAAGAACAATGGCAATTTCTGGATAGCAGCTGACGAACGTGATATTTTATAATGAGTGACCGGTGCTGATTCGGGTAGTGTCATCAATATGTTGAATACCGAAAAACAAGGTGGCCCCTTATATTCTTTGAATGAGAATCAGCTCAAGAACCTAGAATTTTTTCATGAAGGTCGAAAAAAGAATTTTTCAACACAATCGGTCAGTAGCGGTCAATCATCAAGATCACCTACCATCCCGGACAAAATTTCAAACGTTGCCTCATTCTCGCAATGTGCTACATTAAACCTAAGCCAAGGCGAGGATTCCTGATGCGGGCGGAATACATTGCCGGGGGCGAGCATGACGCCTTGCCTGGATGCTTCCGCCGCCAGCGTGGCCATGTTGGATTCGTCGTTTAACTTCATCCAGATGAACATGCCGCCTTCAGGTTCAAGGTAGGTAGTAAAGCCCATTTTTTCCAGTCGGGCGATGGTGGCGGTGCGCGCCTCCTGTAAGCGCAGCCTAAGCTTGTCCATATGCTTGCGGTAATGTCCGCTGGCTAGAACCTGAAAAATAATACGCTCGCCCACTTCCGAGGTGGTGAGGCCGGTTAACAACTTCATGTCACACAAGCTCGCGGCCAATTCCTTCTTGCAGGCAAAGTAGCCGACTCGCAGGCTGGCCGACAGCGTCTTGGAGAAGCTACTGACATAGATGACGCGATCCAGTTGGTCGAGCGTAGCGAGGCGGGTCACTTTTGCAGGGTGGAAGTCTCCATAAATATCGTCTTCGACCAAAATCATGTTGTATTTCTCGGCCAATTGCAGCATGCGGTAGGCAACGCTCTGGCTAATGCTGACGCCGGTAGGATTGTGCAATACCGTGTTGGTAAAATAAATGCGCGGGCTGTGTTCTTTGATCAACGCCTCCATCGCCGAAATGTCGGGGCCATCCTGATTCCACGGCACACCAACGATTTTTGCACCGAACGATTTCAAGCCACCAAACAAAATGAAAAAACCGGGGTCGTCCACCAGCACGACATCGCCGGGATTTACGAAATAGCGCGTAATGAGATCCATTGCATGGGTGACGCCAGAGGTCAGTACGATTTGAGAAGTCTCTGCGGTCACGCCTATGTTGGACAGCTTGCCTTGCAGCAATTCGCGCAATGGCTGATAACCTGCAGGTGTGCCATATGCTGTGAAGCACTCGCCATGCTTGAGCGCGAGCGCGCGCAATGATTTCTGGATTCCGGTTTCTTCCATCCACGATGCGGGTAGCCACCATGCCCCCGGCATGGTCTTGCTGGTGCGGTCTTCCAATGCATTGCGCAGCAACCAGGCCACGTCTATCGAATCGTCCAGCTTGCTTACCTCAGCGCTTGCATGCGGCTTGGGTCGAGCCGACACATAAAAACCGGAACCCAGTCGCGAATTCAAATAACCCATTGCTACAAGTTGGTCGTATGCCTGCACTACAGTGAAGCGGCTCACCCCGTGATCGCTGGCAAAATTACGGATGGAAGGCATGCGCGAGCCGCTGCGGATTGAGCGGCTGTCAATAAGCGCCTTGATACCATGAGTGATTTGATGGATCAGCGGCAACGAGTCGGCTGGGTCTATATTAATAATTGTCATGGTTGACGCACCAGTACAGTACAAATAACTATCTGCGCAACTGTACATGTATTGTCAGCCTTTTGCCAGTTACTGTGCGAATCGCATATTGGGGCAGCGCCATTCTGCTGCAAACTGAAAAAGGAACCGGATCATGTCAGTGCAGATGAGTTTTATGGGAGGGATTATTTTTGGGATCGTACTGTTCTTCGTGCTGGAACGGACAGGAATCATTTATCATTGGTTTGACAAGTGGGATCAATAG
>Ga0316224_1002864_pt1 | contig 15021 bp, 23 predicted proteins | sample TBH18013metaG_FD_206254 | JGI IMG/M metagenome (GOLD analysis project Ga0316224, IMG submission 206254) | Freshwater microbial communities from Trout Bog Lake, Wisconsin, USA - TBH18013 | ecosystem: Environmental > Aquatic > Freshwater > Lake > Hypolimnion/Profundal zone | place: USA: Wisconsin... | reverse complement strand
AAAAGCAACCGATTGTGCGATCTCGGCCATGGCCGCCCCCTATCTCGTGGCGACCACACATGAATCACACTTTCCGCCAAATCGGAATCCCGTTCAGATTAGAATGGTTCGAGCGAAAGCCCTGGGTGGAAACCGGTCTCCACTCGAAATTCTTTGCCTCATGGCGCAAGGATGGCCAGAGGGGTTGCGGGGGATCAGGAGGCATGGTGACGGAATCGGATATTCCGCCGGAAGAGCGGGCTGCTTTTGAGGAATTCGCGGCCAAGGTGGATGGCACCAATATCAGCGCCCAAACCTTGCTTGCGACAGATTATCTCAATCATTTCAATGAAATCGTCATGCTGCTCGATATGATTCCGGACATGCCGGACATGATCGAGGAGTGTAAATTGTGGCAGCCCAAAAGCTATACCCAGCACTTTGCCGATTCGTCGTTCAAGGACAAGCAGATGGCCATCGAGGCCTATGACCGGGTTCCCTCCAAATATCGCAACCCGTTCGAGGAGACCCTCAACCATCTGAACAGCCTGATCATCGGCGGCGTCGCCAAGCTGGAGGAAGAGATCGTCGCCGGCAGCGATCCCGGCCTGATCACCGAACATGTCAAGGCCATCAGCCGCGCCGCCCAGGCGCTGATGGACTGCGCCAATGCCATCATCCACGGCTCGGATCGCGCCATGGCCCAGATCGAGATCGACGGCCTGCTGGGCGGAATGTAATCCGGCCCCCAATGCCGCCATGATCCAAACCCTGGCCGCCCTGGCGCTCGATCGCCGCTTCGATCTGCTTCAAGCCATTTTGTATGTCCCTCGCCGGGCGCAAACCTCCGGTTTGCTTGGCCTCGGCCTCAACGGCCTCTGTCGCGGGATGTTCGACTTGAAAGCATCCCGCTCTAACCCGCCGTCCGCCGCCTTTCCAGGGCCGAGCGGACCTGCCCCAATTCGCGGCCCATCTTGCGGATGTCGTGCAACAGGGTTTCCAGCACCAGAATCACCAGATCGGGCGTCTTGCCGATCTGGGCCTGCAGCACCGCCATGGGAATCACCAGGCAGACCGTCTCCTCAAGCGCCCGGGCCGAGGCCATGCGCGGCTCGTTATCGATCAGCGCCATCTCGCCGAACACGCCGTTGGCCTTGATCTGCCCCAGCGTCAGCACGGCGCCGTCGACGGTCTTGTAGATGGAGACGCTGCCGCTTTCGACGACATAGGCCACGTCGCCGTGATCGCCCTCGTCGAAGATCACCTGACCGGCGCTGAATTTCCTGCGGCTGGTGCGTTCCACCGGTTCCGGCTTGGGCAGGGCGATCGGCGACGGCCTGACGCCGCCGGCGGCAGGGGGGGGCGCCCCCGACGCCAAGCCTCCGGCCGGCGTGACGATGGGCGGCGGCTTGGGCAGCGGCGGCGCGACGCGGCGTTCCGCCACGCCGGGCGGCGGCCGCGACAGGGTCCGGCGGTCGGGGCCGGTGAAGGTCGGGGTGGTGACGAAGGCCTTGGGATTGACCAGGACACTGCGGACCCGGCGGTAGAGCGATTCGGTGGAGACCGGCTTGACCAGGAATTCGTTGACCCCGGCGTTGCGGGCCTCGACCACCACCTCCTTGGCGGCGTCGCCGGACAGCATCAGCACGGAGACGCCGATACAGGCGACCAGATCGCCGCTGCGGAGATAGCGGGTGAAGTCGATGCCGTTCATGGGCGACATATCGTGATCGACCAGGATCAGATGCACCTCCCGCTGCCGCAGGATATCCAGCCCCGACGGGCCGTCGGCGGCTTCCAGGATGGTGCGGATGCCGAAGGACTGCAGCGCCGTCCGGATGAACGAGCGCACATAACGGCTGTCGTCGATGATGAGCGCGGTGATCTGCCTCAGGTCAACGTCGATCTGCATATCCGTCCCTTCCACCCTCGCGCGGGCAATAACCATCCTGAAATTACCCCCTCTCGCGCCATCCTGCCAAGCCTTCCCCCGCGCCGATCACTTGACGGCGAACAATGAGGGGGGCTATGACCCATGGGAGCGACGGTCTTGGCTGCGTCGTGATTGAAAGAGGCGTCATCCATGGGACAAGGGCAAGCCCGCGCCGCCGTTAAAACGGCGCCACCGCCGTTCTCGCCGATCCTGCTGCTGGGAATGGCGCTGAAGCCGGTGCGGCCGCAATTGCTGCAGCCGATCTTCGACAGCATGCTGGGCATCATCCGCCGCCGTCATCCGGATATCCTGGAGCGCATGGCCGATTATGCCGACAAGCCGGTCTGCATCGATCCCACCGATCTGCCGTTCGTCATCCTGCTGGACCCCGATCCGGCGGAGCCGCGGCTGACGGTGCGGCGCGAGATCGACCCGGACGAGGTCGCCGCCACCATCCACGGGCCGCTGGACATGCTGATCGCCCTGGCCGAGGGCAAGGTCGACGGCGATGCCCTGTTCTTTTCGCGCCGGCTGGTGATCGAGGGCGATACCGAGGTGGTGGTGGCGCTGCGCAACGCCATCGACGGCGCCGGCATCGATCTGATCGAGGACATTTCCCGGCAATTGGGGCCGTTGGGACGCCCCTTCCGCGGGCTGGCCGGGGCCGCCATCGGCCTGATCGACCGCCTGCGCGACGATTTCGAGCAGTTGCGGGCGTCGCTGATCGCCCCGGCGGTCAAGGACGTGGATGCCCAGACCGCCCGCATCGCCGCCCTGGAGGGCGAGGTCAAGCAGTTGCGCAAGGCCGCAAGGCGCGGAGGCGCGGCATGACGTCGCCGATCCGGCCCGAACTGGTGTGCCCGGCCGGCACCCCGGCGGCGCTGAAAAGTGCGGTGGATGCCGGGGCCGACTGCGTCTATGTGGGCTTTCGCGACGAGACCAATGCCCGCAACTTTCCCGGCCTTAATTTCAGCCGCAAGGAATTGGGGGAGGGCGTCGCCTATGCCCATGCCCGCGGCGCCAAGGTTCTGGCCGCCATCAACACCTTTCCGCGCGCCGGCCAGCCCCAGATCTGGCATCAGGCGGTGGACGACGCCGCCCGGCTGAAGGTCGACGCGGTGATCCTGGCCGATATCGGCCTGATCGGGTATGCGGCGCGCACCGCCCCCGATCTGCGGCTGCACCTGTCGGTCCAGGCGGCGGCCTCCAATCCCGATGCCATCCGCTTCTATGCCGAGCGCTTCGGGATCAAGCGGGTGGTGCTGCCCCGGGTGCTGACCGTCCAGGAGATCGCCGCCATCAACAGCCGCATCGCTCCGGTGGAGACCGAGGTCTTCGTGTTCGGCGGGTTGTGCGTCATGGCCGAGGGGCGCTGCGCCTTGTCCTCCTATGTCACCGGCCAATCGCCCAACATGAACGGGGTCTGCTCGCCGGCCGGCGAGGTGCGCTATTCCGAGACTCCCGAGGGCATCACCTCGGAACTGGGCGGTTTCACCATCAATAAATTCGCCCACAACGAGCCGGCCGGCTATCCCACCCTGTGCAAGGGCCGCTTCCTGGCCAACGACAAGGCCAGCTATCTGTTCGAGGAGCCCACCTCGCTCAATACCCTGGCCATCCTGCCCGACCTGATCAAGGCCGGGGTTACCGCCTTCAAGATCGAGGGCCGCCAGCGCGGCCGCGCCTATGTGGCCGCCGTGGTCCAGGCGTTCCGTCAGGGCATCGACGCGGTGATGGCGGGGCGTCCGTTGCCCGATATGGATCTCGACCGGATCACCGAGGGCGGCAAGCAGACCACCGGCGCCTACGAAAAGGCTTGGCGATGACCTTAGAGCCTGTCCGGGAGGTTTTCATGAGATTTCACGCCCTTGGAATGAGACGCACCGATGAAAGAGGGGCCGCCAGGAGAGGGGGGCGACGTGATGCGGCGCTATCACGAGCCTCCCTTCGACGACGCGGGCGTCCATCCCAAGGGCGCCTGCGGTCGTCCGGCACCGGCCCGCTTGGTGCGTTGCCATGGCTCGACGATGCTTCCGGCATCGCCGTCGCCACGGCGCCCGCCATTTGCGCTCACGCGCTGTGGATTGCTGCGCAATACATTCAGACCGGTTCCGAACGATGAAACTCCATGAAAACTTTCCGGACAGGCTCTCGTCTTCGAAGCTGACCCTCGGTCCGGTCCTGTTCAACTGGAAGCCGGAAGCCCTGCGCGATTTCTACTTCCGCATGGCCGACGAGGCGGCGGTGGACACCGTTCATGTGGGCGAGGTGGTGTGTTCCAAGCGCACCCCGTTCTTCGAGCCGTTCATCCCCGAAATCGTCGAGCGCCTGACCGCCGCCGGCAAGGAGGTGGTGCTGTCGTCGCTGGCGCTGATCATGACCGACCGCGAACTGGCCGCCGCCCACGATCTGGCCGCCGCCGACCTGACGGTGGAAGCCAACGATATTTCGGTCGCAGCCTTGATGCAGGGCCGCGGCTTCGTCGCCGGCCCCCTGCTCAACATCTACAACGAGGGCACCCTGGCCAGCCTGGAGGGCATGGGCGCCAGCCGCGTCTGCCTGCCGGCGGAACTGTCGGCCACGGCCATCGCCAGCCTGGCGGCGACCGCCAAGGCCGAGATCGAGGTCCAGGCCTTCGGGCGCTTGCCGCTGGCCATCTCGGCCCGCTGCTATGCTGCCCGCGCCCGCAACCTGACCAAGGACGGCTGCCAGTATGTCTGCGCCGAGGACCCCGACGGCATGGCGGTGGAAACCCTGGACGAGGTGCCGTTCCTGGCGGTCAACGGCACCCAGACCATGTCCTATCACCACATGGATCTGTTGGGCGATCTCGCCGGCCTGACCGCCAAGGGCGTGCGGCGTTTCCGGCTGTGGCCGCAGAGCTTCGACATGGTGGGGGTGGCCGGTGTGTTCCGCGCAGTGCTCGACCGGACGATGGCGGTGGCCGAGGCCGAGGATGCCCTGGCGGCCCTGTGTCCGGGGGCCGAGTTCGCCAACGGCTATATCCACGGCCAGCCGGGCCATCTTTTTATCGAACGTGAGGAATGATGAGCCCGGATTTCTCACACTCTCGCGAGAGTGTGAGAAATCCGGGCTAGGGCCACTTGTTCGCGGCGGTTGGGCTGGGCATACTGGTGGGTGGTGTTTCGGGGGCCGGGTTGCTTGGGGCATGCCGGCGGGGATTAGCGGACGGGTGACATGGCTGCGGACACGGTTGGCAAGGATAAGGACAAGGGCGCTCCGGCGGAACTCGAAGGCGAGATCGCATTCGAGCACAAGTTCTTCGGTTCGTTCGAGGACCTCTATTTCCGCCTGACCGATGCGGGGGAACCCGTTGCGGTGCTGAAGCTTGCGACCAATGAGGCGGTGCTGTCGCTGGAAGGCATCAAGCGCGAGTTCATGCTCAAGGAAGACAGTCACGACTTCCGCATGCTCGACAAGGTGGCCGAAGGCCTGCAATTCGTTCGCGGCCTGCGTCCCGGCGATGCCCTGCCCAAGGAAGTCACCACCCGCGAGGCCTCGTGGGAGCCGCAGGATCGCCACCGCCGCATCGCCTATCAGCGCCTGACCATGCAGTTGGTGACCTGGCTGACCGGGAACGAGCATGTCATCAGCAATGTCGCCGAACTGGCCCAGGTGGCCGACGATCCCCAGGTCAAGAAGAACATCCAGCTCGCCTTCACCGAGGCGGCGGAGGAGTTGGGGCTGGGGCGCGAGAATCGCGATGAGGTGGTGCGCTATATCGAGACGCTGGCCCAGGAACTGGCCTATATCGAGGCGTTGCGCGACACCTTCGGCGAGGTCCAGAAGATCGACGAGAAGCTGCAGGGGCTGCGCCGCATCTACGGCGCCGACCGCTCCATGATCGACACCACCGATCAGGTGGCACGCCTGTCGCAACGGGCGCTCAAGCTGCTGCAGGATTATTTCGATCAGGTGGATGCCCAGACCGGCGAAATCCTGTCCATGCTGAAGAATATCGAAAATCAGATCGGCTATATCCGCGAGGTCCGCGATGCCCTGCATTGCCGCCTGTTGCCGTGGGAGGATTTCATCCAGATCTGGAAGACGGTTTTCGTGGTGCGTTCGGATGAGAACACCAACCGGATCCGCGATATCTACCAGTTCCTGGCACCGCGCTACATGCAGTTCAACGACTGGGTTCTGGTCACCCGGCGCGGTGCCATCAAGGCCAAGCCGCTGGGCGGTCAGATGCGCTGGTGACGCCGACGACGGAGCATTCCCGCTTGTCCGTGCCGGCCATGGCGGTGGCGCTTGACAGGGAGGAGGGGTTTGAACATTATCTCGCTTCCCTTTAGGGGCCGTAGCTCAGTTGGGAGAGCGCCTCGTTCGCAATGAGGAGGTCAGCGGTTCGATCCCGCTCGGCTCCACCAAGATTATCAAGGCCTTAGCCGCTGACCCGGCTAAGGCCTTTTTTGTTGCGGACCCCGTGCGGACCCGCTGGGACGAAAAGCCCCGCCGGCCGGAGCCAGCGGGGCGGCTTGCTACCTGCTAACCCCCATCCGCTCGATGGCGTCGATTATCGACTTGGCGATATCGGCCGACCCGTAATCTCTCGCCTCCAGGGCAAGCGCCCTCATGCGGATCGCGGCGAACAGAACGACCTTGGCGGCTGACATGACGGCCAGATGCTTGAGTGTAGACATATAGGTTACCTCCTAAATCACGGCGAAATTGCCGCGTGTGGAGGCACCTACCGGGTATCGGGGAGAGGCATCACCCCAACCAGCGCCATAGGCAGACTGGAGAGGATCACAGCAGCCACCGGACAATCCCCAGCACGTCAATCCCGACGAACACGCCCTGCAGCGCCGACAGCGCATGGTCACGGGTGCGGATGCCGACGACGAGCCAGGCCACAGACGAGACCAGGAAGAAGATGAAGCCCCAGCCGGACTCTTGGACGTTCAGAGCCAGGAAGGCGGCGCCGATGATGCCGGCGACAGTGCCGGTCCACTTGATCGAGGAAAGCAATCGGCAGCCCTCATATTCAGTTCGAACGAGCGGCAAGCTACCACCGACGCCAGAGAAGCAGAAGCCCCGCCGCGGCGAACCGGGCGGGGCCTAAAACGGTGCAGATTCAGTATCTAAAACGGTGCAGATATGGTGTTCAAAATGGTGTCGCTGGTGGTGCTCATGACTTCGCCCATGTGAACCATGGGCACCGCTCTTTCCATCGCTCGGCCTGCCTCAGGTGCCACCGGCACAGCGCCATGTGGAGCCGGGAGAGGCCATAGGCGAGCCACCAGCCGAGGGCCTGGGGAAGATTGGCAGGACGGCGAACGGTGGTCATGTTGAAGTCATCCCTCCACCAGCGGCCCGCGCCATTTCTTGGGCACTCTCGATCAGGTTCCACAAGATGTGGTCTTGCCGATCTCCCTTGGTGTCGATCTCGGGCGGGCGGCTGTAGCCATCCCAGGTCAATATCTCGCCCCGCACGTCAAACATATCGGCCTGTCTCAAGGCGGCGAGGGCTATCACGGCAAGCCCATCGGGTGTTGTGGCGGGCCTTTCCTCAAATGTATCGAGAAAGGCCGACCACCGTTCATAGCGAACCTCAATTTCATCGTCCGAATGGGAATTGTTGTCCTGGTCGATAGCCCACTTCCGATCCCAGGCGACGAACTCGGCATAGGCGGCCAGCAACTCGGCGTCGGGATGGGTGGCTGCGATGGTGGGCACGGCGATGGCGGCAACAGCAGCCCCAGCCGTTCCGGTGAGGAAATTACGACGGTTCATGCTGCGGCGCTCCCCTCGGCCACCTCAAGGCGGCTGTTGATATCGGCCAGCCGGCCGCGAAGAACGCCAAGCTCACGGCGAAGGTTGGCGATCTCCGTCCTGTCATCGTCCGGGCTGGATTCCGCCTTGGCCGATGCTGCAGCACTCCCCTCGCTGGGAGTCTCGGCCGGCTTGATCCCGGTGGCCTGTTCGATCCACTCCCGCTCGAACTGGATTTGCTTTCCCAGGTAGTTCAAGACGCAGGAGTCGATTGCCGCCCCGTCCCCTGCGACATGGGACAAGTCGCGGAGGATATGGCCGATAGCCTTCAACTCTCCGAGGGCCGCTTCAAGGTCGCGGCGGTCAATCGTCGGCTTGGCGCCAGACAAGCCGGGGGCGTTCCCGCCCGAGGCGGTTTTGGTCGTGGTCATGTCGGTGACTCCCGTTGTGGTTCCCGGTCCGGGACGATCACCCGGACACAGGTCAACGATATTCGTTGGCATCATAATCAGTCAACGAAAATCGTTGACGTCTACTCTTGGGTATCGCACCATCGTGCGATGTTGACACCTGAACAGAGCCGGGCCGCTCGGGGCCTATTGGATTGGTCGCAGCAGGCGCTTGCCGATAAGGCCGGTGTCGGCCTCAGTACCGTGCGCGATTTCGAGAAGGGGCGGCGTCAGCCGATCCCCGCCAACCTCACGGCCATTCGCACCGCCCTTGAAGCGGCCGGGGCCGAGTTCATCCCGGAGAACGGCGGCGGGGCTGGGGTGCGGCTGAGTAAAGGTACAGGCTGATCATGGGAGATCTAGCCGAGACCTTCTTCCTCTCTACCGTGAAGCCGACTGTCGATGAATTCCATCGCAGCCCCTTGGATGTTCGCCGAGGCCGGCTTGCCGCAATCGTTCTCTATCACATGGCCGATTACTGGAACGTCGAATGCAATGAAGGCTGCGACCGGAAAACAATGGCCGATCATCTTGAAGCGCTTCATCAGAAACTGTTTTCGAGGTGCCCGGATTTCCGAATGATCCGGGACGCCGCCGATGCATCCAAGCACGCGCGATTGTTCGAGCAAACGAAGCTGCCCCGAGAAATGTCCTCTTCTGACCAGATCGTGCGCGAATCCGGCATATTTAACGCACCCTTCAACACAGCGGTATTCAACGAAGCTTCCAGGGTGATGGTCATTCTGGACGACGGAACAAGCCGGCCGTTGCTGGGGGCGATAAATTCCGTCCTGGCGATGTGGGAGCAAATGATAGCCGCTGACGGCCATGAGACGGGCGCTTAGCCGGGGCGGATCATCCGATCCCGTCGCGGGCGATCACCCCACCTTCCGCTTCACCAACTGATCGCCCTTGAGCGTTTTCCGCCACAGCCCAGGCGCGGCTTCAAACGCTAGGCCCATCTCGGCGCATTCCTTCGCCAGCTAGGCCGGCGCTCCCTCCATCAGGTCCCACGTCACAGGATCGGCCGTCAGCAGCCAGAGGGTGCGGGACTGTTCGGGATTGAGGCTGTCGTCGGGATCGGGGGAATTGTCTTGGATCATGGCGTCCGTCTCTCAGCTTCTTGCCCTTTCACCTATACCACCATATTGCAGGGTATCGCCATCCAGCACGGGCCAAAGCCCGCTAAATTCACTCCCACTTCCGGCTATATTCTCTCCCCCGGCATGGGCGAATTTGGAAATGGGTCAGGCGGCGGCCGGCATGTCCACCGGCACCGCGGCGAAATCGTCATCCGTCAGCCGCTCCCGTTCACCCGGCAGCAGCAAGCCCAGACGGTCGAGATAGGCGGCCTGTGACTCGAACAGCGGCGGATCATCGGCGGCCACCGGTTCAGCCCTGCCGGCAAGGCTCGGCCATGTCGTCATGTCCCCCTCGCCGATCCACGCCAGCGGCACACCGAACGGGAACGCGGGCGTATAGGCCAGCACCTCATGGGCCGCCGTCCCGATGCCGCCCAGCCGCTTCCGGGGCTGCGGCAGCGTGCCGTCATAGAACCATCCCGGATAGGTCCCCACCGGCTGCCTGGGGGCCGAGAACAGCCACCACAGTGAAGGCCGGGTGCCAGGGCGCTCGGCAATCCAATCGGCCAGCACCGTCTCGCCGTACTCGGTCCACACCTCTGCCAGCGTCATTCCCTCCCAGACCTTGGCATCATGCGCAACGGTCGGGAATTTGAGGTCAAGCCACAGGAAGGTATCCGCGCCGGCCGGGGCAGGCTCGTCATACAGCCGGGCCGCCAATTCGGGCGGCATCTCGGCTTCACGGGTTCCGCGACGGGTGCGGCGGGCATAGGCGCGAGGCATGGTGGTGTCTCCGATCAACGCGCCCCGGAGGGCGGTTCAATGTCGAGGTTCAGGCTTTTCAGGGCCGATAGCATCGCGGCGCGGCTGTCGCGCTCGGTCACGGTGGCGGGGTGAACCTTCGGCTGGCCGAACCGGTCATGGACGGTCAGGCCATCGACGGCAATGGCGGCTTGGGCCTGGCGCATGCGGTCGAGGGCTTCCAGGGCGGATTGCAGCAGCAGCAGGCCGGGCGGGTCGGTGATGTCGCTGTCCGCCTGGATGCGGTCCCACCAGCCCCGCGACTCCTCGGTCAGGTGCGCCGGGGCGGCCGGGGGGTGACGCTTGCGCCGGCTGATAATGGCGGAATTTTTCAAAGGCGAATCTCCTCTTTGTGAAAATAAAAGCCCATACCGGTCAACGCTCCCAGGCGGGGCCAAGGATCTAAACCCCCATCCCCCTATGGGGGCTTCGGGGTGGCCAGCCTGCCTATCGCCGTGCCACCCATGCGCCTTGCCGTGGGCGCATGGGGTGAGTGATGGTTCGGCATGTCCGATCACGCATTCAATCTCGCAAGCCTCGCATGGGATGCCGTTAAAGCCTTCACCGTCTCGGCCACAGAACTGCTGTGGTCACCTCGCTCAATGGCGTCGATGGCGTCGCCGTAGCCGGTGAAGCGGTGTGAGGTGAATAGCGACATCCCATGTTGATCGATACGCACGGAATGAAGCTCGCCGCCAACGTGGGTCAGTGGGTGCAGTCCTCCAGCGAAGTACTGCTGCTCGATGTTCTGGGCCAGCGCGACATGGAACGCCTCGACATTGTGACCTTGCTCGGCGCCGGGCCACAGATCGGTGATGCGCTGGTATTCGGGATAGTCCGGATGTGGCGCCGGGCCAACCGCATTGACGCTGTCGAGTTCGACGGACTGAAAGCCGTTGTCGCTCACGTACATGAACCCGCGCGCCCGGCCTTCGCGGCGCGACCATCCGGCGTGAATGATGACGGTCGGGGCAAGAAGCCCTCTGCTGGAGGATATGGCCCGGAACAGTTCCGGCGCGATCCTATCGACGTCAACAACGTCGGTGAAGTAGGGCAGTGCGCCCAGCAAGCCAGCCCATGAACCGGCAAAGATGTAGTCGCCAGACATGCCCATGGCCATGGAAAGGTGCGGAATCAGCCGAATCTTTGACCCGAAGGTGGTTTGCGGCTGCGGCACAGTTCCGGCCGCCTGGACCGGTTGGGGACAGGCATTGGGTGCCTGCTGAATTGGGTTCTCCTTGAGGATCTGGGAGATTTTACCGGGAAAATAGGCCGAAATGACCGAGTCCTGTGACAGGTAGGCGGCTTGGGGCGACACCGAGGCTAGAAGAATGGTCATTTCGGGCTCTCCGTGCTTGGGCCAACCACGATGGTGTCGGCGAAGGAAACGACTTCAAGTAGGGCGGAAAGGGCCATGGCGGTAGTGATTGTTTCGCCAGCCCAGGCAGCGGCTGCAACAGCGAATACGGCGGGCATCGGATCATCCTCTTGCTTGATATTCGAATGGAGGGGTTTGCGGGCCGCGCCAGTAGGAGGCCGGCCGCCCGCAGTCGCGGTTTTTGCTGATCGCCGGCACTCACGACTTACCCGGCTTGGCGGTGATCACCGAAACCGCCATCACTTCTTCACCCTTGGCGGGGCCAGATCGACACCGGCATCAAGGGCCAGCCGCTCGGCACGGTGGCGCTCGAAGTCAGGCATGAATGCCAAGTCGTGGCCGTACTGCTCCAGCAGTGTCGCCAGCGCCTTGGCAGCCATCTCACGCAATGCGGCGCTCGGACCCTGCGCCGTCATCGCTCGATCTTGGTATCCGCGCATCATCGGATTATCCCTTCGCTTTCAGGGCCGCCGCGGCGGCGCGACGCGCGGCGATCGTCGGCGGGGGCGCCAGGCGGTTTACGGCAGGGCGAGCGCTGGCCGCCAGTTTCAGCGCCATGGCTTTGCGGCGGCGGAATTCGCGGGCCTCGGCCTCGTTGGCGACCTTTAGCGCCCTGGCTTTGTGGGCGCGGGCAGCGCGCTCGGGACCACCATCGCCGTCATCGCTGGCGTCGTCGGGATCATCACCGAGTTGATCCAGCATCGCTTGACCGCGTTCGGCAATATCGGCGGCGCTGCGGATGATGGCGGTGACGTGACCGGCGTTCGTCTTGCTCAGGACCTTGCCTTCACGCTTGTCAGAGCGGGCGGTGATCAGCGCATCGGCCAGCGCCGGGACCGAAACCAGCGAGCATTCCATGATCGTGATCTTGTCGAAGAGCCACGTTCCGTCCTTCTGCGGCGTCCGCTTGTTGACGACGAAGCCGATTGAGGTCGCATTAATCACGCCGCTCTTCACCAGCCCGCAGATTTCATCCGCCCGCGCACTGACCCCGGCCGGCGGAAACTTGCCACGCCCGATAAGCTTCGTCCCCTCGGTCCGCACCGCTTGCCCATTCGCAACGGGCGGCTCGGTGGTGTCATGGCCCCAGCAGATCGGGGCGCCGGTATCCAACCAACGCTGATAATTGATTCCCGAGGTCGTGACAGAGGCGTTGTCGGTCGCGATGGATGGCGTCGAAATCACGAACTCGAATTCCCGCTCTCCGACCTTCGCGAACATGGTCGGCAGCGCCATTCGGGTGATGGGGGCATTACCCTTGCGATCCGCCGGCTTGGTGGTGGTCATGCTTGTGGTTCCCTTCAATTCTGGCCGGCCGCACGGGCGGGACGAAATTGGATGATGTCGGTGAAGTCGGCTTCGGCCGGCGCGGCTTCGTCGGCCGTCGCCGCGGCTGGGGGCGCGAGCAAGGCGTCGAGTTGGGCCAATGCTTCCCGCAGATCGGCAATCCTTGCGCGGGATGAATCAGCAGCCATTCGATGGCCAGCGGAAGAAACACCATGGCGATTCGGCCGGATGTCAGCAATTCGCCGGGCCAGCACGGAGGACAGCGGACCATTCGAAGCCAATTTCCGAACCGCGGCATTGATGCGGCGCCGCTCGGTCGCGTCCTCCTCTTCGATGGCGCGGGCTTCGGCTTCGGCCTCAATGGCGGCGGCAAGCTCGGCCTCGGCCCCGACCAGTTCGCCGGCGATGTCGGTTCGCCAGCCAGCGAACACGAGGTTTAAGGTATCGGTCATTGGGCGATTCCTTCCATTTGAAGCCAGCGGCGGAAAGATGCGGCCTGGGTGTTCTGATTTTCGGGATTGCCGAGGGCGAACACGGCGCCCGGCAGTGGGGCGGGCAGGATGTAGGACATGGGCTTGTAGCCGGCGCCGACCACTCCGGCTTTGATCGCCTGCAAATCCGAGACGGCAGCGGACAGCGCCTCGATGGCGGTCATTGCGGCGAGGAGGGCCGATTCATGGGCGGGGCGAACCTGCCGGCACACCTCATCCGACAATCCATCGGAAATTTCCGTAAGCGTCCGCTCGGCATCGGCCTGAGCATCACGCAGAATCTCGTCTTCGCGGTCACAGGCGGCAAGTTCTGCTACCGGGTCGGTCGAAGGGATGAAGCCGCCGGCAACCAACTCTGCGGCGGCGCTGATCTTGCTGCTGAGGGTGGTCCTCGCATTCTCGCGCCGGATCATGGCCATGGCGCGGGCGCGTCTGGCGGCGGTTTCGGCCTGCCGAGCACGGATCGCGGCAACAGCTTCGGCGGCTTCGAGGTATTTCGGAATTTCGCCGATAGGGGTGATCGTCACTGGCGGTGACGATGCGCGGGTTTTTCGCATCAACTGCATTACGTCCTCCATGTCCAAGTCAGAATTCTAAGTCAAGATTCCGAAGGACTGGAGTGAGTTGCAAATCACCTAACAACCTGCAATGGCCTCTACCAGCGATAACCATCAAAGATGTTCTTGATTTGGCGTATCCGTAGCGTCTCGCCGCCATTGAGACTTGTCGCAGCGTGAAGCGCCGCCACGAAGCTATCAGAGCAAGTCGGATTCGGGGGGCGGTGACTTTCAGAAGGCCATCGGTCACCGACGTAGCGCTCCCATTCAGTTGCCAGGACTCGGGCCGCTTCGTCGGTGAGAAGGTCGTGGAGATGCGCCCGCCGGATTGAGCGGATCACCTGGTCCCTCGCGTCACGGTCTCGGCGTGGCTTGGTCGCCACCAGCCTGCCGGCGGTGGCGAGGTCTGCTAGCACCATCAGATCTTCGTGGGTCGGCTGGCCGGTGCCGAGGCGGGCGAGGGCGGCAGAGATGGGGGCCGTCATGATGCCGCCTTTCGGTTTCCGCGCTTCGGTTCGGCGAATTTCCGCAATTCAGCCTGGTCGGCGGGGGTCAATTTGTTGGTCATGGCTCGCAACAACACCCCCTTGGCGAAGGGAGCACGAAGCCCACGCTGATTCTTGTGATGGAACCGTTCGGCCAGCGTCGGCCAGTCGAGGGGCTGGCGGAATGCCTCAAGCTCGGCTTCAACCTCCCGGATGCGGCTGTCGGCCACCATCCTCACTTCGCGCTCAATCTCGGCTCGGCCGGCTTTGTGGCCTCGCTGGTAGCCCTTGATATGCTCGGCCTCCATCCGTGCTTCGTCGGGGCCGGCGGCAAGCTTGCGTTCAAGATCGGCGATGCGCAGACGGGCCATGGAAAGCTCGATGTCGGCCCCTGTGAAGACCGGCGGCGGCTCGGCATCAACACCCACGGCTTGCCCCAAGCTCATGCCGGCTTCTCGCGCCATGGCGGCGGCCTTGCGGATGGCGGCCAGGGCTTCGCCGTCTTGGTCGGACTCGGCAAGGGCGATCAGCTTCACGAAGCGTTCGCGGTTCAGGTCGGCGGTCATGCCATCACCTCGCTGCTGATCGTCGCGGTCTGGGAATTGGAGAGGGGACTTCCTATCAGGGAGTCCCCCTTCCCTACGTAGTAGGGATGGGTATATGTTTTATGCAGGTTTTGTGCGTTATCTATCAACGGGTTAGCCCACCCTTTTATGCGCGTTATGCAGAGTATGTTTTAGGCTCTATTCGCAATTCGTATTGATGGTTACGCCCCCATGGCGGCGGCGAGGCAATATCGCGGGGTCGGGTCCGGGTGAAGGCCGATGAGGTGGAACCAGC
>Ga0316224_1002852_pt1 | contig 15077 bp, 18 predicted proteins | sample TBH18013metaG_FD_206254 | JGI IMG/M metagenome (GOLD analysis project Ga0316224, IMG submission 206254) | Freshwater microbial communities from Trout Bog Lake, Wisconsin, USA - TBH18013 | ecosystem: Environmental > Aquatic > Freshwater > Lake > Hypolimnion/Profundal zone | place: USA: Wisconsin... | reverse complement strand
GGATATGGGAACCTATTTCTTGGAAAAATCTTTGGACTAAATATAGAGTTAAAATAAAATTAGGTAGATTTTTAACAAAAGTTTTAAATAGTAAAGATAATGAAGATTCCATAAGAATTGTTATGAATCGTTATCTTAAAGATTTTCCAGATGATAAAGATATTAAAATGAATAGGCATATAGAACTATTTATTAATAATATCAAAGCTTTGTATAAAACTGCCAATAATAAAGAATTATACAATAATATACACATTGTTTCTGGTGAAGAAATTAGAAAATGGTATTTACAAGATAATTATAAAATCATTAAAGGAAGTTTAGGTAGATCTTGTATGAAAGGCAAAGAACAGCAAGATTTTCTCGAAATATATGTAGATAATCCACGTGTATGTCAAATGCTTATCTTCAAAGAAGGAGACAAAATCTCTATGAGATCTCTTCTTTGGACATTAGATAATGGCAAAAAATATATGGATAGAATTTATGCAACCAATGAATCTGACAGTATTATACTTATAAATTTTGCCAAAGAAAAAGGTTGGGCAATGTATGATGCTGATTACGATAATAGTCGTGAACCTATGACAGTGACAACAAGAACTACATACGAGGAGTATCCATATATGGACACTTTTAAATATTTAGATATGGATACAAAAACTCACTCTACTAAACCAAAGAGGGGTATGTATGATTTAACAAATCAAGATGGTACTATTGAAGAAATAGATTATGATATTTAAAATTCACCATTGATACTACCTAAGTTAATTGGTGCTGGCTCGTTATTCTGCAAAGTTTTTTGCAACTCTACAAAATCAACGGTTACTTTAACAGCAGGATGTAATAAATTCTCAGCCAATATCACATAAGGTATACCATTATTCTGTGCTGCTAAATAAGAATTCAATAATCCAATTAAATCTTTAATTTCGGCATCGGTTACCACTATTGATGCATCACCTTCACCATTGTTAACATTTGTTGATTGATCAATATGTAAAACCAATTGATCTCCATAAAATCTATCTCTTACAGCTCCTAATTCTATTAATCCACCTGATTTTGTATTTATACTAAACCCCATAAAGTTATTTTAATTTTTATTATATATAAAAATTATATCTGTTTAAATTTGTTTTTTAGCACAAAATTTAGTATATTTGTAGAAAATAAGAAAAATGTGGAGCATAATACCTAATTCAATTAAAGAATTACATACTTTATTCAAAGCCAACGACAAATCATTATACATTGTCGGTGGCTCTGTACGTGATTTTCTTAATAAAGAAACACCCAAAGACTATGATTTAGCCACTGATGCTACGCCTGATGAAATCTTGTTAATTACTAAAGATTACAGAAATCATCTTCATGGCGAATCATTTGGCGTGGTAGTTGTGTACACAGAAGATACACCCGAAGGCTTTGAAGTAGCAACTTTTCGTGAAGATATTTATGGAGATAAACTTGGCGAAACAAGAAATCCTGATGTTAAATTTACAACCATAGACAAAGATGTTTTGAGGCGTGATTTAACATTTAACGCTTTATTCTATGACTTGGATAAACAAGAAGTTATAGATTTAGTTGGAGGTGTTGAAGATATAAAAAACAAAATAACTCGTTTTGTTGGCGAACCTGCATTGCGAATAAAAGAAGATCCTTTGCGCATTCTAAGATTGTTTAGATTTGCCACAAGATACGGGTTCAAGATTGATTCAGAGTCAAGTATTGCTATTTTTGTCGGCGCACCATTACTTTCTATCATAACTAAAGAAAGAATTTGGGATGAAATTAAAAAGGCATATAAGCAATCTAAAAACTTCTCAGATTATTTAGAACTAATATGTGCATATGGTATTGACACAATCATATTTCCTGGGCTGCATGTATCTTCGGCTCACCCTAATGAAACTATGAGTTTAGAATTACATTTTGCTTATTTGTTTCAGGAAAACAGCACTGTTGGACTTTTAGATAAAATGAAATTTGAATTTAAAATGGAACACAACTTCGCAAGAACTGTTGTGTTACTTATAGATTTGATAAACCTAAAAGAAGAAACTGTTACCGAACTACACAAAAAGAAAGTAATATGTGGTGTATCTGATAAAGATATACAACAATGGTATAAACTTACTTTAGTAGATAAAAGTAAAATACATCAAGCATTTTTGAAGTATGTACCTACAGTTAAAGCAGAAGAATTGATGCTGCAAGGATTTAAGAACAGAGCATTAGGAGCAGAGATAAAAAGATTGGAATTAGAAAACTTCAACAAAATAATTAATGAAATATAGAATAGCAAAAGAAAAACTTGAAGAAAAAGGCTTCTGTCGGTGATTATCGTGTTAAAGATATAGCAACTGATAAAATTAAAAGAAATGGTGATTCAATAATTCTTGAATTGATACCAAATCCAGATATTGCAAAATCATTAGGAGAAATAAAAACTAATAATCAAAAATTGATTGGTTTTGCATTAGAAACATCTAATGGTATTGAAAACGCTAAATCTAAAATTGTAAAAAAGAATTTAGATTGGGTCGTTTTAAACGAAACATCGGCAAGTAATCCAGCTTTTGGTTCAAATAGAAATATTGTAAAATTCATCCATAAAGATGGAACAATACAAGAATTTGATGAAATGCCTAAAAAAGATATTGCCTGTAAAATATTAAAATTAATTAATATATAAATCATGATTGCACGGTTAGAATATATTAAAGATATTGCAGAAGCAAACTACATTGGTATAAATATTTATACTGATGCAGTTTCTCCATTTTTGGAAAAAATGAAAACTTTTGTTGGTGATAGCTATGATGAATATATTAAGAACCAACAAGATAGAGATAGAAATCATTACCATTGTACTGTAATAAATGTGGCTGATTTGAATAAAGTTATAACAAAAGATATAAATAATGCAAATATTTTAAATCAAATTATAACGGATTTTGAAGCAGATGATTTTCAAATGTTAGGTCTTGGCTCGGTTCAAAAGAATGAAAATAAAACATATTTTGTTGTATGTCGTTCACCTTTATTACAAGCAGTTAGAAGAAGATTTGGTTTAGAAGAAATTGATTTGCATATAACTTTAGGCTTTAAATGGAGAGATGTATTTGGTTTAAGAAAAAATATTGTCTTAGCAGACAAAGAACCATTCTTAGATGAAATATCAAAATACTATAAAGACTTTGATGAATCATTTAACTTTATTAAAGAGTTAGATGGTTATGATTATGATTTAAGTAAAGATCTTTATTGCACGAAAATTGTTCCAACTTATGCTGAATTTAGGATTGGAAATGAACATGGCGTATCAGACTATATAACAGTATCAATGATATCTAATAAATTAACTATTGCATGTAAATGGCAAAATTCAGAAGAAATACCATATTTATCAAACACCTTAATTTTAAGAAAGTTCAATTATGAAAAAACTTGAAACTAATTGGTAATTTATAATACAATACCTATATGATAGAATTAAAAAATGGAGAAATATTTGAAGGTCAAATACATTTCTCAACAAATGGCAGTGCTACTATTAAGTTAGATGCAGAACAAGATATATTTATTTACAAAAAGAATACTGGCAAATCTTTACATTTAGATACTGTCGAAGTAGAATTATTTGAAATAAATAATAAACTTGAAGGCAAAGTTATTAATGTAGTTTCCCGCTTTAAAAAAGATTATGTAGGTAGAGTACAAATAAATAAAAACTCTGGTACAATTTTTGTAGTTCCAGATAGTAATAAAATACCAGTTGACTTCTATGTTAGAGGTGGCTTACAAGCTGAAGATAATCAAAAAGTTATAGTTGAACTAACTAAATGGGAAGGTAATAATAAATCACCACAGGGCAAAATAATTAAAGTATTAGGCAACTCAGGTGATCATAATACTGAAATGAACTCTATAATGGCTGAGTATGGGCTTCCAATGGAATTTCCTGCTAATGTTATTAAAGAATCAGAATTAATTGAGGAAGTTATTTCCGAAGCAGAAATAGCCGAACGCAGAGATATGAGAAATGTTACAACAATAACTATTGATCCTGTGGATGCAAAAGATTTTGATGATGCCATTTCAATTGCTTATAACCAAAAAGGAATTGAAATAGGTGTGCATATCGCTGATGTCGCACATTATGTTAAGCCTAATACTAAATTAGACGAAGAAGCCTTTAAAAGAGCTACCTCAGTTTATCTAGTTGATAGATGCGTACCAATGCTACCCGAAAGATTAAGTAATGGTATTTGTTCACTCAAACCTAATGTCGATAGATTAGCATTTTCTGTTATATTCACATTAGATAGCGAAGGCAACATAATAGAACAATGGCAGGGTAAAACTGTAATACATTCTGATAGAAGATTTGCCTATGAAGAAGCACAAGCAATTATTGAAGGTGAAGATGGCGATTATGCTCAAGAAATAAGATTGTTAGATACTTTAGCTAAAAAGATAAGAGCAAAAAGGATTGTAGCAGGTTCGATTGAAATGGGTGGTGTAGAGGTTCGCTTTAAGTTAGACAAAGATAACAAAAAGCCAATAGGAGTTTATTTTAAGCAACAAAAAGAAGCGAACAAACTAATTGAAGAGTTTATGTTATTAGCCAATAAAGCGATAGCAAAAACGCTTTCTGATGCAACGTGGACTAATGTGTATAGAATACATGATACACCAAACATTGATAAGTTAAATTCTTTAGTTGATGTTTGTAATTCTTTTGGGCATGAACTATCTGTTGATAGTGAAGGTATTGAATTAAAGAAAGCTTTGAATAAACTTTTAGTGGATATAAAAGGCGAACCTGAAGAAAATATGATTACAACACTTGTAACAAGGTGTATGTCTAAAGCTACTTATACTATTAAAAATATAGGACACTATGGCTTAGGATTTAGTCATTATTCGCATTTTACAAGTCCAATAAGAAGATATCCTGACTTAATTGCTCATAGAATTTTATTTGACTTTTTAAGCAAAAAAGGACAAGGCAATCCTGCTACAATAGAGCAACAAGCTGTATGGTGTTCGGCTCGTGAATTAGTAGCTTCCAAGGCAGAAAGAGATTCAATTAAGTACAAACAAGCTGAATATTTATCAGAAAGAATAGGTACAGAGTTTGAAGGTATAATTTCTGGCGTAACTGATTGGGGATTATATGTCGAATTAGTTGAAAATAAATGCGAAGGTATGATACGCTATAACACACTTGATGATGTATGGAGTGTTGACACTAAGTTGCATAAAATTACAAATGGCACAGATACTATAAGATTAGGTGACGCAGTAAATGTTATGGTTAAATCTGTTGATATTGAAAGAAAACAAATAGATTTTATAAAAATTTAAAAAATGATTATTAAAAGCAATATAAATAAAACCACCAATTTGCATGATGGAATTCAGTTTGAGCCCATTGAAAAGCAAATTTATAATGAATTAAAAAGTCAAAAAGTTAGATTCACCTATCAGATTAAAGATTCATTCTTATTCTCTATAGGTAATTGCGATTTTAGGTTTACAACAAAAAAAGGTAAAATTTTATTTTACGCATTTGGGATAAATCCGTCTGGTATATATCAAGATATAAAACCATTTGAGATTTCTTTAAAAATAAATGAAGATATTACTTTAGGTTGGAATAAATTATGTAATTATATTTCAGATGTAAATAATTTTTATACTGAATATAAAGAGCTAATAACCACTCAAATAAATTCAAATGATGTTGAAAACTCAAATGATGTTGAAAACGAATTATCATCTTATTTTGATTCTGAAATAATTAAATGCAGGTTTTATTATCATGACTGGCATAATAAAGTTTCATTTACATTATGCCCTTTACGAAAAGACTGGAATGGTATAAAAACAGGCATACCAGCTGATGGCGTTAGTTGCGAAATAATTGATGGCAAATTATCCATTAATATGGATAATAGACACGATAGTTATAATATGAATAACTTAATAAGACATTTAAATTTTGATGATACAGCAGAAGGTTTAAAGAAAAAATTAGAAGTTATAAATTATGTTGAAGATAAAATTGCTAACTTTTATTTAGAAAATTTTCCTTTATTTTTGTCCCAAATAAATTGGAATAAAAAAATAATCGAATTAAAAGAAAAATGGAATATCAAATCAAGATATCAGTAAACAAACTCAAATATATACATTATGAAAAACATTTTAAACATAGTCGTAGTTGTCTTACATCCACCAGATGTTAGATAGCCTTTCTATGTTTAAATAAAGCCGCTAACATCTAACATGTTAGCGGCTTTTTTATTTAAAAAAAAAGACTTTAAGACAACAAGTTCATTTCATTTCAGGAATGTAAAAAATGCTTGTATGAAAGTAGAAAAGAATATAAAAAAGAATATAGAAACCGCAGTGAAGTAAAGAAAAAGGAAAAATTATATAATAACTCGGATAAAACAAAAGAAAGACAAAAAAAATGGTTCAACGAAAATAAAGAACATCGTTTAAATTATGAGAAAAAATATAAAATGGAAAATAAAGAAAAAATAAAAAAAATCAACAATAGGTATTATGTGAAAAATAAAGAAAAAATATCTACCTATAGAAATGGTTATTTCAACAATAAATATAGAACAAATACACTGTTTAAATTGACAACTATTATAAGATCAAGTATCAATTACATACTTAAAAATAATGGAGTAAATAAGTCTAAAAAAACACAAGAAATACTTGGTTGTTCTTTTGAAGAATTTAAAATATATTTAGAATCCAAATTTGAGAGTTGGATGAATTGGAACAATCAGGGATTATATAACGGAGAATTAAATTATGGTTGGGATATTGACCATATTATACCAGCATCCTCGGCTATTAATGAGGAAGAATTAATAAAATTAAATCATTACACAAATTTACAACCACTTTGTTCAAAAATAAACAGAGACATCAAAAAAGATAACATATGAAATACTTAATCGACACACCGCCACCTACAATTAGCGGCAAAAATAATAAATGTGGCTTGCACATAGGTCATATATTTTCTTATACTCAAGGAGATATAATTGCTAACTATCAGAAATACCTTGGTAAAAACTTAATATATCCATTTTGCACCGATACAAATGGAATTCCAACATCACAAGCGGCAAGATCAATTGGGATTATTAATTCAACCGATATTATCAATTTTGCGATTGATATGTCCAAGCAATACGAACAAACTTTTAACGAATCAGGCATAGAGTTTTCAAAAGAAACCTATCATACTTATAATAATATAGCAATAGAAACTTGTTATAAGGCATTTGAACTATTAAAAGAAAAAGGTATTGCATATAAAAAAGAAACAGAATTTTTATATTCTGAAAAATTAAAATGCTCTATATCCCAAAGCGAATTAAATGATGAAGGTTTAATTGAGCGCACAGGTGAAACACCTATTATAAAAACGGGTATAGGATGGTTTATAGATATAAAAAATCATTTACCACAAATATTAGAAAAGATAGAACAAATAAATTGGTATCCTATTAAACTAAAGAAAAGAATTTTAGATTGGATAGATGGTATACAATGGGATTGGTCAATCAGTAGAGAAAGACATTTTGGTATAGAAATACCTGGCGAAGAAAACATGACTTTTGATACATGGTTTATTAGTTCATTAACACCACAACTTGCGTATGGTAGTCATATAGGTAAATCTACTTTAGAATGTCCTATATTTGATTTAAGATACCAATCACATGATATAATTAGAACATGGGTATTTTATACAATAGCAATGTCATATTTTTTAAATAATCAAATACCTTGGTATAATATAATGATAACTGGACACGCTTTAGATGGTAAAGGAGATAAGTTTTCTAAATCATCTGGCAACTCAACAGCAGCTAAACCTTTATTAGATAAATATGGTATATCTGGCTTAAGACATTGGGCAACATCTAACTCATTAGGCAATGATATAAAGATAGACGAAGATTGTATGAAGATGGGTTGGAGGTTAAACAACAAATTTCAAAATGCAAAAAAGTTTATTAACATGCAAATTGAGAATGGTTGGATAGGTGAGAATGAAGAATTATATAATGAATGGCTGCATCATAAAGATGACATTTTAAAATCTTTTGAATTATTTGAATTAGATAAAGCCAATAATTATATTTATAAATTTTTATGGAATCATTTATGTGATATATGGATTGAAGAATCTAAAAAGAAATCTTGTGCCATAACATTGAAAAAAATAATTGAGGAATTTGAACCAATTTTTAAAATTATCTATAAATAAGAAAAAAATAGGTTTTTATATGTGATATATAAGAAAAAATAATTTTAAAAATGGCAACTAAATCAACCAAATTTTATTCATTAGATGAATGTTCAAACCAAAATAAAGTGTTAGCAAAATTAGACATATTAGCCGATGATAGGAAAATAGATTATGATTTTGTTGAAGCAGACTTAATAAAGATTAAAGATATTTCTTTAACAGTAAAGGAAATAAAAGAATTAAATCAATTTTTGCATGACAATGACGTAATTGAAGATAAAGATTATGAAGATGAGGATGAAGATTTTGATGATGAGGATGAATATGATGACGATGATGATTATTAAATTCTCTTAACATTTCTTTAACAAAATTCTTTTTGCTATTTCAATTTATTATCGTATCTTTGTGTTCTATTAGTCAATTAACAAAAAAAAAGTCTAATTATGAGTTTATTTAACAAAGCAAAAAGCGCAGCTCCTGCAAAAAAAGTAGATCCAAAAAAAGCGAAACCGAGAGTTACTGTCACCAATCCCGGCTTTTTCGATGTTCTCAAAAGACAAGCTTATTTAAAAGCACAAATTAAGTCTTTTGAAGCCGAATCAGACCTTCTTGACGACAAAATTAAGGAAGTAGGCAAAGAAGAATGGGCAAAACTTTATGAGAAAGGTGGCGTGAACCCAGAGTCAATCATGATTGAGGCTAAGGAAAACAAGGACACTGCACAGTGCATGTTGCTTGTTGCCGACAAATACATCATTATCAATCAGGAGCGTGCTGATTACCTGAAAGAACAGTTTGGCGAAGAAATCGTAAATACTGTTGACAAGTATGAGTTCGACAAAGAAATGGTTGAAAAACATGGCGAGGTTATTTCTGACCTTATTATGAATTGCGACCTTATCCCTGACGAAGATAAAGAGCGTATCATCAAGGCGACTGTAACAAATTCTGTTGCAAAAGGCACAATTGACAAACTGAAAATCTATGCTGATAAGGCCGGTGTTTCAGTAGCAGACATGGTTGATATTGTTAAGCCAGTTACTTCTACTAAAAATGTAGAATATATCGAAGCAACACCTGTATATTAATCATCAAAGAAGTAAAGAAATATTCTGGTGTATAGTCATGGCGAAAACTTTACGTAGCACATTACTTCTAAAAAGCCATCTTCGGATGGCTTTTTTTAATTTTTACTTATGAATAAATTATTTATATTAACTGGAACAAAAGGCTCATGGGACTGCTACCATAAATTCATAGTAGGTATTTATGATTCTTTGGAATTAGCAGAACAAGAAAAGAAAAAAATTATTGAAGAATTAATTTTAATTTCCAAAAAATATACCTATGAAGAAATAAACAATCTCGAAAGAAAATGGAGAGCTGCTATAATGGCTTTACCAGATGAAGAAGATGACGAAAATGTAAAATACACGGCAGAGGTTGAAGAGTTTGTTAAATGGCCTTTTCGTTATAAAAATTCTAGTTATAACTTGGACGAATTTGAAATTACAGAATATCCACTTAATCAAAGAAATCATATCATAGAATGACAAAACCTATTTTTACAGAAACGATAAGTAACACTCCACCACATGGTAGATTTGGCTATCGTAGGAGGCATGATGTACACACAGGTTATGATATTTATGCGCCTGATGGGGAACCTGTCTATGCTATAGAAGATGGTATAGTAACTGATATATCACATTTTACTGGTGAATTTACAACACCTGTGCCAATGCCTTGGTGGGAAAATACAATGGCAATAGCTATTGAAGGCAAATCTGGTGTCATTTTATATGGAGAAATTTATGAGCCTACTCTAAAAGTAGGTGATAAAGTAATTGAAGGTCAAGAAATTGCCCGCATTAAACGAGTTCTTAAAAAAGATAAAGGACTTCCAATGTCTATGTTGCATATTGAACTATATGAACATGGGTATAGAGGTGATTGGACAGTTTGGAATCTTGATGGTGAACAACCAAAAAATTTGAGAAATATTGAAACAATTTTACTCCCACTTTATATATAACGTATGATTACAGTAACCGAAGCCGCAAAAAATAGAATAATAGAATTACTTGCTGAAGAAAAGAAAGATGAAACTTATTTCTTACGAGTAGGTGTTAAAGGTGGTGGCTGCTCTGGACTTTCTTATGTATTAGAATTTGATAATGAAGAACAAGAGTTTGATGAAATTTTTGAGGACAAAGGTATAAAAATTGTATGTGATAGAAAATCTATACTTTATTTATTCGGCACAGAATTAGATTACTCATCTGGACTAAATGGCAAGGGATTTGAGTTTAACTTACTTTAACAAAACATTAATTTGCAATTTCTAATCTTTTTCTTATCTTTGTAAGCAAATGAAATACTTTTTACCAACATACGAGCAATGCCGTTTAATTTGCGATGCAAATGATAACTTCACATTTTATGAAACGAAACACGTTATTGATGGATATAATATATCTATATTCAATTATCGTTTGGCTATGCCTTATATTTTCTATAATCCTATACCAGGACGTGATGATATAAAGGCGCACGAAATGCGTGGTATAACATTTGTCTGGAATAAAGATGGTTCTTTATATTCACATTTCTTATTGATGGATAAGTTCTTTAACTTAAACCAATCAGATTGTTCTTGCTATGCTCTAATGAAGCAGGAAACAATAAAGAATATAACTTATAAAGAAGATGGCTCTATTTTAACATTTATCAAATTACCAAATGGTAAAATAGTTGCTAGAACTAAAGCTTCATTTGAAGCTGACCAGGCAATTAGAGCGCAACAATTTTATGATGAAAATGTAGGTATACAAAATCTTGTTGGCTATTGTTTAAATACTAATATAGTTCCAATATTTGAGTTTGTAGGCCCAACTAACCGTGTCGTATTAAAGTATGCTCAGACAAATTTGGTATTAATTAAGTTAAGAAATAACTTAACTGGTGAATATATTGATGTTAACACATTACCTACTTCTGTTATAGAAGGCGTTTCTTTAGTTAAAACATTTCAAGGACTTACTTTAGATGATCTAATTAAGAAATGTGAAACTGATACTGGTTATGAAGGGTTTGTAGTAACATTTGAAAGTGGTAAAATGATTAAGTTAAAGCTACAAGAATATTGTAACTTACATAACTTACACACCGAAGATTTGCACCGTGAAGATTCTATCATTTATTTAATTGTAAATGAACAGATAGATGATATACTTTGTCAATTAGAAGAAGGCGACGAAAGAAGAACTATGGTGTTAGAACTAATTGATTTGGTAAATCATTTTGTAAATAGAAAGTTCCATGAAATAACTGAACTTTTAACATTTTACAATGATGATAAAAAAGAATTTGCATTATTATATAGGAAACACGAAAACTTCGCTTATGCGATGGGTGTAATAAACCGTAATGCAGATATCATTACAATGATTAAAGATAAACTATTAAAAGACACATATTTTTTATTTAATGCAAGGAAGTGGGTAGAAACTGAAAAACTAAAATTAAAACAATAATTATGTTCAAAACAATTAACACAAACACCGGCTTACAGCATTATGCATTCCCAAGTATTGGACAATATGCTAACGTTATCGCCAATGTAAATCGAAGATCTACCTATGTAGGTAGAGACGCACAAGACGAACCTATTTATAACGCTTTTGCAACTAAACCTACATTAGATTTTATCGGCACAACAAAGTTACATGGTACAAATGCAGGCATTATTCTTGACTTTTACAATGATATTATTTACTTTGAAAGTAGAGAAAGTATTATAGCACCAGGTAGTGATAACGCAGGTTTTGCTACTTATATGTCAACTATTCAGGAAGATTTTGGTAAAATGGTTGTAGAAAATTTACACTTATCTGGCACCGATTGGGATCCAAAAAATAGAGATCAAGAATTTTGGGGCGAAAACATATTAGCAATATATGGTGAATGGTGTGGTGGTTCTATACAAAAAGGTGTAGCACTCAACGGACTTGAAAAGATGTTTGTAATTTTAAATGCAACTATAAGAACTAGAGAAGTAACCGAATCAAGAAACTTAGAATGGTTCCCAATTGAAGAAATCAAAAAAATGAGATTGCCTTTACAAAAGGTATATAACATATATGATTTCAAAACATGGGAAATATCTGTAAACTTTGATAAGTTCCATGAGTCTACTAACAAAATAGTTGACTTGACCATTGAGGTTGAGGATGAATGTCCGGTAGCAAAACATTTTGGTTCTATAGGTATAGGTGAAGGTATTGTATTCCGTTCTGTAACAAAAGGATATGACAGTTCTGATTTTTGGTTTAAATCTAAAGGTGAAAAACACGCAAAATCTAAGGTTAAAACTATTAAGCCTGTCGATGATGAAAAAAACAACCGTTTGATGGAAATATCTGATAAAGTAACTCCATCATGGAGATTAGAACAAATGTTTAACTCTACATTTGACACCATAAATGGTGGGGTAGTAACAACTGAAAAGTTAGGCGACTTTATCAAAGCAGTAAATAATGACATTTGCAAGGAGGAAACACTCTTACTTGAAGAAGAAAAAATTGATTTTAAGGATATTGCTAAATATGTTAGCAAAATAACCAGAGATTATTTCTTCCAAATGCAGAACGAAATGCTTGCTAATCCTCAATAAATCATAAAGAAGTGTTAAAAAATAAAAAATATCTTTTAACACTTCTTTATTCTCAAAAAAATACTTATCTTTGTACATTAATAACAAAATTTAAAAAATCAAAAAATGATTTGGACAACACTGTTTGCGTTAGGAACATTTTGGTTCTGGCTACTTATTATAGTGTCTATGGCATCTATCATAGCACTTATTGAAAATGAAAAAAATGTAATGGCTGATATTGTATTTGCAGCAACAATGGTTGCTCTATACAAATTAGGCTGCGGCACTACGCTTGCTGCAATGGGCATGTGGATAATAACACATTGGTTTTATTCAATACTTATTTTCTTAGGCTATCTATTATCAGGTACTCTATATTCATTGCTAAAATGGGCTATATTTGTAGCAGATGGTAGAGCAAAGATAATTAGAAATAATCTACATTTCTTTGAAAGTGAATGGAAACCAAGTCAGAACAAAGCACGAATAACTCACTGGATGATATTTTGGCCAATATCTGGTATATGGACTTTGATTAGTAATCCAGTAGCAAAAGCTTTTAATCGTATTTTCTATAGACTTGAAAATGTTTATTTGAAAATATCAAATAGAATAATGAAGGATTTAATTGAAAAGAAAAATAGTAAATAACAGAAACAGGATGTGTAAAAGCATCCTGTTTCACAAATCTAAAAACAATGGGATTATTTGACAAATTGAAAAGCACTTTCATGGAAGAAGTGCCAGACGCAACACCAGCACCAAAACAGGCTGCACAACCAGTTACTCCATTAGTAACTAATAACAATTTTCAACAGCCAGTTAATACAACTGGTGTATCTGAAAATATGTTTGCACCAACACAGGCACAGCCTTCAATATCTGAAGAAGATAAAAGAAAGTATCAAGAATACTTTAATAAACTTTATAGTAAAGCCAAAACAAGTTGTGTTGAATATGGTGAGTTCCTCAATAATATTGAGATTGTAACTGAAACTGATGCAACATTGCCTGATGCCAATAAGTTTAAAATGGCTTTTTCTTTTATGAAAAAGAAAGGCATTACTAAAGAGCAATTAATAGCGGCGCTCAACAGCGCAGTTGGTGTCGTAGAAACAGATAGGACTACTGTTTTTACTAAAGACATCAATGATAAAACTGCTAACATGGAGAATAACTTAAAGCTTATCGAAGATAAAAAATTGGCTATTCAAAAGTTATCAGAAGAAATTACTCAGTTGCAAACTGACACTGAAACTATTAAAGGTAAGATAGCAACAAAAACCTATTTCTACAATCTTTTCTCTTCACAGCTTTTAGCTAAGATTAAAAATGATGTAGCAGGCATAACTAATTTTATTAACTAACAAAAACCAATATACACAATATGTCACAAATAAATTTTAGTGCAAACGACCTCATAAAAAAAGGTATGAGCGGCACTCCGACAGACCAAAAGGTAGGTAAGTTTCTAATAGGTACTGTATTAGTCGGTGTTTCATTAGCAATACTTTATTATTTACTACCTGTAATTAAACCAATATTCGACAATATTGCTGATATTGCAAGCGATATCCTCAGAACAGGCATTTATGCTTTAATAGGTATTATAGTATTCATGTTTGTAAAAGCACAATGGCGAAATATAGGATATATTAATGATATGCTTGCTCGCAAAGTATTTAATGGCATCATAACATATGACCCATTCTTAATACAAGAAAAGCAGATATTATCGGCTGAGCAAGATGTTGAGAAAATGATGGAAGAAAAAACTAAGATTGATGGTAAATATACTGAACTTAGTAATAAACTCAAGAATTATCAGAAAGAAATGCAGGCGGCTGGTAAATCACTCTTGTTAGTAGAACAAGCACTAAGAATAGAAACCGACCCGAAAAAGATACAAGTTTTACAACTTGATGCATCGGATTGTGTAAGAAAACAAGCAGCTTGTAAAAACTATATTGATAGTATTTCACCTATTGCTAATGATATGAAGTTTATGATGGACTTTATAGCAGAAGGATATCAAGTTCTTAAAAGACGCATTAAAGGCGCTAAACAAGACCTTATTATCAACAAGGACATATTTGAATCAGCACATGCTGGTGC
>Ga0316224_1002844_pt1 | contig 15108 bp, 14 predicted proteins | sample TBH18013metaG_FD_206254 | JGI IMG/M metagenome (GOLD analysis project Ga0316224, IMG submission 206254) | Freshwater microbial communities from Trout Bog Lake, Wisconsin, USA - TBH18013 | ecosystem: Environmental > Aquatic > Freshwater > Lake > Hypolimnion/Profundal zone | place: USA: Wisconsin... | reverse complement strand
TTGATTATATAAAGCATTAAGAGAACTACAACCTGATGAACTCACATCTAAAGCCCCGGTTATATTATGCAAATTCATATTTAAAGCTCCTGTCATTGTATTAGATCCGTTTAACTCTAAATAAACAGAACTTAAACCGGTTATAGTTGAATTAATGGCGGTTATATCATCGAAAAGAGTATTTAAAGCGGTTGATACATTTGATTTAATATTAAATGAAACTTCAGTAGCATCTAAAGTATTTACTTTATTTTGTAAAGAATTAAAATTAGATTGAAGAGAATTTAAGGACGAACAACCCGATGAACTCACATCTAAAGCCCCGGTTATATTATGCAAATTCATATTTAAAGCTCCTGTCATTGTATTAGATCCGTTTAACTCTAAATAAACAGAATTTAAACCGGTTATAGTTGAATTAATATTTGATACATCATTAAATAAAGTATCTAAGCCACCGCCGGCGGTTGTTTGAGAATTATTAGTGTATGTAATTTGACCGGCGTTATAATCTCCATTTTCTGCAACTACTGCGCCCACACGATTAAAAACGCTTTGAACTTGTGAACCTGCTAGTTTTTGCCATGTTATGCCATTACTTACAATAGTGTCTCCTATTTGCCAGCTTATATTATCAAAAATACCAGCTACTGAAACTATATAGTAATCCCCGTTAGCTTGACCGGTTCCACTAGGTGGGATATTTAAAGCGGGGGTATTTGTGGAAGCATTCCACGTTCCGATATAATTTAAATTTCCAAAATAACTAGGGAGTTGAGAATTAGGTACAACCCCTTGAGCATTTAAAGATGCTATCCCGTTTGGTTGTCCTATAGTTGATGTTATAGAATTTAAACCGGTATTAATAAGGCTTTCTACTTGTCCTAAATTTACAGCATCAGAAGAAACAACGCCGGGCGCTAAATTATTTATTAAATGATTATTCATATTTATATTATTATTAAAAATAGTTGTTCCGGTATATGTTATATTTCCGCCTACTGTTAAATTTCCTAAAACTTCCAAATTATTAAAACCGGCATCAATATACCGGCTTTTATTAGTTAAATTTAAAACAACATGATTTAACGACATTATATAATAATACTTAGATAATATTATTATATAATTTTTATAATATTTATTTTTTTTAATCTGATTCGCTGAAATTATCAAAATCAACAATATTTTTTTTTAAGTCAGAACGGCTCATAATTCCGCCTCCTCTACGGTGTTTTCTCTTATGATGTCTCATTCCTTCCCCGGCATGGTGTTGCATACCTTCCCCACCAATTAAAACTCCGGCATGATGTCGCATTCCTTCACCGTGTCCGGTCATTTTGCCTAAAACGTGTCTTAATGTTTTCATTCTTCCGCCTTGTTTGGCTACTGCTACGGCTTGTTCATAATTTACGTTATGATCAGTTGGAGCATTAAGAACATCCATTCTAGAAAGATCGTTAACAGTGTTTATGGTTTGACCGTTAATTATACTTATCACGCCTTCTCTTACAATAACAACATATAAAACCATATTTAAAGTTTGAGTGGTGTTAATGTTATTTATGGTTGCTTGAACTAATAAATTATAAGAACCACCAACCCCGCTTGTTAAATCAGAAGGGAGAGGGAAATCAACGGCGGGGCAAACTTTAATAACTGATCCAACAAACTGAGCCCATGAAGGATATGAAACGCCGTTTAAGCCGTTCTTTAAACTCATATTATATAAATCTTGTTCGGTTGCACTTGCGAAAATTTGAGAAACGTTAGCGAAAGTAATTTGTAGATTGCTAATATTTGCGAAAACATCAGAGCTTAAGGCGTTCTGGTCGTTGTTTTGTTGTCTAGCGAAAATATATACAGCTTCGGGGATGCCGTCGCATTGGATATTCTGACTAATTACGGTTGTAGATTGTCCGGGGGCTAGTGCTTGGGGTGGGTTAGGATATCGGATGACGTCAAAATATGGATATTCTAAAACATTAGGTATAGATGCAACTTCATCTAAACTAATAAAATTCATTAACACCTCCGGCGCGTTGTAAAAAGAGAGAGTCGCAGAATTTAAAGTATTACCGGCGGAAGAGTGAGACCAAGCACGAGTAAGGGGACCGGCTAAATTAGAATTAAAATTTAAATTTAATGTCATAGTGTTAACGCCTAATAATGCTTGTTCCTGTGCGTTAGTATATAAGAAAGGGGAAACGAATAAAGGTTCAGTAATAACGGCTCTAATTTGGGCACTTGTTGGGGTATTTGATAAAACTAAAATAGGGAAAGCACCGCGGGTTGTTTCAATTGAATTTTCTCCATAATCTGCAAGAGGATTTCTAGCAGAACCTAAAGTCGTCCAGTCGCTTAGGTTTTGATATTGATCTAACATAGAAGGGGCTAAACTTAAATCTTCGGAACGGGTGAAAATATTATCATTATACCTTAAAACGGCTTGTAAATAGTCGCTGATATTTTGGACTACTGAACTATTATTAATTTGAATAGTAGCGGTAGAAATAGAAGTAGAAATGGGGAGGGCTCTAAAACCGTCATTTGTTCCTAATTGTAAAAGGTTTCCGCTTTGACTTGTTCCGGTGAATTGAATATCAACATAATAACGAACTAAAACATGACGATTTACAGCGGTTTGTGAATTTGGTGGGTTTACAGTAAATTGGGCAGAACTTGACGAAACGTTATTAGCTGGAAAGCGTTGGTAAGTGTTTTGGCTACCTCCTTTTAAAGCTACATATTTTTTATTTTCATAAAAATTTAATTTGGGGTCTAAAACTTTTACGGGTTGAATAGCTGGATAAGCAAGACTCATTATATATAATATTATTTAGATAATAATTTTATATATATTTTTTTTATAGGTTTTATTTTTTAATATCTGCCATATTTAGCCTTTAAATTTTTATATAATTCTATTTCATTTTCTGAGCTAAGTCCTGAACCTGAAAGAGGCCTAAATATTTTTTCACCTAAATTATAAAATGCCCCCTTTCTCTGAAATTTAATTTTTATAGAGATTTGATTTTTTGCCGGTATTCTAATTGGGTAAGTATTATTTAAATAATCAGTCCATAAAAAATTTATATCAAATTTATATAAAGGTTCGGTGCTGGTTAAATCTATAATTCTTCCTTGTGGGTCATTATATTCAAAAATTAATTTATTTTGGTAAGGTGCTAAAACATTTTTAATAGGGATAATATCGGTAATCATATTTACGAACTGATTATTAGTGCTACTTGAAAAATTATTAAATAATTCATTTCGTGTTGGAATTGAAGAAGATAAAACAATAGATTTTAACGCAAACCATAAGATAAGCGTGGAATAAGTTTGGGTCATTAAATAATATTCATTATAAGGCAAAATATTAGAACTAAATGAGCAGCCATCGGATTGAATTGCTGTTTGAGGTTTTAAAATGTTGTTTCCTTGGTCTTCTACTACTAATTGTAAATCATCGCCATTTGGTTGAATTGTATATCCTGCTTTATTATAAAAAATATCAAACGAATCAAAAAACTTTATTAAATTACTATTCATATAAACAAAAACCCCGGATTGTTGTTGGTCATAACCTAAAGAAAAAATATTATTATTAGCATATGCAATAGAAAATAAACCAGAAACACCATTAAAAATCATATAGGGAGCATAAAAACGAATATAAACTATATTATCGACACCTATATTTAAAATATTTGATGTCATTAAATACATATTATCGCCTAAGGTTTGACCATTTAAAACTTTTATTAATGCTTGGCTATTTAATAATAAAGGCGTATTATAAGCACGGGTTAAAATCCAATTAGAAGAAGATGAACCAACATTAGAAACAATATAAACCCCGTTTTGTGTTTGGTCTGTTTGATTTTGAATTAAAACTAAATCATTTAAATTTAATGAATAACCATCAAGAATTAAAGCAGTTTGTGCACCGTTATTTGTTAATGTTTGTAAAATATTATTATAAACCGCATTTAAATTTGCGGTTGATGTTGCTTCAACTTGATAAGGTGAATTATTAAAAGCATTATTAATCATATCTACAAATAATTGATAAATAAAAACCGGTAGTAATGGGGTTAAATCATCTATATTAATATTTATATTATCCGGTATATATTGAACTATATTTCTATAAAAATAATTATTATATTTATAAGTTATTGAATATGCGTTTAATTCAAAATTAAAAATAGGAACGCCGGTGCTCGGAATTTCTAAACGAACCACTGACAAATAATAATTCGAACAATTATTTAAAATCGGGGTTGTTCTTACTTCATTAAAAATAGCACTTGCTGAGGTTTGTTTTGGATTAACTAATAAACAATTATAATAAATATTATCTTCATCAATTTTATAAATATTTGAAGAACTTAAAGCCATTATATATATTAATGTATAAAAAAAATATTTTTATATATTAAAATAAACCATCCGTTAAATATACTATAAAATTATCTTTGTCTTTAATATCTTTGAAAAGGTTTATAAATTCTTTGTGATTTAGATCACGAAACAAAAGCCGAAGAGCTATCCAACGCCCGCACGTTGAAACCCCTAGTTTATTTTTTTGTAATGGTTTCTCATTATATATATAATTTTTATAATGAGAATTTAAAATTAATTTTGATAATATGGCGGTTTGGTTGCTTTCTCTTCTAAAATTTTTATTTATTTTGTTTAATTCTTTATCTAATTTATACCCTAAGCTGTCGAAATGTTCTAAAGTGTTATAATCTCTTCTAAAAATAGCCGTATAATGTCCATAATTTGGAAGGGTTTCATATAATATAACCGCCCCGCCGTTTGGTCCTAAAACCTCATCTATAGTTTTATAATTAATTAGATCTGGATAAGGTATAACCTTATATTTATAACCTGTTAATTTTTCTACTTCTAAATCGCTCAAAGGATAATTCATATATTATTATTTAGATATTAATATATAAATTATTTTAGGTATAAAATCGGCGAAATTTTCAAAATTTGCCCAAACTAATTTTTTTTTTTGAATTTTTTTTTTTGAATTTTCATTTTTTTTAAAAAGTTTGGGTAAAATTCCAAAAATTCGCCTAAAATTAATGTTCTAAAAAATTAATGTTCTAAGATTTAAGTTTATATGGTCTAAATATTCTTTTGTGTTATCGTTTATAATCTGTTTAATTTTATTTCTTATTCTATCTAATAAATTAATTATTATTGTCCTTGATCCTTTTTTAATATAATCATTAAAAAAATTAGCTACTTCATCTAATTTAGTATTATAATAAGGTTGATTTATGTTTATATCAGGTATCCCCGATAATTTAAGTTTCATATTTTCTAATTCTAATTGTATGTGCTTAGTTGGTAATGCTTCAACCTTTTCTAACATTAAAATTAATGTTTCTAAATCTGCCCTTATTTGTGCTAATAATGATAAATTAGAATCTATAAGCGGTTCTAAACTTTCTAAAAGTTCATAATTATGGGTTAAACTAGCTAAAGACCAAAGACGCTTAACCGCTTTAAATATATTTTCATCTTGTCCGGGTTCTGTATAATGAATAATATCATTAAATAAATTTTTGTAAAAATTTTGGTTGAAATCATCATCTAAATTTATATTATTTTCACCTTCTGACAATATAAAAAATGTTGATAATTCAATATATCGCGGACCGTCTATTAATGCTATAATATCTAACTTAATTATAGATTTTTGGTTTATTGCTTCTTCTAATGTTATGTCATTTTTTTTTCCTGCTAAAATTTCGCGTGGTTTCCATCTTATCGCCGATCCGTCCGCATTTACTCCGGCTTTAAAATCTGAGAAATAAACATTTTTATTTTTTATAACTCCTTTTATAATATGTTGTAATTTACTTATAAATATTTCTATTATTTTATTTCGTGTTATTCCATGACCTTTTATTTTTTCGTTTATGTCAATATCTGAGAAATACTTTTGTATTACTAAACGACTAGAACCGATTAATAAATTATTTATACTTATTTGTTCCGTTTCTGTGTCTTGAATTGTTGCCATATTATACAGATTAACAATACGAGAGGGAAACGACTCTAAAGAACGTTTTTTTAAAATCATATCTTGTTTAACTTCATGTATTAAACCGCCTAATAATACCCCGCCGTATTTTTTAAATTCTTGTTCATATCTTGCCTTTAATCTTAAATAATCCGGGCTGGCTTTCTTTTGTGGTGTGTTGAATTTCTTGTCAAGTTCTGCCCATTCTTTCTTTTGTTGTGCTAGTTTTTGAGCTTTGATTTTTTCCGCTTGTGTTATTTCTTTTTGGTGTGTTTTTTGATATGCTTCCAGCTCTTCCGGTGTTAGTGGTTTTAATTCTTTATTAATTGCGTTTTTAACGTAATTCATATAAGTATCGACAGCGTCGCCTATTCCGGGGATCAATTTAATATAATCTATAATCCGTTTAATCGGTGCGCTAATGGGTAAATTAGATAATAAAAGCTCTATAATCGCGTTTGCTATATCGCCTTCTATGCTTCCTCCTGTTGACATATAATATATATAATTATTTAGATAATAATTTTATATATTATTAATTTTTTTAATACATTCCGTAACCTTTTTTCGCTGCTTCCTTAACACCTTGAGCCCAACTTACGCCGGTATCGTTAACATATTTTTTAACTCTTGCCATATATGAACCCCTTTTTCCTGTTGAACTTTTTTTCGCTTTTCTAACTTTTTCTATTAAATGTTTAGGGGCTTTCATTTTTGGTAATTTTGGTTTACTTGCTTTCATTTTTGGTAATTTTGGTTTACTTGCTTTTTTTGTTTTAATAATGTTTCTCTTTTTACCTGTTTTTGTTATTTCAAATTCATATTTATTAGCTTCAATATCTTTATATTTTTTTAATCTTCGCTTATCATCTTTTGAAGCGTCTACCATTTCGCCGAGTCGTTTTACTTCAGCTAAAATGTAATCTTCTAAACTCATTTTTTTTCTAGTTGAAACACCCTTAGCAGCCGACAAATAAGCATTTAAAGAACCTTTTTTAAATGCACCTGCCATTAATTCACGAGGCATATCAAAAGGAACCGGCATTTGATGATATTTTCCGGCGTTTATTCTGTTCATAATACGTTCATTTATTTCGTGTCTTATTGCTTCGTCCGAATAACTCATATATATATAATAACTTATATATTTTTTTTTAATACAATAATAAAAAAAAAATCTATATATTTATATATGCCTTCAACTAGTGATAAACAAAGAAAATTTTTTATATTAGTATATTTAACAAAAACAGGAAGAATTAAAAATCCACCAAAATATATTAAAGAAAAAGCCGACCAATTAACATTAGATCAAATTATAGATATTTTATATTTTCCAAGCAGGGAAGAAGAACATATTAAAAGTAAATATAAGATAATAAATAATTATTATTCAACATAAAAAAAAATAATCTAGTTTAATATATATAAATGTTGAATTTTGAAGAGGGACAACCAATAGCCGTTATTAAAAAGGGTAAAAATCAGGGGCAAATTTTGAGAATCTCAGAAAATGAAGAAAAAGAAACAAATAGAAAAGAAAACCCGTTAGAATACATAACAGAAAAAGAAATAAGACAAATAATTAAAAATCAGAAGGGAAAATGCACCGCTCAAGATCTAGAAGAATATATAGAAATGATAGCAAATAACGAAACCCCGGAAAATTCAGAAGATGAAGAAATATATAATAAGTCATTAGATTTAATAGACAATAAAATAAAGAAAGAAATTAAAATTAAAGATGGTTTTTTCGTTCCTTTTCCAGTTATTAAAAATCGTCAATGTTTTTATATTTCAGGACCTTCTGGAAGTGGTAAAAGTTATTTTATAAGCCAATATTTAAGCGTTTTTAAAAGGCTAAAACCTAAAATGAAAGTTTTTTTATTTTCTGAAAAAAACGAAGATGAAGTTTTAGATAAATATCACCCTTTAAGAGTTAAAATAGATGATGAATTATTAGAAGATCTTATTGACCCACTAAAAGAGCTAAAAAATAGCGTTGTTATTTTTGATGATGTTGACAGCATCAGCGACAAGAATATTAAAAAAGAAGTTTATGACCTTATGAACAAGTGTTTAAAACTTGGTAGAAGCTATAATATTTACACTTTAATTTCTACTCATATGATGAGTAATTATAACGAAACCCGCCACTTTATAAGCGAATCTCAATTTATAGTATTATTTAAACAAGGGACTAAATATTTTTTAGAACAATTTTTAAAAAAATATTGTGGTTTTAGTCAAAAACAAATAAATCAAGTTTTGACCCTTCCTTCCCGGTGGTTTTGTATTCATAAAAATGTTCCTCAATATATATTATATGAAAAAGGATGTTATTTATTAAACTAATTATAAACTTTAAATATCGGGGAATTTTTGGAATTTTACCCAAACTTTTTAAAAAAAATGAAAATTCAAAAAAAAAAATTCAAAAAAAAAAATTAGTTTGGGTAAATTTTGAAAATTTCCCCGATTTTATACCTAAAAAAAATCTTTATAATAATAAATATATAGATTTAATTATAAAAAACTATTTAAAAAATAATTTCTACATCTATATATAATGCTTACAACAGAAGCACAAAAAAGAGCGAATGAAAAATATAGAAAAAATAACCCGGAAAAATTCAAGAAAGCTTTAAGAAAATCAATTAAAAAATATAATGAAAAAATTAAAACTTCGGAAAATTACGAAGAAATATTAAAAAAGAGGGCTGAATATTTCAGGAATTATTATTCTAAAAATTCAGATAAAATTATAGAAAGGGTTAAAAAATATCAAGCTAAAAAAAAGGTAGAAGCACAACCCCAAACAATAGAAGAAAATATAAGCCAAAATATGGAACTTTAAAAAAAATATATAGATTTTTTAAAAATTCATTTAAAAATATTTTCTAATATATATTATATATATATAATGGAAATTGACCACGCGGAATTTATACGAAGATTCGGTTCTTTAATCATTGATATTTCGGGACATCATAGAAACCCTTTATTTTTTGTTGATCATATTAACGAAGAGTTATTAAGCTTTGGTATATTAGAAAATGTTATAAACGGGCAAAAATCGATTTTTCGTTCATTATGTCGGTATAATATCGTATCACATAAAAAAAATATAGATGTAAATACATATTGCGAAAATTTAATAAATAGGTTAAAAAAAAGAATATCAACGGCTTATTCTTTAAAAACATTTATTAAATATACTAAATTATGTTATATATATAAATATAACTTATAAAAATAAAAAATATCTAGTTTTTTTAAAAATCTTTAAATATAGATTTCTAAAAAAAATATATTTAAAAAATTATTTTCTAATATATAATATATATATAAAATGACTTTTCAACAATTTTTAAATAATCGCTCCGCCACTTGTGCCGACATGATGTTAAACCAAAAAGAAGAAGACGTGGAAAACAGAAACGCCAATGACTATTTTTTTAATAAATCAGATTTGGACAAAATGAGAAGTTTTAAAAGGTTGACTGAGAATTATAAATGTTATAATAAAAAATATTACTTTTTTAATGAATTAAATAATATATGGATAGAAGAAAAAACGGACGATTCCGTAATATCTCGAATTTGTGACCATGCCCGCCATATACTAGAATATGAAGAAATATTCGTTAAAAATTTATTAAATAATAAATTAAAAGATTACGCAAAAAAAGAAGAATTAAGAACATTAACTTTAGATGATAAAGACAAAATGGAAGAATTAAAAAAAGCCGTTAAAGACTTTAATAAATTTATATCAAAAGTTATTAAAGATCATATGAGAGCTAAGTTCGCTAAAGATGTTATTAAGTTTTTTAATCATATTATTAATGATAATGAATTTATAAATAAAATTAATATTAATAATCAACATCTTTTACCATTATCACAAGAAAATTTAAACTTAATAACTTTACAAATGGAACCAAGAACAAAAGAACAATATTTCACAAGATGTTTAAAAATAAATCATTTACAAAAACAAACCGGATTATTTAATTTTGAAGATATTACAATAGAAGATGAAAATTATAAAACAGTTGATTCTTTTTTCCTTGATATTGCTAGCGGTAATGAAGCAAAAAAAGAATATTTAAGAAAAATGTTAGGCTATTTCATCTCTGGTAATGTTGCGAACGGTCGGATTTTCACGATCTTTTACGGGCACGGACGCAACGGAAAATCTGTAGTTTTTGAACTATTAAAAGAAATTTTACAAGACTTTTACGCCCCCGTTGAATCTTCTATTATTGTAAAAAGAGGCGTAAAAAATGCGGGGCAAGCATCGCCAGAAGTTGGGGTTTTAGATTTTGGTTTAAGATTAGCCTGTTTAAGTGAAACTGACGACGGGGACAAATTAAATGAATCATTAATTAAGAATATTTCAGGCTATGACGCTATAAGCTATCGTCCATTATATGGAGATCCTAAAAAATTCACTTCAGAAGCTAAATTATGCATGTTAACAAATAACAAACCTTATTTTAAATTATCAGAATCTATGGTTGATCGTTTAAGATTTATTTCTTTTAATAGTCGTTTTATTAGTGAAAATGAAATGAACCAAGCAGACCAAGACAAGAAAAAAAATTTATATATCGCTAAACCTGAATTAGTTAATAAATTAAAAACGGATTTAATACAATATGTTTTATTTTGGATTGCTCTAGGATCTAAAAAATTTTTTGAAGAGAAACACATGGAAATTCCAAACGATGAAACCTTAAAACGTGAAAATATGAGTTATATTAACGAGATGGACAGTTTTAAACGTTTTGTCGAATCATGTTTAATTATTGATTCATTATCTAAAACAGGTTCTAAAGTTGTGAAAGAATATTATAAAAAGTTTTGTTCAGAAGAAGGCATCCCCGCAATGCAACCCAAAGAACTAAAAATTTTATTAGATGAAAAGTTCGGACCATCTATAGGGCATACCAGATTATATGAAGGTTTTAGAATTAACCACGAAATAAACCAAATAACAACAGATCAACCAACAAACGACCAACCACAATTTAAGGACGAGAAACCACAAGAAAAACCAATTAATAAAGATGAAGAAGAATATAAAGTCCCAGACCCTGAAGGCTTGGACATGTAAAAATATAAGCTTATATAATTACTTAGTGGAATTATATATACTATTCATTAAATTACAAGGAATAAAAAATTTTTTATTCCTTGTAATTATATATAATTAAATCTTTTTTACTTAATGTAATAATATAAGCTTATATTTTTACATCAATAATTTATATATTTTATGATTTCATATATTTTTTTTGTTCTTCCAGACTATGCCCCATATTATACGCGTCTTCTTTCATTTGGTCTATATCATATTTAGAACTTAAATATATATGACGAAGCATAGAAGAACCTATTTTTTTATTAAATATTCGGTTTAATCTTCTAGTTATTGAATTAATTTTATTAAATAATGAACCGTCGTAATTAACTAAAAGCGGTATAACTTCTTTATTAGTAATTTTAGTTATATCTTTTTTAGTTTTGTTTAGTGGGTTATATTTAAAATAAATGTGAATAGCGTTTATTAAGTCTTCATTATTGCTAATATCTATTATTTGTGTGCCGTATTTTTTTTTGGTTTTATATTCATTAAAAATAAGTTTATTATTAGATACGTCAAAAACATTTATATTTTTATGGTGTTCCGGGTTATATTTTTTTATTATATACATTTCCATAAAATCTTTATTACGACGTGGAGGAATTGAACAATATAATAATAATAAAATATAATTTAATAAAATATCATATTCTTTAGGTTTTAATTTTTTTTGTTTAATTATTTCTATAATTTTTTCTTCGTGTTCCTTCTTAATATTTAATATATCATCCCAATTTAACCAGTTTTCGGACTGTTTAATATTTTTTTCGTTTTGATCATCTTTATTTTTTATTTCTTCCGCTTTATTCATCATTTTTTTATAATAATGTTTATATATCTTTTTATATATTGGCTTATCTTTATAAAAATTTAATATACTAACTATTGAAGCTAAAATGGTTTTTTTTGTTGAATCTTGATATTTATCTAATATATCATCTATTTTTTCAATATTTCTAAGGAATGACAAATTATTAAAAGGTTCTTTATTATTCAAAGTCATTAAATTTTTAATGTATAAAAGGGCTGATTTTTCATTTATTTTTCGTTCTGTTATTAATTTTTCCGTTAAATTTTGCATAAAATCGGAACTTTTAATCATATATATATTAAACTAGATATTTATTTTATAGTAATATTTATTATATGATTACAAGTTTAAAAACGGGAAAATTTTGGAATTTTGCCCAAACTTTTTAAAAAAAATGAAAATTCAAAAAAAAAAATTTCAAAAAAAAAATAATTTTTGGTAAATTTTCAAAATTTCCCCGAAATTATAATTATTATTAAGTTAAATATAATTTAATAATATTTATTTTTTATTATCTTCTTTTTCGTGTTTTTCTTTATTTTCTGTTGTGTCATTACCTCTTATATCTAGATCTACGTTTATATTATCATTAGGGGCGTTAGAATTAATTATAACAGTATCACAACAAACAGAACGGCACGAAAGACCGTTTAAAAAATTTTTAATACTTTTAAAAAATCCCATATCTATAAATATTTAGATTTTTTTTAATATTACCATAATATAACATCAGCAAAAAAACCCGGTGAGCCTATATTTTTTCTGTCTTTTTGGTGCCTTAATTTATAGCGTCGGCGGTGATCTTCTGCAATTTGTCGCCCTTCTTCTTGTAAATATGTGGGGTAATCTTTATACATAATATGACCTATAGACGCCAAATAATCCCCGTTAGTTGTGAATATATCTATTTTTTTATTTTTTCTTTTACTAGGAAAAATAAGAACATTATATTTTTTAGCCTGTTTATAACTATAATCTTTTATTTTATACATTATATAATATTAGATTTTTAATTATTACCTATTAAATCTGTTAGAACGTTCCATGAATTACCATAAAATAGCATTAGTTGGTTAGTAGTAGTATTAATAACAAATGAACCAGAAGGAACTGCCGGACCTTGTGCGGTTATTTCTGCCCCTGTTAATTGTGGTAATTGGACTAAACCTTGTAGTTTTGTAGTGCCATTAACTATTAAATTATTATTAATTTGAACTGGGTTATAAGTTTCTAAATATGTTGTGGTTGTTGTTCCACCTAATAATAATGGGAAAAATTTAATAGTGCTTAATCCATAATTAGATAGATAATTATCAAAACCAGCAAACCAAAAACCACCACAAGGCGGATAAACATTATTATTTGTTGGTTGATGATTCCAGATTAATGACTGAATATTATTATATGTTATATATGGAGCAGATGGAGAATATGAAAAACTATATAAAAATCCCTTACCGGTTCCATATTCTTGAGACATTAAATAAGAAGGGTAAATATTAGAAGAAGAAATAAAAGCCATATACCCCTGATATCTTAGCACTGATGAAGGATCATCAGAACACCACAAAGAACCATATGAACCCCCATATAAAATATTGCCGTAAGTCCAAACCCCGCTTAAATTAACATATGAAAGCATAGCTCCAGAATTTGAAGGACCTGAAATAATGCCACAATTTGGGAAAAATACATGCATATAAGGGGCGGAAGAATTATCATCAATTTTTAAATAACAATTAGAAATAACGTTTGTTGTATTTCCATCGGGTAAAGTTGTTCCAATACTTAAAACACTTGAAAAGGTTGAAGGACTTAAACCAATTACTGATGCTTCATATATTTCATAAGTTGTTCCTGAGTTATAACCATATAATAAAGAATTATTATTTAATGAATATTGAACACAACAACCCCTATTAATATTTGGAGCATTAACAGCTTGAGCAGGGTTTAAACTAAAATTTGACACATATGAATAAGATTGTATATTAGATTGTAAATAAAAAGACAATAAATAACCGTTTGTATTCGTTCCATTAAAACATAACCCTGCGGGCGCGTTTGTGTTTGTTCCTCCGGTCCATGTTCCAACTCCTCCAAGATTAGATAATATAAATGAGTTAGGGTCATAAATATAATATTTAAGCTGATAATTTGACACATTATCAGATTCTAAAAATATAATTATCCCATCTTTCCCCACACATTCACAAACCGTGTTATTATTTATAGAAATTGAAGCCGACCCAGCATAAGCCCAAGTTCCATTTATTAAAGTATATAAAAACCAATTATTAGTGAAATCAGTAGTGATTAAAAACCCGTTTAAATTGTCCGAATTATACATATATAAGCAATTTTGAGGAACTAATCCGGTGTTATATTGAGTTTGGTTTATACTTTGAGAGCCTGCAACATTAAAACCAGGTAAAATAGTATTATTAATATTATTAGTTATTACGGGTATTACTTGACCTAAATTAACCGCATCACTATTTGAAGTTCCATTAGCTACATTAACTAATTTATTATTATTCATATTAAGAGAACTTCCCATAGAGTTTGAACCATCTAATTTTAAATAAGTTGTTGAAAGTCCCTCTAAATCTGAATTAATATTTGATATATCATTAAATAAAGTATCTAATCCACCATTGACGGTTGTTTCAGAATTATTAGTGTATGTAATTTGACTAGCGTTATAATCTCCATTATCAGCAACAACAACACCAGAACGACCAAACACAGAAACAACAGAGTTTTGAACCTGATTATATAAAGCATTAAGAGAACTACAACCCGATGAACTCACATCTAAAGCCCCGGTTATATTATGCAAATTCATATTTAAAGCTCCTGTCATTGTATTAGATCCGTTTAACTCTAAATAAATATTACTTAATCCTGTTTGGCTTCCTATGTTTTGAACTTGATTATATAAAGCATTAAGAGAACTACAACCTGATGAACTCACATCTAAAGCCCCGGTTATATTATGCAAATTCATATTTAAAGCTCCTGTCATTGTATTAGATCCGTTTAACTCTAAATAAATATTACTTAATCCTGTTTGGCTTCCTATGTTTTGAA
>Ga0316224_1002837_pt1 | contig 15146 bp, 8 predicted proteins | sample TBH18013metaG_FD_206254 | JGI IMG/M metagenome (GOLD analysis project Ga0316224, IMG submission 206254) | Freshwater microbial communities from Trout Bog Lake, Wisconsin, USA - TBH18013 | ecosystem: Environmental > Aquatic > Freshwater > Lake > Hypolimnion/Profundal zone | place: USA: Wisconsin... | reverse complement strand
CTCTGCGTCTTGATAGCTCGATGCAACCTGAGCCAGCAGCCGCTGCTGCTCCGCGTTGTTGCCTGCAAGCTCTGTGAGGGACTGTAAATCTTTCGTGAAGCGGATCTCATCTTCCTTTAGCTGCCTAAGAAAGCGTTCGTCCCCACTCGCCACATAGCTCGCGCGCGCCGAGTCCCTGGCGACTATGACCTCACGTAAGGCTTGCAATCCCTCAATTGCCTGACCGGCTGAGGTAGCTCGCTCCATCGAGCGGTGCAGGTACAGCGCTTCAACCAGCAGCAGACCGGAAAGCGCCACCGAGACCACGATGGGTACAACGATGACTTGCCGCACCAGCAACGCAAAATTTGAGTAATCCGTTTTCGTCAATCATCACGCTCCAATTTGGTGCGAACCAGGTTTCCGTGCAGCACTCTGCTGCCTTCCCGTGTTTCCATCTGGGTAATCGCTGGTTCACTGCAAAAGGCCACCCGTTTTTGGGTTGGCAGAGCATGGCGGCAAAGGCTTGCCACCTGACAATTCCAGAATTGCATCGCTGGTGTGGAAAAAGTGTGCAGTATTGCACACTTCCAGGCAGGAATCGGTGCATGCATCGGCTTCGGATGCTCCGCATGGAACCGGTCGGCTCGGGCAATGCCGCGGTCTGTATAAGGAAAGTGCAGCACCGTCGCAGTTCGCGCCACGGGCAAACCGGAGGACGTCTTACGTCTCCAATGCTACAAGTCGTTGCTCACCGCAGCCGCAGTCTGCGCAAAGTGAGCCCGCCCTCAAGCTTGCGCGGTAATCTCCCAGCGCAGTGGAACCCCAGGCCGGCTCTCGCCCTGGATAGCCACGGTCGCATCACTCTGCGTCAAGCTCGAGTGCGCGCCATTCACCCTCACATGCCACTTCTTTCCAGCCGGCGCCGGGGGAATGCTCACTTCAATCTCCCAGCGCCCCGCCCTCGTTGGCGCATACCATCCCGCATAGCCGTTCGCAGATTTGCTGAACCCAAGCAGCGACGATTCAAACTCATACTCCGGCAATGGAACCGCCGTGCGCAGCCGCAGTCCCTTCCGATGAAACTCGACACCCAGCAGCTTGATGAGGGAGTAGATCGGCCACGCATGCGCATGCATATTCAGCACTGGAAAATCAGGCGCAGTTCCCCCTGGATGCTTCGACAGCACGGAGTCATACGCATCCGGCCCGCTCCAAATTCCATACCAGAGATCCGGATACATCTCCGCATGGCGCGCCAGCGTATTCTTCTTCCACTCATCCCACGCCATCTCCCCATCCACCGTTGCCAACGCCCAAATCAGCGTCCCGTTGATCGCCGCAAAAATGCCTCCATTCGTTCCCGTGCCCGGCTCGTCCTTCATCGTCAGGTCCGCAGGACTTTGCAGCAGTGCTCCAATTGCCGAAGGCTTGCGCGCCATCTCGTCAATCGCAGCCACCAGCGTCTTCCTCTGCTCCTCTGTCGCGGCTCCGCCTAAAATCGCCCACGGCTGCGGCTCCAGCCACAGTTGCTTTTCGCCGTTCCAGCCCAGCCCCTCGCCCAGCCATGCCCGCTTGAACCATCTCCCATTCCACTGCGCTCGCACTGCGGCGCGCTGCGCTTCAGCATCCTTCCGTGCTTCCGCTGCCGGAGCGTTCTCTCCAATCGCATCCAGCATCTCACCGTAGTAGTCAAAAACATACCCCGCCATCGCGGCATTCAGCACACTCTCGCCATGCTGCGTCGCATCTGCAACCTGCTCCGGCGTCAGTCGATTCACCACAATGCTGTCATTCCAATCGCCGTTGGACATCCGCATCAGACCATGCTTGCCATTGCCCTGCGTCACCACAAGGAATTTCCGGCACCGCTCCAGCAACTCCAGCACCGTCGGGTCGCCAGCATTCGCTTCCTGCCTCGGCGCAGGTGCAATTCGCTGCTTCAGAAAATCTGCATCGCGCGTCGCCAGCACATACTCCGCCGCCACCCACAGCACCCACAGTTGCCCATCACTTGGCCTGTAACGGCATGGCATCGGCACACCGCTGCCCACAATTCCATACGGAATCGATCCGTCTGCCGCCACTTCTTTCAACGTGAACCGCAGCACCTGCCGCACCAGCTCAGGGTCCGTATACACAAACGGCAGTACATGCTGCAACGGATCGCGCGCCGCTCCCTGCAACCCAGCGAGATACTGGTAGCCCGCGCCCTGCGAAAGAATATGTTCGCGGAAATAACTGTCATACGTAAACCCGCTGCGCAGAAAAGCTCCACTCCACGCAATTTCGCGTTCAATCCACTTCTCTCCCGGCGCACGGAATTTGATTCCGCTCGCTTTCCACCGCGCGCAAGATCGCCGCAAGTGCCCTGCAGGGTCACTCGCATACTTGGCCACCAGCCCGTCATACGTGAAGCCCTCCGGCAGATAGCCGTAAAGGAAATACAACGTGCGGCTTTCGCCCGGCTTCAACACCAGCTTGCGCTCCAGAAAAAACGCACTTTCCGGGCCGGTTGTACTTGCGTCGTTGTCTAGCGGGGCACGCATTCCGCCTGGGTTCTCAATCCCGCCCGCAAAAAACTTTCCGGCATTGGTTGCATACCCATCCGCCGGCGCATCCAGTGACGCGAGGAATGTCGCGGGCGGATGCAAATCCTCCATCGCAGACCCCGCAGGCAGTGCAGGAACCGGCCCTCCGTAAAATCCATTCGGGTCAGCCGTCAACGATGCCTGAACCTTCTTCCACGCATCTTCCTCTTCCGGTGCGCGGCCCGGATATGTCTGCCGCTCCACCAGCCCGGCTCCGCCCCGCGCCTTCTCAAACTCATGCACAAATCTGCTGCTGAACTCGCGTCGCAACTGCGGCGTTCCATCCGCCGAGCCCTGCACCGCTCCCTCCATTAAAAACCGGTACGAGAATTGGTAATGATGGCATCCCCAGTACTCCACCCAGCGCGCACGCCGCGCCTCGCTCGATTGGTTTGTCACCGTCACCTGCGAAATCAGCACCGGGTCGTCGCCGAAGGGCGCAAAAATCACCTGGTCAACTTCGTACTGCTTCTCCATCACTCGCTTGCGAAAGTATCCCGCGCCCAGCGTGCGCTCAAATCGCTCCGCCTTGCCTGTGTAATACGTGCTCAGCAGCCTCTCGCCATCTGCAAGAAATCCAACACCGCCGCCATACCGATTCTCTGCTGGATAAATATCATTCAGAAACTTCGGGCTGCCCTCATCCTGCCGCACCTGTACGTACCCGTAATTTGATGTCTGCACCACCACCCGGTCATTGCCCATCTGGTGGATGTGATCCGTCTTCGATCGCCACGCCGTGTTCACTGGCTGCGTGGCCTTCGGATCGGTAATCTGGTTGCACTCGTACTGATATGCCGGCAAGCCAAACGCATCGCGAACCCATTTGCCAAAGTGGCCCGATCCATAAGCATCCGCAGCATCACCGCTCGCAGTTGCCACGGCCTCACTTCCTGCCGCTGCATGCAACTTCGGTGTTGCCAGTCCGCCAAGCAAACCCATGCCGGCCAATTCCAGAAAGGTGCGTCGTTTCAAGGGAAAGTTCCTTTCTCTCGCGGGAGAATCTGCAATCTTGTTCAGGCGCGCAGCGCGTTATCGCTCTTCGCTCAAAGAGGGCGGCGCATCTCTTTCTGCAGCGCCCCACTTCATATTCGGTTGCGGCCCCATCTTGAATTGCACGGTGCCGCCGGCAGTCATTTCGTGGAACGAAATCCAGTTGCGTTCCTGCAGCTTTCCGTTCACCTGCGCGCTCTGGATGTACGCATCCGATGCATGGCTCGCCTCGCTCAATATCGTGAAGCTCTTGCCCGTGTACGGCGCCTGCAAGTGCACCACAATCTCCGGGAAAGACGGCCCCACAAGCTCCCACGCCTGGCTTGCCGGATCCACGCTGTAAATCCCCATCATGCTCAGCACCGCCCACGACGACATCGCTCCCAGGTCATCATTGCCCGGCACGCCATCCGGTGAGTCCGTGTAGCTCTCCTGCAACACCCTCCGCACCGCACGCTGCGACTTCCACGGCTCGCCTGAAAAGTAGTAAGCAAATGGCGCCTGCAGGTCCGTTTCGTTCAGCGGGTTATAGTACTGCCCATACCAACCCGGTGCAGGGTAGTGGAAGAAATCATCCAATTGCGCATTGAATCGCTCTTTGCCGACCGCCTTCACCAGCCACGCCATATCGGCCGGCGCCAGCGTCTGGTAATGCCACCCGCTGCCTTCCACAAATCCGTGCCCGTCCTGCTCTGGATTAAAGCCATTCACCCAAGTTCCATCCGCGTTCCGCGGCCTGAAAAACTTCGTCTCCGTATCAAACACGTTGCGATAGCTCATCGCCCGTTCGCGCAGCATATTGGCTTCGTCCGTCTTCCCCAAATCCTTCGCCAGCCGCGCCAGCGACGCGTAAGCAACCGCGTATTCCAACGTCTTCGCGACCGAGCCGTACACAACCTTGTCGGACGGCACATAGCGTAGTTTGTTCACCCACTCCACGCCATCTTCGCCCTCATACAACTTGCCTGCAGGCGGTGCCTGTGTCGCGTCCTTCAACATGCCTTCCCACGCGCCGTCAATATCAAATCCATGCAGACCATCGAGCCATGCTGAGGCAAGTACAATCGTCAGCGGGCTTCCAATCATGTCGTTGGTGTACAGGTTGTTCTGCGGCCACCGGTCAATCCATCCCCCCTGCCGGTACATCAGTACGATGGACTGCGCCATATCCTGCATGCGCTGCGGTTCAATCAGCGCCAGCAGCGGCATCTCGCTGCGGTAGACATCCCATCCAGAAAAATCTGCGTAAATGTGGTGTCCCGCATCCACCGTGTGAACTTGCTTGTCAAATCCCGCATACCGCCCGTCCACGTCCTCAAAAATCTTCGGCATCATCAGGCTGTGATACAGCGCCGTATAGAAAACTCTGCGCCGCTCTTTTGTACCGCCCTCAATCTCAATCTTGCTCAACTCCCTGTTCCACGCCGCCTCTGCCGCACGCCGCGCAGCAGGGAACTCCGCCCCCTCCGCTGCAAGATTCTTTTCCGCCCCGGCAACGTCCACATACGAGATGCCGACGTTCGCGGTAATCGTCTGCGGTTGCGCGCTCGCCGCCCAGCTCGCATACGCTCCCGTCCACGACTCATGTCCCCTCTGCTCCGCCGCGCGGCTTCCTTCCACCACCAGCCCCTGGCTGTCGTAGTGGTCTCCGGTCCACGTGCCAAAGCTGGTAAACGGCTTGTCAAACGTCATCGCAAAATACACGCGGTAGGTCTGCTTGTTTGTGCAGAAGGCATGATTCTCAACCCACCCCTCAATCCGCCTGTCGCCCACTATCCGCACCGAAGCGCCTTCCGAATTGTTCAGCATTCGGTTCAGCGGCAGCAGCACATTCGCTGTCTTGCCTGCCGGATACGTAAATCGAGCTACTCCCGTCCGCTGCGTCGCGGTCAGCTCTGCATCCACATCCCATTGCAGCAGCTTCACGCGGTAGTAACCCGGCGAGGCATACTCCTCTTTGTGCAAATACGGCGACTGAAAATCCGCCGTCTGCGTCACAATCGGCCCCGTCGTCGGAACAAAAAATACCTCTCCCTCATTCGCGCAGCCCGCACCACTCAAGTGCGTCATGCTGAAGCCTTTGATTCGTGCCTGAATGTAGTGATATCCCGGCCCGTGGTCCTCCGTATCCGGGCTCAGTTGCACCATTCCAAAAGGCACCGTCGCGCCCGGAAACAAATTGATGCCGTCATCCGGATCGCCGCCTGTGCCAATCATGGGATTGACACTGGCCGCAGGGCCTTGCGCAAGGCCGACTGCCGCTGCCAAGGCGAGCAGGCCAGCGGCGATGATGGTGCGCGGCTGCACCACTCGAGCGGACCGAATCAGATTCTTGATGTTCGCACGCATCGGCACTCTCACTGCTCCCTTTTCTCCTGGAATGTTGCCTCGCAAGCTTGCCCACGCGAGTATAAAGCTTCGTGGATGCTAACCCTTCAATTCCGCCAGCAGCACGCTGCGCTTCTCCCGCGCAGAAGCCACCGCCGCAAACGCAACTTCCGTCGCCAACACCGCCGCTCTTACTCCACAAACCTCCGGGCCCACGCCGAGAATCTCATCCACAAATCGCTCCAGCGCGTGCGCATGTCCCTTGTCCGGCTCCGCGGTAAACTGCAGCAGCGGGTTGCCGGCAGCCGCAGCCTCCGCGCATGCCGCGCGCTTCTTTTCGAGCCATCCCGGAACGCCGCCTTCCGTTCCAATATCCGGATGCCGGTCCTGAATCATTGCGTATGTCGTTCGCGCCGCAGCATCCGCAATCCCAACTGTGCGAACCTCCAGCATATGGTCCACGGCAAGGTATCCGCCGTTGCCCATAAACTCGTACAGCTCCTTGCAATAGCCCATCGTGCCGTTGCTGCCAATCACAATCGTTGCCAGCGCTCCGCTGCGATACCGCACAATCACAGCCAGATTCAGCATCCCTGTTTCCACCGCCGTCACTTCCACCGGCGCATCATCCAGAAACCAGTTGCACACATCCGTGAAGTGCGTCATCTCAAACAGCATCGGCCCGTGCGGCGCATGCGTCTTGTCAAAGACCCAACCCTTCCAGCTCCACCAGTCATCATTGATCCGCACAGACACTGACGGCACGCCATCATCCGGCAGCTTTGGCAACTCTTCACCCTCGCGCCGCCATCGCCACGGATTCACCGCCGTACTGCTCATGTGGCTTCGAAACACTCGCTGCGCATCCACCATCGCCGGGCTTGCCCGCCGGTTGTGCCCCACACAGAACGGAATCCCCGCCGCCTCCACCACGCGCTGAATCTCTCGCACCTCGGCCAGGCTCGCAGCCAATGGCTTTTCGACATAGACAGCCTTGCCGTAACGCGCCGCCAGCTCAATCACCGGCAGCCGCAGCTTCTCGGTTGTCGCCAGGCAAATCGCATCCACCTCAGGGTCTTCCACCGCACCCTGAAAATCCTTGCGCGTATGCAGCGCACCATATCTCTCGCGGCACTCCGCCAGCACCGCATCGTCAAGATCCACGCAGGTATGCAGCGTCATCCGCGGCGAATGCGCAATATTCGGAATGTGTTGGTTGCGCGCAACCGAACCGCAGCCAATCACGGCAAATCGAACAGGCGAAACCGGGGTACCAGTCGTCACGTCACCACTCTCTCAGTTCGGCTTCAGCGGGCTTGCGCACCCTTCGCGCCGCCTCGCAAATCCGGATGGTAGTTTGCAAAATACTCTCGTCTTGAAATCAGCCCAAACTCCCGCATCACGTCCTCCACGGCGAGATCCGCGCATCGCGACTCCAGCGTGAAAATGCAGTTGTGCTGATCAAACCGGATGCGCACCCTCCCGCCATAATGGCGTTCCACGTCGCCCATCCGCTCCTGGTTATGGTCGGCAAAAAGCGTCACTGCGTTGAAGTTGATCGTCGCCTGCTGAATCGGCGATGCAAAGCCCGCCCGCACCGTTTCACATCGGTATCCTCCCGCCGCCAGCTCCCGCCCATCGCGGTCCAGTATCCGGCTCCATGGCGAATACGCCAGCACAAACGGCACTCCGTACACCAGCGCGTTTGTGTCCAGCACCGCACCAGCCGGAGTGTAGCTCGGAATCACAAACAGATCCGCGCCCTGCTCTATCTGCGGATCAAAAACCTCGCCCGGGAAAAACACATCGATGCAAATCGCGCCCCCAAGCTTCAGCCCTTCCCACTCCAGCGGACGGGTCTTCCCCACCGCAACTCCTGCGGCCTGCTCACCCGGCGCGGGAACCCGCTTCTGGTAGTACCCAAGCGAGCTTCCATCCTTCGACAGCAGATAAAAGCGATTCGCCAGCCTGCCTTCGTCCCGAACCAGCAGCGGCAGCACCAGCGCAATCTTCGCTCGCGCCGCGGCCTCGCACAGCATCGCGGTCTCATCCTGCCACCGCTCCACTGCAAACGTCTCGACGGGAATTGCTTCGTCCCTGCGATGCAGCAGATTAATCGTCTCCGGCAGCACCGCCAACTGCGCGCCGTTGCCGGCTGCCACCCTCAGCCAGCGCGCAGCCTCCCGCATTGTTTCCTCAAAGCTGCAGCACCGTTCTTCTGCCAGAGCGATCGTCGCAATCGTCTTCTCGTTCACGGTATCTCACTTGTGCGGTGGCATTCTCAGCTCGAACGAATGCGGCCAGAATTCTCAACCAGTTTCAACCGCTTGCTACCCGCGGTCAACAGGCGCTTCACTTACGACAGCCAGCGGTCCAGATTCTCCGCCACAAACTCGTCGTCGTTCAGCAACGGATACGAGGAGTACACCCGCTCAATTTCTTCCAGTTGCCCATCAGACAGCGTCTCCTCTGGATCCAGGCACCACCTGCCCGCGAGCAGCCCCTGCCGGCGCAACACTTCGTGAATTCCCGGAATGCAGCCGCGGAACTGATGCCGCGCATCAAAGATCGCCGAGTTCGCGTCGGTAATTTCAGCTCCTCGTGCCAGCACAGTATCCAGCCGCGCACGGTTGCACTTGGCGTCATGCACCGCCTTCAGCAGTTCCACCGCGCGCCGCGTCCACACCGCCCACTGTCCCAGCAGCCCGCCCACAAAGTGCGCCGTCCGCTCGCCAAACCGGAACTCCGTCAGCAAGTCGGCCACAATGTTGTCGTCATTGCCCGTGTACAGCGCAATGTCGCCGCCGCGCCCGCTGTGCGCCACCGCCCGCAGCACCTCCATCGTCTGGTAGCGGTCAAACGACGCCACCTTGATGGCAACCACCGAGTCAATCTCCACAAACCGTTCCCAGAATTCCGAGTCCAGCGGGCGGCCACCCACTGCCGATTGCAGATAAAACCCGATAATCGGAATCGTCTCACCCACCGCGCGGCAATGCGCAATCAGGTCTTCGTTCGAAGCATCCGTCAGCGCGGCCAGGCTCAGCAGCCCGCCGTCATACCCAATCCGCCGCAGCGTCGCAGCCTCTGCGCAGGCCTGCCGGGTATCCCCGCAGATGCCGCCAATCTTCGCCATCTGCTTGCCACGGATGGTCTCAAAGCTGCGCAGTTCCTCATACGCCAGCTCCAGCACCGGCTCAAACAACCCTACCTTGCTGTCCCGGATGTCAAATTGTGTCGTGTGGACACCCACAGCCACGCCGCCGCTGCCCGCGTCGCAGTAGTAGCGCGTCAGCGCCCGCTGCCGACGCTCATCCAGCTTCAAGTCCGGCGTCAGCGCCAGCGGATGCGCCGGTATCACCAGGCCCTCCTGCAAAAGTGCTCGGAATTGTTCGGTCTTGCCTGGCATCAAAACCTCCCGTCCGTGACCTGGAACTTGGTCGCCTTGTTCAGACTTGCCCCTCCGGTCTCAACCCACACCGCTACCGCTTCCATCAGCTCGCTCGCTGTCACCGCCGGATACCCCAGCGCTGCATGGCAGGCTGAGGCATTGTTCAACAGCGCAACCCCTTTGGACGTGCCCGTCACCTTCAACTCGCGGTCAAATCGCTTTGCAAAAAACTCAGCCGCGCGCGGGACAGGGATGGTCTCCGGGCCGGTTACGTTCAAGATCCGCGCCGGCGATTCGCACAACTCCAGGGAGCGCATTGCGTAGGAGTTGGCATCGCCCTGCCAGAGCACATTGACGGCGGGAACACTGAGGTCAACTGCCTTGCCGTCAAAGACTTGCCGCGCAATATCCACCAGCACGCCATACCGCAGATCAATCGCGTAATTCAGCCGGAACAGCAGGCACGGTGTCCCGAAGGTCCGGGAGTAGAACTGGAAGATTCGCTCCCGGCCCAGGCACGATTGCGCGTACTCACCCACCGGCGCCGTCTGGTCTGTCTCCAGGCTCCCGCCCTGCTCCGGAGTGACAAACGGGTAAACATTTCCAGTCGAAAACGCAACAATCCGCGATCCCCGGAAATGCTGCGCTACCTGCGCCGGAACCACCGTGTTCATGGCCCAGGTCGATTCGGAATCCGCTCCTGAACCAAACTTGCGCCCTGCCAGGAAGAGTACGTTTTCTACCAGAGGCAGGCGCTTGACGCCCTCAGGATCCAGCAGATCGCAGGCAATCGTCTCCACTCCCGCGTCCTGCAGTTCCCGGCTCGCCGCCGCATCTCCGAACCGGGAAACCGCAGTCACCCGGGTATTGCGCCCGGCTTCCCGCAAGGCTTTCACCAGTCGCACAGCCAGGGTTGGGCCCATCTTGCCACCCGCCCCCAGAATCATCACGTCGCCCTGGAGACGGCCCGCAAAGCCAATGTCCGCCGCGCTTGGCTGCGTCAATTGACGGTGGAGTTCGCTGTCAGAATCAATTCGAATCATGGCGAAGACTACGTTACCTCACTCGTCAAAAGAAACCGTTGCGGCTGAATCAATGCATCCAATGTGGTCGTGAGTTTCGAAATACGAACACAGGGTTTACATTACGGATAGAGCATAAGTCCACACGCAAGCCTTGTCAACCCTCCCGTCGTACGTCATTCCCGCAGCCAGCACGCCGCCTGCGCCGCTTGCAAAAACGGGACACTCCAGTACTCAAGCGTGTTCCACTCGATCGCAGCGGACTCTTCAAGATACGGCGAATCATCCGGTCTGCCAATAAATCCCACCACCATCGCCTCAGGAAGTTGCGGAATCCGGAACGAATACCCAATCGGCTGGTGGTAGCCAATCCCGGAGAACAGGGAGCGATTGAGCGTGTTGTGGCCGAGGCACCAGTGGAGGAGGCGCTCGGCAGCCCGGGTCCAGCGGGCGTTGGCAAAGAGTCTGCCGGCACGGGCGAGCAGGTGCGCATGGCTCATCAGCACGGAACTGGTCCCATGGACGATACCCTGCGGGTTGAAGGGATGGAGGAAGGTCCGCACTCCGCGTCTACCGCCTGCCGGGCGAAAATGCTGCCTTTCCGGATGCGGCGGGTCGAAGTAGACGCCGTAGGGGGTGAGGCCGAAGGGGTTTGTGGCGCTTTCGGGCAGGAGGTAGCGCTCGATGTAGAGGGCCACGGCGCGGGCTGCATCCTCCGCCAATCCAGCCTGCCCCAAGAGCCCCCGCAACTCCCAGCACCGCAGCAGAGCCAGCGCCGGGTCGGCCGCAAACGCAATCGACCGGAACCCGTCCGCCCCCCCGGCCTCCTCAAAATACCCGGCCAAACCGCCCAGGCTCCCAGACTCGGCAACCTGCCGATCCATCAGTCCTCGCGACAGCTTGCCCACAGTCTCGCCATCCGCCGTCGCATCCCCAGCCGCCAGCAACTCCAGCTCTCCACGCAGCTCCGCCGTCAGGAACAGCGTTCGCCCATCATGCCCCTGCCGACGGGCATACTCGGCCGCCCGCTTCGCCAGCTCCAGGCATTTCGCCCCCTTCTCCCCTGGCAAAACCCGGCTCGCCCGCGCCTGCACATGCACAAAGGCCCACTGCACCAGCGGGTTATACGTCGTCCGCACCCGCCGCTCATCGCCCGATCCCGGCAGGTTGTCTGTCCAGCGGTTGTCGCTGGCGTCGCCGAAACACCCCGGATGGTTCTCAAACCACCAGTCCCGCTCATAGGTCAGCGTGCTGCCCGCCGGCGCGCTGCCCCCGGCAACGTCCTCATATACCTGTCCTTCAGCGGTGATCATCCGGTGGAAGTACCGGTTTCCCCAGGCGACTTCGTCGAGGAGGGAGGCTGGGGAGATGCCGCCGGTTTCAAGCGCCAGGCCCATACGATCGTGCAGGGTGAGGAGAGCCTCGACGTGGTACTGCGTAAATGCCATCCACTTACGAAAGTCCCCGGCATCATGCCATCCGCCGGTCGTGTCCAGCGGGGTGCCATCGACATCCAGCACTCCGTCGTCAAGGTGGCAGGCTTCGTGCACGCCAAACACCGCCGCCCCGCACCGCTGCCCCCGCAGAAACGTCAGGTACCCCAGAATCACCCGGTCGTATACCCCTTCGCGAATCGCAAACGGCGGCGAAATCGCCCGGTCCGTCTCAATCTGATAGCTGCCCGGCTGCTGGAAATCGCTGAAATCCGCCTGCCACACCGGCCCCCAGCTGCTCTCCACTCGCACCAGTTCCCCGCCGTAGTAGGCCGCCCCGGCATCCCGCAGCGTCAGTTTCCCCCGCATCAGGTCATACGGGGCAGGGAAGCGCGCAGAAAATCCCTCCACCGGCGGAACATCCCGCTCCATCCGGATGCAGTTCTGTCGAATGTAAAAAGGAATCCGCTCTGCAAGCTCGCGCTCGCCCTCAGGCAGCAGCGTCAGAATCTTGGGACTCTCGGGCAAATACCCCAGTTGGCTCAGGCTTAATCGCATACCGCACTATTTTGCACTATGCCGGCCAAAGCCCGGGAAACCGAGTGCCGGTGGCTACGGCCAGGCGACAATTCCGATGGAGTTGCCGCTGTGTCCGAGCTGCAGCGAAGCCTTGCGCGCGGCATCCTTCAGGAGGGCTGCAATCGCCGTCTCCCCTTCCGGGGTAAACTCGGAAAGTGGCAGCGTAATACTGATCGCCGCCGCCAGACGGTCGTCCGCCCCCACCACCGCCGCCGCCAGCACCCAGTATCCCGGCAGCAATTCCTCCACGTTGCGCGCATACCGCGCCTTCTTCACCTGGGCAATTTCCTGGTTCATCCGCGCCGAAGAGGTAATCGTGCTGCTCGTAAACTGCCGAGCTGACTTCGCCATCACCCGGTCCACTTCCTCCGGCGCCATGTCTGCCAGAAAAATCTTTCCCGATGCCGTGGCATTCAGCGGCCGTCGCAGTCCAACGTCTGCAAACGCATCCGGCGCTCCGGAGTACCCCACAGAATGAATGAACAGCACATAATCCTGGTCCAGCACGCCCAACTGAACGGTTCCTGGCAGTTGACGTGCCAACTCCTGCATCGGGAAAAATGCGGCCCGATACAGCGCCGAGTGGCGAAGGTACCCCGAACCCAGCCACAATGCGTGGCTGCCAAGCATGTAGCGCCGGGTAGCGGGGTGCTGAATGATGAGGTTCGCTTCCAGAAGTGTCGTGCAAAGCCTGTGAGCTGAGGCTTTCGGCACATTCAGCCGCGCTGCAATCTCTGTAAATGAGAGCTCAAATGGTTCATCTGCAAGGAGTTCCAGCACCTTGAAGCAGCGCAGCGTGGAACTCATGGCGGTGGAAGCCTTCTTCATACTGAAACACTCTCATGTGGGGGCTTGACAGCGCAACCCGGTTTCGGATACTGTTGTCCGAAATGCAAGACGTAGTTTCGCATTTCAGAACTTCGGTATCAAATCCTCAAGAACGAACACCAACTCCGTTGAAACATCCATTTAGGAGGTAGTGCCACATGTGGAGAGACGCGCAAAGATTCGGGTCCAGATTCTCGGTTATCCGAGTCCTGGGCATACTCAGTTTGGTCCTGTGCTGTCTGTCAGTCACTGCGCACGCGCAGCAGGTGACAGCAACCATCAATGGTACCGTCACTGACCCCTCAGGCAGCGTTGTCGCGAATGCAGACGTTACTGCGACCGACCTCGACCGAGGCACCGCATGGCCAACGAAGACAAACAGCGCAGGTTTTTACAATCTGACCTACCTGCCTGTCGGTCGTTATGAGGTTCGGGTAACCGCGAGTGGCTTTCGAACAGCGGTGCAATCCCCCATCGAGCTTCAGCTCAACCAGGTTTCAGCGGTCAACATCAAGCTGGTGGTCGGCCAGAACACTGAGACCGTCCAGGTGACGAGTGAGGCACCGCTGCTGCAGACGGATTCGACCGATGTGGGCACTGTGATTGACTCCCGCACGAACGTCAGCCTTCCGCTGGCGAGCCGCAACTACATGCAGCTGACCCTGCTTACCCCAGGCGCAGTCACCGTGCAGCCTGCAGGATTCCAGAACGGCAAGAACTCCGGTGAAACGGCACGTCCTGAAATCAACGGAAACCGCTTCACGGCAAACACCTACCTGCTCGACGGCATGGACAACAGCCAAGCCTCCAGCAATTTCATTGGATTCTCGCCCCAGCCTGACGCCATTGAGGAATTCCGGCTCATCACCCAGAATGCCTCGGCCGATTTCGGCAACTACATCGGCGGCGTGATCAGCGCTGCCATCAAGGGCGGAACAAACTCCATTCACGGGACAGCTTACGAGTTCCTCCGCAACGATGTTTTCAACGCGAATGAGTGGAAGAACAAGCTGAACCCGAACAATGTCACCCCTCGCCAGAAAATGCGCTGGAACGAGTTTGGCGGCACCATCGGCGGACCGATCATCAAGGACAAGCTCTTCTTCTTTGGTGACTACGAGGCCGAGCGCTTTGACTTCCCCAGCACCTCAAAAGCCATCACGGTATTTACCTCGAAGGAGCGTCAGGGCGACGTCTCGGAACTGGTGGCGGCTGGCAAGACCATTATCGATCCGCTCACCGGCGAACCCTTCGCTGACAACATCATCCCGCAGGATCGGCTGAGCAAGGCGGCTCTCGCAATCCTCAACTCGAAGTATTACCCGACACCTGTGACCAGTTCGCTCCAGTCCAACGCGACCAACTCGGTTGCGACCAAGACGGACGACGATCAGGGCGACGGGCGCTTGGACTATGCGGCCACTGCAAAAGACCACTTCATGGGCCGCTTCTCCTATGCCAATATCACCAACCCGACCCTCAACACGGTTGGCCTTGACTACAACCCCTACAACCTCTTTCTGGGTTGGAACTTCGTCACTGGCTATACCCGTCAGATTTCGGGGAACATCCTCAACGATGCCCGTATGGGCGTCAACTACGACAGAATCGGTCAAAACCAGGTTTCCGCAAACTTTGCTGGAAACGCAGGCGATCTCTTCGGCATCCCGGGTCTCACCTCGAGCTTCCTCCCTTCGATGGGATTCAGCGGCGGGTATGTGTCGGGCTTCGGAACCAAGGATAGCCTTACCAATTACTACGACACCTCGATTCAGTATGCCGATGTGATGAGCTGGGTGCACGGGCGGCATAACACGCGCTTCGGCTTCCAGGGCGAGCGAATCCGCACCAACGGATTCTTCAACAGCAACAATGGCGAGGCCGGCAGCTTTGGCTTCAAGGCCAAGTACTCCGGAAGCCCTGAAACCGACTTCCTGCTCGGACTGCCGGTTTCCATCGGAGTCGGCAGCGTTGGCCCGGACTGGGGACAGCGCAACAGCAT
>Ga0316224_1002834_pt1 | contig 15169 bp, 14 predicted proteins | sample TBH18013metaG_FD_206254 | JGI IMG/M metagenome (GOLD analysis project Ga0316224, IMG submission 206254) | Freshwater microbial communities from Trout Bog Lake, Wisconsin, USA - TBH18013 | ecosystem: Environmental > Aquatic > Freshwater > Lake > Hypolimnion/Profundal zone | place: USA: Wisconsin... | reverse complement strand
TACGATCTTCTAGGCAAAGTGTCGAATAGAATTATTAATGAAGTGCGCGGTATTAATCGTGTTGTATATGATATTTCAGGAAAGCCACCTGCCACCATTGAGTGGGAGTAGTAATTCAATTATAAGTAGTTGATTTATAACGATTTATTTGTTACACAAAACTTTCACAACCCAAAAAACACCTATTGATTTCATTGAGTTTTGAGTTTAAAGTTACACAAAGAGTTACGCATATGTGTAACTATTCAAAACTGTAATTACTCAACCTCTAGATGGCGCTCAAAAAAACTGAATTTAAAGAGGACGAATTTCCTTTATTTGACAACGTTGTGCTGTACAAGCGTGGCGAATACTGGCATATGCGTATGTGGCTACCTAAGGAGCACAAGTACGCTCGTTTCAGTCTTAAAACGCGAAATAGAAGCACAGCCAAGGACAAGGCTGAACTCCACTATCACGAACTCAAGGTGATGGAGCATTCAGGCAAGACATACTTTTCCAAGACAACCAAAATGGGAGTCGAAATGTACTTGGAAGAGCGAAAGAAGGATGTTGAGGCAGGCATCATCGTTAAAGAGCGTTTCTCAGTCATACGCACACAACTTAACCATTGGCTAAACGTCATTGGCAGAGACATCAAGTTAAAAGAACTCGAGCGTACTGATCTTGAAAACTATTTTTACGAACGAACAAAAACCAAAAAAAGCATCCCTATCAGCCAAACCACAGTAGAAAACGAGCAAAGTATCATCAACGCAATGATGAAATGGCTTTACAAACGTGGTGAAACGTACATAGATGGTTTTGACTTCAAGAAACTAAAACGAGTTGATAGAGGCGCTGAAGAGAACAGGCGCGGTTCTTTTGAAGAGTATGAGGTTGAGGCAATTAAGACAGCCCTTGCTGAGTACATTGCTGAAGCAGAAAAAGACATACAAACAGCAGGGAACTTGAGTAAAGCAGTTACAGGCTACTACTTAGGATTTGCGCTTATTTCAGGCTTACGACGTGGAGAACAGTTACAACTTAGATGGTACGATGTTGAAGATATGGAGCACACAGAGGCACGTGCTACACCGTTTGACTTGATAAAAGTAACAGTACGTGGTGAGACAAGTAAAGTCCGTAAAACGAGAAAGATCGTTGTTAAAGATTTTGGTTACTACGTTGGACTGATGAAGTTAAAGCGGAAAGTTTCAGGAAACAAGGTATTGGAAAGAGACTTACGTGCTTGGCTTGGTGAAGAGTTGATTTTTACAACTAATGGAAAAAATCCAATCACGCCGCGTGCTATTGGCTACCACTTTACAAAAGTGTTAGAGAAAGCAGGCATCACGCACTTAGACAAGCGTGATTTAGTGCCGTACAGTTTCAGGCACTATTTCATTACACAGCGTGTTAATAGTAACTTGCCGCCAGCAATAGTTGCTGAGATGTGTGGAACAAGCATTACACAAATAGAAAAAACCTACTATCACACCACGGAAGCCAAGATGGTCAGTAACGCTTTAGCGGACTACGACTACGTGAATGGTGTTTTAGTTTCTAAGCAGAGGTGATTAAATGACAAAAAAAATACTCGAAGATTTTGAATTTAATGAGATCAAGTCTTATGTAATTTTCCTAGAGTCAACAGTCCCCTACGACGAAGGCATCTTTTACACGTTTAGCACTGAACACGACGTAATCAATGTGATGAAGAATGAGATACTAGAATTTAGTGGCGTTGAGGCTGAAGACTTGTCGCAGTACCAAGAAGAACTTGATCAAGTACTGCCTGCGTCAATCAGCGGTTTTGACGAAGACACGCTAGAGAAAATCAATGTGCTTTTAACCCATTGGAAAGTTGGCTATATAGGGACGTTGGAGAACTTGCTAGTCAGTCAAAGTCATTCAGCAACTTGGCTTAGAAAGCAATTTCGGCAGCATTCTAAGAAGCAAAGTAATAGCAGCCCAATTGAATTGGATGAGGTGGAAGACTTTAAAAATTGGATGCTGCCAGACTGGGCTTAGGTTGTAGTCATAACTCAAGCATTGAGTAGTAGCAACAATCAGTACCCCAATGGTGAATAAATTATTTTGTTATTTGAGGCTTCGATAGAAAGCCAAGTGCTAACAGAAACCATCCTACTTTCCTCCAAACTCCTTTGACACATTCCCAGCACGCAGCCTGCTTCCAATATGCTTGACGGATCTTTATCAACAAGGATGCTAACACCAATAATATTTTTGCTTTCGATATAGAAAACTTCAGCATCATCAGCATCTGCCCAAATTGCTGCGTCGTGAAGCAGCGCCTGAAGTTCCGCAATTAGTTTAGGATTTACATCTTCGGCTCTCATTTGAATGTTTAAGCAAGCGTAGGCTATAGAAGTGTTCATGTTGTTCTCCAAAGGTTAGTAGATAAAAGTCAAAAAAACTTGTTTGATTAATTCATCTATTGTCTTGTTTTTTGATGATTTCATGTCCCACCAACTAATTCGTAGTAATTAATTGGTAAGAATTTACCGCCAATTTATCGGGTTTCTGGTTGTCCATTTGTTCGTTTGAAAACACACTGTGTTTAATACGAAAGGACCTAGAACATGTCAATATTTGATTTAGCAACGCTCACCCAATTTACTGGCACCGAGCGTTACTACCGCATCAGCCGAAAACACCTCTTAACTGATGGCACCAAGTTCCTTGCTGAGCAAGCGCATTGCTACTGGCTGATGGACGCAATCGTTAGTCATTTAAGCGAGATTGGCACAGAGGATTGGTTTGTTGTTGTGAAGACCACAGTTGCTAACAGGCAAGCACTAATGGTGTACGAGGACGGCAACGGACATGAGCACGCAAGGCAAGCAATACCGTACACAGACTTACCACTTGCTGAGGTAAATTTGTACGCTTGTTGGGACGGGGAGCATTGGGTGATTATGTTACCAAGCGAGTATTAAGGCGATCATCTGTCTACAGCACGAAAAAGGCTCTGTTATACCTGCGCTAGACAAGTATCTAAGTTGTATCATTTAAAGATTTGAAAACGACAGCGCATAGGGCTTTTTAGCCAGATTCCATCACAACTATGCCTGTCAACTGTCATAAACTCAACTAAAAATCCACAGACTAGGGAAGGTTAAAAACCTATGTTTTTACATAAAAACCCGAGGTTTTACAACGCTCGGGGGTGGGGTTAGATTTAAACTCACCAGATCTAGATCAAGCGTACCTAGAAAAATTGCGCGACAAATTTTTAGTGGGTTGCTTTGAAAATTTGTTGCTGTGCCTTTTTAATCTTTTGCCTGTCACGCTCTGCTTTCATATTCTTGGTCAGCGTGTCTTTTTGCTGTTTCATCGACGCTAATTTGTACTGCTCTGGTGACAGAGGTTTTATCGGTTTGAGTGTGCTGCTGGACTCGCTTAATTGCGCAGGACCACTTACAACACATCCTATCCCGTATTGAAATTCAAGAATTAAACGTGCGTGAAGAACGCTATCGGCAAAAACAACTGTTGAAACAGTATGACTTTTTATTTTGATGTTTGCTTTGTATTTGTTCATAGTAATGAAGGAGTGGGTAAAAAGCCCACCCCTCAACATTACTTAGCAAACCGCGCTCTTATGGCTCCGCTTGCTGCTTCAATCTGTGTATCTAGTTCACCAGCATCTACAGCAGCCTTAATCGTTTTCAGTGCTTCAAGCAGTTCATCAGCAGTGCTAACTTCAATAGCGTTCTTTGTGCCTTTTGCGTCGAGCATGATAGGCTTGCTACCGTACTTCACGACAAGGTTAATCTTGCCAGTTGCGTTTATGTACCACCATTCACGCAGCATCTTTACCGCTTCAATTGTTTGTCGCTCGCCTGTAATTCGATTTGTAGAGGTCTTTAAACGTGTAGGTGCGTAGGTACGTCCTTCACGCTTTGCTTCTGCGAGTTGAATTTGATCGTAAATTTTGCTGCTCAGTTTGTTGCGACGCTTTAGGACAGGGTTGTTACCTTGTTCACGCTTGCTAACTACCAATTTCAAGTTTGCCAAAATGCTCATTTCATGCTCCTTTTAGTTAATGGGCATGCGTACTTTAATTTCATAATATGGAATTTTCCTACCTAAATAAGTCATTGATTTATATAGGAAATATAAGAATTCAAGAAATTTTTCATCTTTTATTAGGTTTGCTAAATAAAAGCATGAGAAATTACACAGCAAACGACATAGAAGCGCACTTTAAACAGTACGAAAAGCACGTCAGCCACATCATCGTCGCACATACAAAACACCGTCCATTTATAGCAAATATGGACACAGGTCGTTTTAAGCATGTAAAGGCTGAACAGTACGCACAAACCAAACTGCTTGAAACAAGCAAAGACCTTCGTTACGCACTGAACTGCTTCAGCAAGTTACTGTATCCATCTATTCCAAACAGACCACGACAAAATCCATATGTGTTTAAGCCTTTGTCGTTTGTAACTATTGAAGGCGCAAACGCTACAACGGACAGAGCACAAACAATTCACGTAAACATAGCACTAGGCAACTTACCAGCAGTATTAACAACAGAAGACATTGAGACATTATTTAGGCACGCATGGCACGACATGGCAAAGCAAGGAACGGACGTAAAGGCATTTGAATACGAGCAAGTTGAAGGCAAAGCACATTGGTTTGGCTATTCACTTAAAGAGGCACAACAAAACACACGTAAGGCGTGGGATACAAACAGCATTTGGGATGTAAGCAACTGCTGGATTCCTCACGCCGCTCTTAAAGCAGACTGAAGTCACTTTAAGGTTCTTACAAAACTACGAATCGCACAAGGGGTTCGTAGTTCTTAGTCATGTTTAAATGTTTTATACAAATTCAATCAACTCAACTAAGTGCTAAACAGTGAATACTAGAAAAAACATTTGAAAACAGTAGAGCAGCATCAAGTAGTGTAAGGACTGTTTCCAAATGTGTTTTACAACTAGGAATACAAAATTAGCACATCAAATTCACGCTAAAAACGTGCTGTAAACAGTTTTTTAGGGCTTGGAGCACTTGAACAACTGGAACGAGCAAAAACAGCGTGTAGGGCTGGCTCGTCAATCTGCTACAGATCGTGGCATTTGTGCCACGGAATAAGCACTAAATACAAATCTAAGAAAAACGCTGATTTGTGCGATTACCGAAATAAGTCATTGATCTTCAACAGATCACACTAAAAACCCGTCAACTTGGTCATGTACCAAGTATTTGGTTGCTCAAACCTAATCGCTGAATTTATGCTTAAAGCGTACAAATTATGTGATTTAGAAAGGACAACAAAATGGCACAAGCCCGCACACTAAACGAACAGGAAATTCAGCAAGTACTTGACCACATCAACACACGCAAACACGCACTACGAGATCGCACTTTGCTACTTGTAAGTCATTTGAGCGGAATGCGTGTTGGAGAGATTGCGGCGCTGACAGTTGGACATGTAATGGACGCAAGCGGTCAAATACGCACAGAAATACGCCTTACCGCAGAGCAAACCAAGGGCAAGCACCCTAGGACTGTATTTTTGAATAAGCGTGTGCGTGAGGTGTTAGCGGTGTACGTTGACACCATACCTACAGATGACCGTGAACGTGCGCTGTTTCCTACACAAAAAAATCCACGACAAGGCTTTAGTTCAAATTCTTTAACTCAGCACTTTGCCAACTTGTACGCAGGAGCAGGGCTAGATGGAGCAACCAGTCATTCGGGACGCAGAACCTACGCCACCAACATCGCAAGCCAAGGTGTTGGGCTGCGAGTGTTGATGCGTTTGATGGGACATAGAAATGTCAGCACAACTGCCGTTTACATTGATGCCAATGACGACATGCTACGCAAAGCAGTTGAACTTGTTTAAGGCTAGATTCTTTAGATGAGATCGTCGCACTATCTTGTTACTTTATGATGGGTATAACTTCATTAAAGTAAGCATATCATTCATAGAGATTTTATTTCCTACCAACCAGTAACAATTGCTTGATAAGACTTATAGAGCCTGGATTAAACACGCAGACCTTTCTCGCTGCGGGCTACATTTGTCCTAGTTCAGTTCTTTTTAACTTTAAAAACATCCCATTCGTCATTTTTATATCGAGCAAACGCCATATACACTTTTCGATCTTTTTTACGTACGACTTTAAACAACAAATTCAATGCCATATCTTCATCAAAATAAGCAAAAGTCAACCAATAAGTTACTGTCTCTGTTGAAAAATATTCGCTAAAATTAATTAGCCGAGCAATCTGTCTTTCTTCCTGCTCCTGTCTTTCACTATATTCAGGGCAAGGGAAACTAATTAGCGTGCTTAAAAATTTATGAAAGCGTGCGTTATTAATTTGTTCGCAATTTAGTTTCTCGCTTAACTCCTTTGCTACATCATTTTTAAAGTCACTATTACGTTGTGCTGTCTTAGTCATATATACCTCATTATTTAAGTTGTTACTGCCGAAATTGACAGTAAGGTTAGTATGAATCTTTTCGTCAATTTTATATATCACCAAGTCATTCAAGACAATTGATTGGTAAGATTTAATCTTGAAATTCTGTCGCCAATAATGTATATTGGTTTGTATTCCTTTTGACAAAAATATGATGTATCATCTAACAATTCACTGTAATTACTTGGTAAGAATGCCCGCCGTCCACTTCATTGCTCCACATCCCGTGTTTGGTCGTGCCAAAAAACGACTAAGCGAAACCTACCAAAAACGTAGTCCCTACTACTGGTGGTGGGCGTACTTGCGTCGTAACCAGCAGTACCTAAGGTGCTGTGAACAAGGCGGCAAAGGCTCGTTGGCGAACTTGTACAAAGACTTTGGCGATGTGCGTGAGGATGATTTTCACAAATGGTGGAGCACTGGGCAGCGTGGCGCTTACTTGTTCGCAGAGCAGAAGTTGGAAGTCAGGTTTGGCGAACTTGCTACTGCTGCTGAATGGAACCAATCGTGGACACGTGAAGATGTGATGATCGTTGCTGTTCCGCTGCGTGAGAGCAACAGGCGTTTGAAAGGAAAGTTTGCTAAGTTACTGGACAGTCGCCTACAGCGGTCACGTGGTCGCCAAGCACTGAAGGAAGTAAAGCAAACCTCGCGCTATCCGCTGGCAAGAAACTACACAACGCAGAACCTTGAACGAGCATTAGAGGCTTACGACTTGTGGACTGACAACCAAGCCTTGCCAAAAGCAGAACAAAAGGCGTTATGGGAGATAGGTGTTGAGATGCGTTTTAACCGAGAAGCAAGTCGTCAAGCACAGTCAAAAACTAGCGCAGAGAGGCTGCTAGGAAGAAACATGCTTGGAGCACATGTGCGCAGGTATGTGTCGCAAGCGCAAGCAATTATAAAAAATTTGGAGAGTGGAGTTTTTCCAGTCTCGACAAAGTAGAAATAAAAGGAATAAAGCAATGGAACTTTCAGCGTTTATCTGGTCAGTGGCAGACTTACTTCGTGGTGACTACAAACAATCCGACTATGGCAAAGTAATCTTGCCTTTCACCGTCTTACGTCGTTTGGACTGTGTGTTGGAATCAACTAAAGAGGCTGTACTGGCTGAGAATGCCGAGAAGCATAAGGCTGGTATCAATCCAGAGCCATTCCTCTTGCGTAAATCTGGTCAAAGTTTTTACAACACATCGACGATGGATATGAAAAAACTAATGGGCGATCCTGACAACATCAGTGCTAACCTGTTTAGTTACATACAAGGCTTTTCACAGTCAGTGCGCGATGTGTTTGATCATTTTGAATTTAATACGCAGGTAGAGCGTTTATCAAAAGCAAATCTGCTCTATCAAGTTACAGAAAAGTTTGCTCAAGTTGACTTACATCCTGACGTGGTCAGTAACGTTCAAATGGGCATGGTGTTTGAGGAGTTAATTCGCAAGTTTGCTGAAATTAGTAATGAAACAGCAGGGGAACACTTTACGCCTCGCGAAGTTATAAGGTTGATGGTGAATCTAATCTTCATTGAAGACGATGACATACTCAGCAAGCCCGGTGTCGTTCGTACTATCTATGACCCAACTGCTGGTACTGGCGGCATGTTAAGCGTTGCGGGTGAATACCTTGCTGAACACAATCCACAGGCACGTTTAACTGTGTATGGACAAGAACTAAACCCAGAATCATACGCAATTTGTAAAGCAGACATGCTGATTAAAGGTCAGGACGTTGCCAACATCGTAATTGGCAACACGCTAAGCGAAGATGGTCACGCTCACAAGAAGTTTGACTACATGCTCTCAAACCCACCATTTGGTGTGGAATGGAAAAAAGTAGAAAAGCAAATCCGCAAAGAGCACGAACAACAAGGCTTTAATGGTCGTTTTGGACCTGGTCTTCCACGGGTATCCGATGGTTCCATGTTGTTCGTGCTTCACTTACTGTCCAAAATGCGACCAGCAAATGAAGGAGGTAGTCGCTTTGGCATTGTTTTGAATGGTTCACCTTTATTTACTGGTGGCGCTGGCAGCGGTGAAAGTGAGATTCGCCGCTACGTGCTTGAGAATGATTTAGTAGAGGCAATCATCGGTTTACCTACCGACATGTTCTACAACACTGGCATCAGTACTTACATTTGGATTATTAGCAATCGAAAACCATCTGTACGAAAAGGAAAAATTCAATTAATTGACGCTAGTTCTTTTTGGCAAAAAATGCGTAAAAGTCTTGGTAGCAAGCGTAAAGAGATTAGCGATGAACATATTGATTACATCACACGTTTGTTTGGTGACTTTGCTGAAGTTGACCAAGATGGTAAACCTATCAGCCGTATTTTTGATAACGAGGACTTTGGATATTCAACCATTACCGTAGAGCGACCTTTGCGAGATGAGGCAGGTAACGTTGTTCTTGGTACAAAAGGCAAGCAAAAAGGCAAGCCTCAACCAGATGCCAGTTTGCGTGATACAGAGAACGTACCTTTAAATGATGACATAACAGCGTACTTCAAACGAGAAGTTCTGCCTCACGCCCCTGATGCTTGGATAGATGCTGAGAAGACAAAGGTTGGATATGAAATTCCATTTAACCGGCACTTTTATGTTTTCACTCCTCCCCGTTCATTGACTGAAATTGATGCTGACCTTAAGCAAATAACAGATCGCATTTTGGAAATGATCAAGGGGTTATCAGTATGAGTTTTCCAAAGTACCATGATTACAAAGACTCTGGTGTTGAATGGCTTGGAAAAGTGCCAGCGCATTGGGAAATATCTAGGCTAAAACGCAATGTTAGGTTGCTTACTGAAAAAACGAATAATCGTTCAAATACGATAGCATTAGAAAATATTGAGAGTTGGTCGGGAAAGTTTTTGCCAACAAACAGTGAGTTTGAAGGCGACGGAGTTGCTTTTGAATCTGGTGATATTTTATTTGGGAAATTGCGTCCATACTTAGCAAAAGTCTTGTTGACCGAGTGGAGTGGTGAGGCTGTTGGAGATTTTCATGTGCTAAGACCTAACAAAGGTGTTGATTCCAAATTTCTTCAATATGTACTTCTAACTCGCTCTTTTATAGATATCATTAATGGCTCTACATTTGGTTCAAAAATGCCAAGAGCAAGTTGGGATTTTGTGTCTGGAATTAAGGTTATTTTCCCAACAGAGGATGATCAAATAATTATTGCTCGTTTCTTAGACAATGAAACATCCAAAATCGACAACCTAATCGCTGAGCAAGAACAACTAATTGAACTATTGAAGGAGAAGAGACAGGCAGTTATTTCTCATGCTGTAACAAAGGGGTTAGACCCTACCGTTAAGATGAAAGACTCTGGCGTTGAGTGGTTAGGCGATGTGCCTGAGCACTGGAATGTACTGAAATTAAAATTTATTGCTGATGTGATAGCAAGTAATGTTGATAAGAAAACTTATGAGGATGAGATTCCATGCCTTCTTTGTAACTACACTGATGTTTACTACAATGAAAAGATTACTGATGAAATTGAATTTATGGCGGCATCTGCTAGTGCTGAACAATTTATTAAATTTCAATTAACTGAAGGCGATGTAATAATTACTAAAGATTCCGAGTCTCCTAATGATATTGGGATTGCGGCATATGTCTCAAAAGATATTCCTGGAGTTGTATGTGGGTATCATTTGTCCATTATAAAAAGCAAGAAAATATCAGGTATGTTTATTAAGCGATTACTTGATTCGATATATGTAAAGTCTATGTTTGCCACCTTGGCTAATGGTTTAACAAGATACGGACTAGGACAATACGCTATCAATAATATATATTTACCAATTCCTCCTGATGGTGAAATTGAATCTATTGTTCAATTTTTAGATGATCAATCGCGAAAAATTGATGAGTTACTAGAAAATGCTAATAATTTAATTGCGATATTGAAAGAACGTCGCTCAGCCTTAATCTCCGCCGCTGTCACTGGACAAATTGATGTGAGAAACGCTGTCACTAACTTGGAGGCAGCATGAGCCTACACAATGAAGTTGAATTTGAAAAAGAGATCTGTGCTCATTTGGCGGCAAATGGATGGCTATATGCCGAGCCAGGCAAGGGTGGTGATGCGACTGGCTACGACACACCTAGAGCACTTTACACAAGCGATTTAGTTGCTTGGTTACAAGCCTCGCAGCAACAAGTATGGGAGACGTTACAAAAGAGTCACGGTGCGTCTGCTGAAATAATGTTGCTGGACAAGGTTCGCAAACAACTTGATGAGCGCGGTACTCTTGAAGTATTGCGAGTTGGTGTTGAGATGGTTGGATTAAAGGCGCCGCTAAAGTTCGCCCAATTCAAGCCAGCACTTGCCATGAATGCTGACTTAGAAGCAAAGTACGCTGCTAATCGTCTTCGTGTCGTGCGTCAAATTCGAACAAATCATGACGATATTATTGATCTTGTTTTGTTCTTGAATGGAATTCCTGTTGCTACTGCCGAATTAAAATCGGACTTCACCCAAGACGTAAATGCGGCAGTTGATCAATACCGCTTTGACAGGATTCCAAGACCAAAAGGGAAAAATTCAACAGAGCCTTTGCTAGATTTTCCTCGCGGTGCGTTAGTTCACTTTGCTGTTAGCAATAGCGCAGTGATGATGACCACAAAGTTACAAGGACCTAGCACTAGTTTCTTGCCATTTAACCTTGGTGATCATGGTGCTGCTGGCAATCCGCCTAACCCTAATGGACATCGTACATCTTATTTGTGGGAGCAGGTTTGGCAACGTGATAGTTGGCTTGAGATTATTGGTCGTTATCTCGTAACTAAACGCGACTCAAAGAAGCAAATCACAGCAGTTCTTTTTCCACGTTATCACCAGTTGGATGCCACACGCAAACTCGTGAAAACGGTATTGGCTGAAGGCTCAGGTCAAAAGTACCTTATTCAGCATTCCGCAGGTTCGGGGAAAACGAACTCTATTGCGTGGACGGCACATTTTCTATCCGATTTACATGACGAGAAAAATGATAAAGTCTTTTCAACTGTTCTTGTTGTAAGCGACCGTACGGTTCTCGACAATCAATTACAAGAAGCCATTTTTGACTTTGAGAGAACATCAGGCGTAGTTGCTACTATCAAAGGCGAGGGAGGTAGTAAGAGTACGGAACTTGCCGAAGCACTGTCTGGTGATAAGAAGATAGTTGTTTGTACGATCCAGACGTTTCCATTTGCGCTTAAGGCTGTACAAGAACTAGCCGCGACACAAGGTAAGAAATTTGCTGTGATTGCTGATGAAGCACATTCGTCGCAAGCAGGAGAAGCCGCTTCTAAACTTAAGCAGTTGTTGAGTGCTGAAGAATTGAAGGATCTAGCAGATGGCGGTGAGGTTTCTACAGAGGATTTACTTGCGGCACAAATGGCAGCACGTGCTAATGATCGTGGCATAACCTACGTCGCGTTTACCGCTACCCCTAAAGCCAAGACATTAGAGTTGTTTGGACGTTTGCCAAATCCAAACGAACCAAAGTCACTGACCAACTTGCCAGCACCTTTCCATGTCTATTCAATGCGCCAAGCAATTGAAGAAGGCTTTATTCTTGATGTACTCAAGAATTACACTTCATATAAGTTGGCTTTTAAATTGGCTAATAACGGACAAGATTGGGATGAGAAGGAAGTTGAACGCAAAGAGGCTGTTAAGGGCTTAATGCGTTGGGTTCGTCTTCATCCATATAACATCAGTCAAAAAGTCGCGATTGTTGTTGAACACTTTCGCGATAACGTCCAGCCATTACTAAATGGAAATGCTAAGGCAATGGTCGTAGTAGGCAGTCGCTTGGAGGCGGTGCGCTGGAAACTAGCAATTGACAAGTACATCGCAAGTCAAGGCTACAAACTAGGTTCTCTAGTGGCATTTTCGGGGGAAATAAATGACCTAGAGTCTTTGCCAGAATCAGTAACTGAGAACAGCAAGGCGTTAAACCCTAACTTGCGTGGTAGAGATATGCGTGAAGCGTTTGCTACAGATGAGTATCAAATTTTGTTGGTAGCAAACAAATTCCAAACAGGATTTGATCAACCCTTGCTTTGTGGAATGTATGTTGATAAGCGTTTGTCAGGCATTCAAGCAGTTCAAACTCTTTCGCGCCTTAATCGTGCGTATAAGGATAAATTTGGATTAAAAGATACAACTTACATATTGGACTTTGTAAATGATCCTGATGAAATTCTCGAATCTTTCAAGGTTTACTACGAGACTGCCGAACTTTCAGGTGTGACTGATCCTGAAATTATCTTGACTTTGAAATCAAAACTAGATGGCGCAGGGCTGTACGACGGTTTTGAGGCTGAGAGAGTTGCTGCTGTAGAACTAAATCCTAAAGCAACTCAGTCAATGCTCGTCGCGGCAATTGAGCCTGTAGCAGACAGAATACTAAAGCAATTTAAAGCGAACAAGCAGGCTTTGGAAGGCGCTAATGCTAGAGGTGATAGTAAGGCAGTAGCAGAAGCAAAAGATACTTTAAATGTCCTCCTCATGTTCAAACGTGATCTTGCTTCCTATGTTCGTATCTATGCCTTCCTTTCACAACTGTTTGACTACGGCAACACAGACGTTGAAAAGCGTTCTATCTTTTTCAAACGCCTATTGCCCCTGCTTGACTTTGGTCGTGAACGTGAAGGCGTTGATTTGTCTAAAGTCGTTCTTACGCACCATCGTTTAAAAAATCAAGGCAATAAAGATTTGACACTTGGTGGCGAAGGAGCAAAACTTGACCCAATCACTGCGGCTGGCAGTGGTGAAGTACAGGATAAAGAAAAGACATTGCTCAGCGAAATTGTTGAACAGGTTAACGATTTGTTTGACGGTGAACTGACGGATGACGACAAGTTAGTCTATGTTAATAACGTACTAAAGGGCAAATTGCTTGAATCGAATTTGCTTGTACAGCAGGCAATGAGTAACTCTAAAGAGCAGTTCGCGAACTCGCCTGATCTCGCTAATGGCATCATGAATGCGATCATGGATGCTCTAGCAGCCCATTCAACAATGAGCAAGCAGGCGCTTGGCTCTGTTCGTGTACGTGAAGGTTTAAAAGATGTTTTGCTCGGTCCTGCTGAGTTGTACGAAGCATTGCGTAGTCGTGGTGCTTCTTCACATAGTACTTTATCAATTTAGGACTGTTTGATATGACTATCTACACAAATACAGAAGGAATGCTGGAAAAGGTTGCGGAAAAGCCATTTAAACTCGAACGCGATATTCAGTTTCTGTTCGAAAACAATCTAAACAAGGTTATGGACTTAATTCTTGTGCGTAGCGAGTTTTCAATTAAAAGCAGACGCATTGACACTCTCGCCTTTGATGAGAATTCCAAAGCGTTTGTGATCATCGAATACAAGCGCGACAAAAACATTAGCGTAATTGATCAAGGTTTTACTTACCTTGGATTGATGCTTGAAAACAAAGCAGATTTCATTGTTGAGTACAACGAACAATTAAAGAAAAGCATGAAGCGCGAAGACGTAGACTGGTCGCAGACTAGGGTTGTTTTTGTTTCTCCGTCATTTACAGACTTTCAGGTCGAAGCAACAAATTTCAAAGATATTGCGATCGAACTTTGGGAAGTTAAGCAGTTTGCGAACGGAACTGTTTCAATTCACGAATTGAAAAAAAGTAAGAGCGCAGAAAGCATCAAACCTCTTGCCCAACAGAATAAAGATTTCAAACAAGTTGTAGATCAAATTAAGGTCTATACAGAAGAACAACTGCTATCTACAACGACACCTGAGATGGCTGATCTCTATGAAAAATTCAAGATCGCCATCTTGAACATGGCAGATGATCTTGAGGTTATACCCCTAAAGTATTACATTGCGTTTAAGCGGAGCAGCAACTTGGTTGACATTGAGATCCAAAAGAAATCACTGAAGATTTTCTTGAATGCCAAGTGGGGAACCTTGAACGACAGCAAAGGCATTGCTAGAAACGTCGCAGACATTGGACACAGTGGCAATGGCGACTATCAAATACAAGTTGAGAGTGATGCTGACCTTGAGTACATCATGAGTTTGGTAAAGCAGGTTTTGTAATCGGTGCCTTTCTTTTTTTTGCCGCACATCGTGTAACCAAGAAAATGCTAACTTTTTGAAAACGCAGAGTTTACAATAGATACTATCGTAAATTAATAGAACCAAAAGTTACACAAAAGTTACACACGCTTTTTCATGCCGCTACAAACCGCATAAACACTGGGGCTGTAAGTTGGGTAACTATGGAGTGGGAGTAGTTTTTTTAACCTAAGTCGTTGATTTATAACGATTTTTTAGTTACACAAAACTTTCACACGTCTTGTAAGTGCTTGTTTTTATTAAGCGCAGAGTTTACACTTACACATAAAGCTACACAAAACTGTAGCTATTCAAAATCGTAAGTAACGTTAAGTTCATATGACGCTCAAAAAACAGCCATTAAATGACAACGAAATCCCAATATACGATGAAGCGTTAATCTACCAACGCGGTGAGTATTGGCAGATGCGTATGTGGCTTGCTAAGGAAAAGAAGTACGCTCGTTTTAGCTTAAGAACGAGAAATAGAGACACAGCAATAGACAAAGCTAAGAAGCACTATCACGAGCTAATGGCACAGCAATTAGCGGGTAAAACATACTTTTCTATGACAACTAAGCAAGGCGTAGAGGAGTACCTTAAGCAACGTCAATTAGATATGGAAGCAGGCTTAATCGT
>Ga0316224_1002832_pt1 | contig 15169 bp, 14 predicted proteins | sample TBH18013metaG_FD_206254 | JGI IMG/M metagenome (GOLD analysis project Ga0316224, IMG submission 206254) | Freshwater microbial communities from Trout Bog Lake, Wisconsin, USA - TBH18013 | ecosystem: Environmental > Aquatic > Freshwater > Lake > Hypolimnion/Profundal zone | place: USA: Wisconsin... | reverse complement strand
GACCGGTATGGTATTCAAGGCTCACCGGCTCATTGCCCTAGCAGAATTCGATCCTCTCCCTCTGGTGATTGACGCTGATCCTGATTTCATCTATCGAGGCCAGGTTTTCCATCAGACGCAAGCTCCATTTGGACTCTGGGCGGTTTACGAGAGCAAATCAGACCCAACCGAACGATTCAGCTTCATGTACATGGGTGTTGAAGCGATACAGGCCCTCGCCGCATTGTTTCCAAACTCAGCTCCCAAGGCACTTGTGGTTCAAGAACATGGTTTTGGGGGATCATGCTGGCAGAATTTTAGTGACCAAATTCTGAGGCTCTCAAAGTGGTGGGCCACCCTTCCAGAGATCCTAATCCTTGGCAAACACCACAGCCTTCAAGCCTGGAGTAGAAATGCTCAACGCCTCGGCTCAGACAAAGCGATTGAAAGCATGCATGGAAATCAGCGCGAGGTTTTTTGGATGAACCAAGCCGAACGCGATAGTTCACGGAAACCCGATGACTCAAGATCGTGAATACACCCAGTTCAGAGATGGAATGGACATCAAACGCCAGAACCTGGTTCTCGGCATTCTTACTTCCTTGAGAATCACATGAGTTTTGACAAACCTTACCTTAGAGGCAAAGAACATCGGAAACCCTACAGGGGTGCAAAAATGTCTTTCGCCTCTTGCCGGAATCATGGGTCTTGTAGGCACTGCGTTCGTGGTCGTCAGCATGCTACAGAGCGTAGGAAGCCGATACAGGAGGTACATGAACAATGCATGGAAGATCCTGATGAAGTCATGAAGGAACGGAGTGTATCTGCACTACAGGCGTAGAGAATCAGAGAACAACGACAACTATCCACAATTAGAATTGGACCATTGTGCGTGAGGGGGCCTGGTTCGATCAACTAGGCAATTTTCAATGGATCAACGAGCATGCATCATGGATACAGAAGCCCGAAAACGCTAGGCGGCTTGGCGTTCCAGATGAAGTCCAGGCCGAGCTTTCCGCCATCCAGTGGGATTTCAATGGAGTCGGGAGAGAGGCCATTCTCCGCGTAGCCATGGGTGCTGGGTTAATCCGAATGAGAGGCCATGGAGCAAATGTAACTTTTGAATGCACCCTTCCATTGGCGATTGTGATTCAATCAGTCAGACCCTTCATGGACCAGAATTTCGGCCCGATGACCTGGGTCCAGTTCAACGACCTGGAGAAGGGTCATTCCTTCGGATGCTTCTACAGGGATCTGAACGAAGCCATGGACAACGGGACTCTCTCAGACCTGTTGGCTGAGGCCAGAGATTCGGCAGTGGAGGATCCGTCCACTCATCCTGGAACGCCCAGCGAGGAAGGAAAATATTGAGGATCCTGGCCTTCTCTGACCTGCATGGGAGTGGATTTTTGGCGGCTTCCGCTCTGATTGATAGGCATCAGCCAAACTGGGTCATTTGCGTCGGCGATTTACTCCCTGACTTCTCACAGCGTCCGGTCAACTCCCGCCTTTTGGCTCAGCAGTCGTTCTGGCGAGACCATCGGCACCTATTCGTCCGACCAGAGATTGTGACCACCATGATTGTGGGGAACCATGAGCTGCCGGGGTTCAAGTTTCCAGGCATGGACCTCCTCCCAGCAGGTTTCGAGGACCGTGTTATTAGGCTGGAAGGAATACCTGGAGACGCAGGGCCATTCAGTTTCGCCAACGGTCTGCCTGAGGAAGAACTCGAAGAGGAACTTCAGGACCAACTAACCCTTGTTTCGAATCCCCTAATCTACCTAAGCCATGCACCACCCTATGGGAGCTGTGACAGGTCCCACCGAGGCGAAAATATTGGCCATCGGCCACTCTTCCGGCATCTACAAGATCGGGACTGGCCAAGGGTCTTGGTACTCTGCGGCCATGTGCATCAATCCTTCGGGATCGAGGAGGTCGGAGCCACTACCGTGCTCAATGTCGCAACCGGGTACGCACTCTTAGAGTGGCAAGAAGGCTGCACTAGCGTCCTGGAGAAGGGACGGCTCGTCGCGGGATCAAGTTTCTTTGATTCCCCCTAGGCAAGCTCCCAAAATCTGAAATTCCCAGGTCTTTGTTAGGAGCTAACGATGATCAAAATCCGTGTCCCACTCTTTATCTTCAAGGCTCGCATGCTTCTTGAGCCAACCATGGGAGACCGATACACCCCGGGCCAGCCGGACAACAGAATTCGTCCAAGGACGCACCCAAGACCTGACTTGGTCAAGATCCAGGAGGATAAGGAACCAATAGCACTTCGCAATGACCAGAAGAGGCCATCAATCGGAATTTTGGCATTCGAAGCTCGATTTCTTCTTCAGGGAAGGTAATCCCGAGTCACTAGAATTGTGGGAGCTATTCGCTCTTTTCAGGAGCCGCCTTCGGCCTCTCCACATCCCCACCGAAGGTGAAGACGAACCTCTTCCCACCCAGGTCGCCGAATCCGTTGCCATTGCGGCCGGTGGAGACGAATGTGAACTTGCCAACTCGGCCGTCACTGGTTTTGATGACGCCGGACCCTTCCCGTCTGGTAGCGAACACGAACTCTCCATCTAAGGTCACGCCAGGCTTGGAGGAGTCCATGTGGATCTCCCCGCTATGGTTCGAATGCCCTGTGACGCTTCCCTTGAAGGTCTCAGAACCGTCCTCTAGCTGACCCCGAACACCCACAGTCAGGGAGCAGGCTAGGAGGCCCGTCAAGGCGAAGACTACGATCAAAGGACGGACACGCATGGGTACTCCGGGTGGTTTGGTTCGATTGTGCCCCGAAACACCAATGACGACGGCCATGGGATCGCCGGTGTTCTCACCTGACTCCGACTTTGAAAACACACCTAGTCCTCGAAAAGGGGGGGGAAACCCCGCCTCCGACCCGTGTTTTCATTTCAAATATTTTCTATGGGTTTTTAAATATAACTACATGGTTATATATCACCGACTAGGCGATCTGGTGACGAATCCCGATCCCCCGGATTGGTGGAGCTAAGCTCTTGCCATCGCCGAACCTTTCACCCAAGTCGGACGCAGGCACCGAAAGCGGCTCAACTGGCCTCCCTGAGATAGGCGTAAAGAGTCTCCCTGCTGATTCCGAACTCTCGGGCCAACTGGGCCTTTTTCTCTCCAGCTTTTGCTCGGGCTCGCAGTTGTTCAGCCTGTACTGCATTCAAGGAGGGCTTCCGGCCTTTGTATGCACCCCGCTTCTTGGCCAGCGTAATGCCCTCGTGCTGACGCATTTTGATGATGCTGCGCTCGAACTCTGAGAAGGCACCCATCATCGAGAGCATCAACTTGGACATCGGATCGTCCTGGCCGCTGAAAGTCAGATTCTCCTTCTCGAACCGGACCTTCACAGAACGACTTGTGAGGCCGTTCACGATGGAGAGCAGGTCGGAGAGGTTCCTTGCGAGGCGGTCCATGCTGTGAACAACCACCTCATCGCCCTCACGGACATAGGCCAGCATCGCCAGAAGCTCAGGACGGTTGGCATCTTTTCCGCTGACCTTCTCTTCGAAGATCCGATCCAGGGTCAAGCCGTCGAGCTGCCGATCCAGATTCTGGCCAATGCTGCTGACTCGTTTGTACCCAACCACCTGGCCCTTGGTCATAATGTCTCCCGTCAAGATAGAGTCTAGACCTTTCTCGGATTATGTCAAGAAAATAAAAAATAGACCCTATACCGACAGTCCTGAGGCTCGATTCGACTGTGGGCTTGAGGTGTAGCCCAGGTTGACGCACCAAGGCTGGGTAGGAATCATTCAGGATCCGAGAACAGTCATTGAGAAGCGAATATCCCTGATTCTTGGCCAAGCGACCAGGCTTCGACGCCGGTTCTCAGAAACCACAGTCATTGACTGACCTCACCTAATGGCTCCGGTCAAATACTGACCAAGATTGAGAGGTGGAACGGATGAGGCTCTGTCTCCTGGCTGAGGTGTTCAACCCTCCACATCTTGAAAGGAAATGAAGTGATCCCCCCACCTCTCCATGAGTCTGCTGAATACTCCGAAGGGGACGACCCTATTACGGATGATGGCTATTACCGGCGTTCATGGGGTGAAGCCTGCGCCAACGGAGATGAAACGAAATGTCCCTATGCCGTTTTCAAGCGATTGATTGATCGCGGATGGCCGATGGAGCCCGTGTACAGGGGCGTAAAGGATTTCTATCTGGAAAACTACCCCGAGACCTCAGGGGCCTTTTTTCTTGATGGCGCTGGAGAAGTTCCCACCGGCATTGATGCTCAACTCTCCCTACTTTTGGGAACATGCCGTGAACTTCGTGAAATAGAAGATATTCACCCTGGTGGGCAGCTCAATTCTTGCCGGCAAGGATTCAAGGCCTAGAAGGATTGGTTCCTGGCAATTCTCGAACGAAAGTGGGTCTGGCTGTGCCATCGAGGTGATTGGATGTTCGGCCTTCCCCGTAACATATTCGAGGACCATGCGTTAAGGTTATCCAGACATCCTCTTTCCGAGCCCAGGGCCCCTAAATGCCCCAACCATCCCCAAATTTTGCCTTCCTGAATGTCTACGAGCCCACCCTGGTGGTCTTGGCGACCCAGGCGGAGAGTTACTTCCGGGACGATCCCAGTACCAGCCTTTTCAAGCTGCGGCAGTTCGGGGAGGTGCTGGCCAAGTACGCCTGCGCCCGACTCGGGATCTATTCAGCAGAGCAGGATAACCAGCTCACCCGTCTCCAACGCCTGAGGGACGAGGCCCGCCTTGCTCCAGATGTCCTGGACCTCTTCCACCTTCTTCGCCGATCAGGCAATGAGGCAGTCCACCAGATCCAGGGGACTCACCGCGAGGCGCTGAGCCACATCAAAGTGGCCCGGGAGCTGGGTGTTTGGTTCCATCGGACCTTCGGTCGCAAGCCTGAGTTCAAGCCTGGCCCCTTCATCCCGCCAGAACCTCCAAGGGATGAAAGCGCCGCTTTGGCTGCGGAAATGGATGTCCTACGGGAGTCCTTGATCCTGGCTGAGGCGGCCACAGAAGCTGAACGACAGCGGCGGGAAAGCGCAGAAGCGCGGGCTGCACGGGAGACTCAGGACAGAGCCTTTGTTGAGGCCTACGCCCAGGAGCTTGAGCAGAGGACCAGAGACATAGAGTCTCAGCTTGCCAAGGTCCAGGATCTGGCCATCGCCGAGGACGCACAACCTCTCCTCATCCAGGCCGCCCAGGAGGCCGCCGGGCACATCATCTTGGATGAGGCCGAGACCCGCCGAATCATCGACCAGCAACTTCGGGATGCCGGCTGGGACGCCGACACCCAGACCCTCCGCTACGCAGAAGGAACCCGCCCGCTGAAGGGGAAGAACCTCGCTATCGCTGAATGGCCCACCGCCACCGGCCCCGTTGACTATGTACTGTTTTGTGGACTCACGGCTGTAGCCGTCCTGGAGGCCAAACGGGAATCGAAAAATGTCCCTTCCGTGTTGAAGCAGGCTGAACGGTATGCCGAGGGGCTCAAAGTTGATTCTGACCAGCTACCAGACGGGTCACCGTGGAAGGCCTTCAAGGTTCCCCTGGCTTTCGCCACCAACAGCCGTCCATTTGTCCGTCAGTTGGGCATCCTTACGGGGATCTGGTTTCGGGATTTGCGTCGGCCTGATAACCTCGGCCGCCCTCTTCTTGGCTGGTACACCCCTCAGGGAATACAAGAGCTCCTGAAGCAGGATCGCAATGGGGCGCAGGCCCAGCTGAAAACGGAATCCTTCGACTATGGATTCACCCTTCGCGAATTCCAGATCAGGGCCATCCAGGCCGTTGAATCAGCCCTGGAGGATGAGAGCCGCCGAAGTCTCCTTCTCGCCATGGCCACCGGTACCGGCAAAACCAAGACGGCCATTGCCCTCATCTATCGTCTGCTCAAAACCAAACGGTTCCGCAGGGCCCTTTTCCTCGTGGATCGCAATGCCCTCGGTGAACAGGCAGGCAATGCCTTCATGGAAACCCGGATGGAATCCCTTCAGACTTTTGCCGACATTTTTGGCATCAAGAGCCTGAAGGATATGGATGCCGACCCAGAGACCCGGGTCCACATCGCTACGGTTCAGGCCATGGTGGCTCGGGTGTTGGATACGGACGATCCCTCCAAGGCCCCTCCTATCGATCAGTACGACCTGATCATCGTGGATGAGTGCCATCGGGGCTACACGCTTGATCGCGAGCTTAGCGAACAGGAGCAGAACTTCCGCAGCTTCGATGACTATGTGTCCAAATACCGCCGGGTCCTTGACCACTTTGATGCGGTGAAGATCGGGCTCACCGCTACTCCGGCGCTCCACACCACCGAAATCTTCGGTCTTCCCACCTTTCATTACGGCTATCGGGAAGCCGTGGTGGACGGGCATCTGGTGGACTACCTTCCTCCATGGCGCATTACGACCCAACTTTCAGAAGATGGCCTCATGATTGCCCGGGGCGCACCCATCCAGATGCTGCAAACCCGAACCGGTCACATCATCAGCGCCAACGCGCCAGACCAGTTCGACTTCGAGATCGAGGATTTCAACCGAACGGTTCTGGCTGAGGGCTTCAATCGTGCTGTATGCGGGGAGCTGGCCAAGCACATCGATCCGACCTTGCCTGGTAAGACCCTCGTTTTTTGTGTCAACGATCTCCATGCGGAGCTCGTAACCCAAGTCATGAAGGAAGCCTTGGAGACCCAATACGGAAGCGTCGACGATGAAGCCGTTCTGAAAATTACGGGCCAGGCCGACAAACCGCTCAAGCGTCTCCGGGCCTATAAGAATGAGAAGCTCCCTTCCATTGCTGTCACGGTAGACCTGCTTACCACGGGCGTGGATGTTCCTGAAATTGTTAACATTGTCTTCCTCCGCCGTGTAAACAGTCGCATCCTCTTCGACCAGATGATGGGACGGGCCACCCGGCTCTGCCCCGATATAGGCAAGACAGCCTTTCAGGTCTTCGATGCCGTGAACCAGTTCGAGCACCTCGAAGACTTCTCAGACATGCGCCCCGTGGTGGCCAACCCCAAGATCACCTTCGCCCAACTGGCGCAGGAGCTTGCTAGGGCTGCTAACCCTGGTGACCAGTCCCTCATAAGAGACCAACTCCAGGCCAAGGTCCACCGGAAGCTCCAAGGAATGCGTGAAGAGGATAGGCATACCTTCGCGGACCTGACCGGCCAACCCCTGCCTGCGTGGCTCCAGGAACTCAGGACCCTTCCTCCCAATCAAGGTCAAGCCTGGGCACAGACCCACACACAGGCATTGGGGTGGCTCGACCGCCTGGGTTCCCATACGGAGCCCTTTGTCCTCATAGATCAGACTCCCGACATGGTTCGTGAAATGGCCCACGCCTACACCGATGGCATGGCTCCCACCGACTACCTGGAAGGGTTCCGCCAGTTCATCCAGTCCAGCCTCAACGAGGTTCCAGCCCTTTTGGCGGTGGCTCAGCGGCCACGCAGCCTCACCCGCAAGGATCTCAAGGCCGTGAAACAGCTCCTGGACGCCCGGGGGTACAGCGAAGCATCCCTGCGAACGGCCTATTCGGATTTGACCAACGAGGACATCGCCGCCGGCATCATGGGGCATATCCGCCGGGCAGCTATCGGTGATCACCTGATTCCTTACGAGTCTCGGGTTCAGAAAGCCCTGGACGGTCTTTTGAAGGCCAACGCCTGGACTTCTCCTCAGCGGGAATGGCTCAAACGCATTGGCAAGCAACTCCTCCAGGAGACCGTGGTGGATCGGGAGGCCCTGAACCAGGGTGCCTTCGAAACCAACGGCGGGTTCGATCGCATCAACAAAGTCTTCGACGGTCGTCTGGAACAAATCCTGGGGGATCTCCAGGAGGCGATCTGGGCCCCTGCGAGCTAGCCTTCGCACCTCCTTTAAACCCGCCAAACATTTGGAGGTTCCCTTGCCTGCTGATCGCTATACCGTCACCCCCCATCCTGTTAAGACCCTCCTGGCTTGGGTGGAGGCCAAGGAAATCGCGATCCCTGAGATTCAGAGGCCTTTCGTATGGAGTACGACCCAGGTGAGGGATCTGCTCGACAGCCTCTACAAGGGCTTTCCTGTGGGTTACCTCATCGCATGGAGGAATCCCAACATCCGCCTGAAGGATGGCACCACATCGAGGGGTAAAAAGATTCTCATCGATGGCCAGCAGCGGGTCACTGCGCTCATGGCAGCTTTCCTAGGGCGGGAGGTCGTGACGAAGGATTACAAGCGAACCCGCATCCGGATCGCCTTCAACCCGGAAGAGGAACGATTCGAGGTATCCAATCCTGCCATCGAAAAGGATGTGAAATGGATCCCTGATGTGGCGGAACTCTTCAAGCCCGATGTAAAGCTCTTCGATTTCGTGGGTGCCTTTTGCGCGAAAAACCTGAACGCCTCGCAGGATGAGGTCTTCAAGAAGGTCGACTATGTGCGGGGGATGGCCAATAACCTCGTCGGACTAATCGAACTGAACGATGATCTGGACATTCAGACCGTTACCGAAATTTTCATTCGCATCAATTCCGCAGGCACCGAACTCAGCCAGGCGGATTTTGCCATGTCCAAGATCGCCACCAACGAACAATATGGGGGACAGGATCTTCGCAAGGCCATCGACTATTTCTGCCACCTGGCCGTGGAACCCCACTATCACGCCCTCATTCGCGAGGCAGATGCGGCCTTCACCAAGACTGAGTACTGGAAGCAGATGACCTGGCTGAAGGATGAGCAGGACGACATCTACGACCCCAAGTACACGGACATGCTGAGGGTAGCCTTCACCTGCGAGTTCAAGCGGGGCAAGTTAGAAGACCTCGTTGCCTTGCTCGGCGGGCGTAACTTCGAAACCAAGGTCCACGAAGAAACCATTGCAGAAGAATCTTTCGGCCGTCTCAGCCGAGCGGTCATGGACTTCATGAACAAAACCGATTTCCAGCGGTTCGTCATGATCATTCGATCTGCGGGATTCCTGGATTCCAGCATGCTCACATCCCAGAATGCCCTGAACTTTGCTTACATTCTGTATCTCACCCTTCGTAGGCAAAAACTGGGTTCGGCGAAGATCGAAACCCTGGTTCGCAGATGGTTCGTTCTATCCACCCTCACTGGGCGTTATAGCGGATCCCCTGAAAGCTCGTTCGATTCCGATATCCGCCAACTCCACTTACAGGGATGTGAGCACTTCATCCAGTCCACGGAGGCCGCTGAATTATCAGAAGCCTTCTGGACAGCCGCCCTGCCCATGAGCATGAATACCTCGGTGGCCTCCAGCCCCTATTTCCGTGTATTCAAGGCGGCCCAGATCCTGGCCAAGGACAATGGGTTCCTCTCCAAGGCACACACGGTCGCCATCCTCCAGGAGAGCCACAGCGACATCCACCATCTGTTCCCAAAGGAACTTCTCAAGAAGAGTGGGAAAAATCGTGGCGAATACAACCAGATTGCAAATTACGCGGTCACTCAATCTGAGATCAATATCCTCATTGGAAAGAAGGAACCCAAAGTCTATATGGGTAAGGTCGTGGAGCAGTGCGAGGGAGGGGAGCTCAAATACGGAAATATCACGAGCCTCCGAACCCTCAAATCAAATCTGAAGGACCATTGCATCCCAGAAGGGTTCGAGTTCATGACAGTGCCAGACTACGAAGCATTCCTAATATCCAGGCGTGGCCTGATGGCCCAAAAAATACGCTCCTACTACGAAAGCCTCTGATGAACACCAACGACATCGTCGCCAAGCTCTGGAACCTCTGTCATGTCTTGCGGGATGACGGAGTCACCTACCAGCAATATGTCACCGAGCTCACCTACCTCCTCTTCTTGAAGATGGCCCAGGAGAGGGGCATCGAAGCTCAGCTCCCTCAGGGCTATCGATGGAAGGACCTGGAATCGAAGGATGGGATTGAACTCCTGAATTTCTACCGGGCCCTATTGCTGCACCTAGGTACCAAAGGCTCTTCCCGGGTCCAGGCCATCTATGCCAATGCATCCACCACCCTGAAGCAACCCCGCCTCCTCCGGTCCCTGGTGGAAGCCATGGATGGGCTAGAATGGTATTCCGCCGCCAAGGACGACTTCGGCGACCTTTACGAAGGCCTACTCCAGAAGAATGCCGGCGAGGTGAAGAGTGGCGCTGGGCAGTACTTCACCCCCCGTGTGCTCATCCGGACCATGGTGGCCCTCATGCAGCCCCAGGCCGGGGAGGTCATCCAGGATCCGGCGGCTGGAACCTGCGGTTTCCTCATCGAGTCCGACAAATTCATCAAACTGCATACGGACAATCTCTTTGACCTCAAAGAGGCCCAGCAGGACTTTCAACGCAAGCGGGCCTTTGTTGGGGTGGAACTGGTAGGAGATACTCAGCGGCTTGGCATGATGAACCTCATGCTTCACGACATCGAGGGTGAGTTGCTCCTTGGGGACTCTCTCAGTGACTTGGGAAAGCAGCTGCCCAAGGCCGACCTTATCCTCACCAATCCCCCTTTTGGCACGAAAAAGGGAGGGGGTCTCCCCACCAGGGACGACTTCACCTATCCCACCAGCAACAAACAGTTGGCCTTCCTTCAGCACATCTACCGTGGTCTCAAGCCTGGGGGGCGGGCCGCCGTGGTACTTCCAGACAATGTGCTCTTTGAGAGCAACACGGGCGCCGATATTCGAGCTGACCTTATGGACAAATGCGACCTGCACACGATTTTGCGTCTTCCTACGGGCATTTTCTATGCACAGGGCGTGAAAACCAATGTCCTCTTCTTCACCCGAGGCAAGACAGACAAGGCGAATACCAAACAAACTTGGATCTTCGATGCCCGCACCAATGCTCCTGCTTTCGGCAAGCGCACACCCTTCACAGATGAATACCTGGCGAATTTCTTGGCGGCCTTCGGCAAGGATCCCTACGGCACGACCAAGCGCAAGGACGACGGCCCCGACGGACGCTGGCACCCGTTCACTCGTGATGAAATTCGGGCCCGGGGCGAGAACCTGGACATCAGTTGGCTCAAAGACGATAGCGTCACAAATGCCGAGGACCTGGAAGAGCCCGATGTCATTGCCGCCCAGATCCTAGAGAAGTTGCGGGAGGCCATGGAAGAGATTGAGGCGCTCAATGCGGAATTGGAAGGGGAAGAGGCGTGAGCGGGCTTCCTAACGACTGGGCAACAACATCAATTGGCGAGCTTACCCAAGGCATCCAATATGGGTTCACAGCAAGTGCCTCAACAGAGCACTCTTCCCCCAAATTCTTGCGAATTACTGATCTCAACAATGGGGCCGTCGATTGGAATACAGTCCCGGGATGCATTATCTCCAAGAAAGAATTCGATAAATTCAGGCTTCGAGACGGTGATCTGGTCTTCGCCCGTACAGGATCTATTGAAAAGGCCGCGAGAATCACTTCACCACCCCCCGCTGTTTTCGCTTCTTACTTGCTTCGCGGGAGCCCCCTTTTCCCCGAATTGGGTGGTTGGCTTGAAAAATTCACACTGACCTTAGACTACCTACGACAAATCGGTGCTGCCGGGGCCGGCACAGGCCGACAGAATGTAAACGCTACGAATCTTGCTCTAGTCCAAGTCCCGCTCCCGCCTCTCGCCGAACAGCGCCGCATCGTGGCCAAGCTAGAGGTGCTGATGTCTCGTAGCCGGAAATCCCGCGAAGCCCTTGGCCAGATTCCGGGATTTCTCGAACTGTACAGGCAGAGTGTATTAAGCGCCGCCCTACGGGGTGATCTTACGAAGCAATGGAGAAGCCAGCAAAAAGGGAAAGCCCTGAATGCTCGCGATCAGCTTCAAAGTATTCAGCAGGACCGTCAAAAACGCTGGCATCGAAGGGGAGGATTGCCTGTGCTCCCGACTCTCGATTCGAGCAACCTCTCTTCGTTACCAGAGAACTGGGTGTGGTCTCGTGTTGAGGAGGTCGGTGAGGTAAGGCTTGGCCGCCAGAGAGCGCCAAAGCATCACCAAGGGCCCAATATGCGGTCCTACCTTCGAGTCCAGAATGTATTTGAGGACCGGCTGGATTTGTCTGATGTTATGACCATGAACTTTGATCCAGAAGAGGCAATTACCTTCAATCTGGTGCCGGGTGATTTGCTACTAAACGAGGGTCAAAGTTTAGAGCTTGTGGGACGACCGGCAATGTATCGAGGAGAGCTGCCCGGCGTTTGCTTCACAAACACGCTCATTCGCTTTCGGGCTTATCAAGGTGTCCTGCCTGAATACGCGCTCCTTGTTTTTAGGACCTACCTTCGAACAGGGCGGTTCCAAGAAATAGCCAGTTGGAGTACGAATATCGCTCACCTTGGCGCTGACCGGTTCGCAAAAATGGAGTTCCCATTACCCGCATTGGCGGAGCAAGCCGAAATTGTCAGGAAAACCAAGATCCTTTTGGAGGCCGCTGATCGACTTGGTTCTTTCGCTGCGGAAGGAATGAAAGCAGCAGTCACATTGGACCAAGCCATTCTAGGCAAAGCCTTCTGCGGTGAACTGGTACCCCAGGATCCTAACGATGAGCCCGCCGAAATTCTGCTAGCTCGCCTTCGCGCCGAACGCGAGGCTAGCTCCGCTTCAACGCGTCGCAGCCTTGGGGTCCCTATCACAACTAGGCCCCAGCCCCCATCCCGGGCTGCCGGCCCAGCCATGGCCCCGGAGCCCCCCCCAGTTCCCCGTCCCACTGCCAACCGGCCCAAAGCCGATGATCTGGATGCCGACACCGGGCTTCCCGCCTTCCGGCAGGCTCTGACGGCTCAGGCTCGTTGGAACTCCGATGACGACCTCCTTCGGGCCGTGGCCCAGCGCCTAGGCTATGAACGGCTGGGCTCCAGCGTGAAAGAGGCCCTGCGAGGTCACCTCCGTGCCGCCCTCCTCCGCCGAATCGTCGAGCGCCAGGAGGATGGCACCCTTGTCGTCGGACCTCGCACCCTGGACGCCTACACCCGCGACGAGCTCATCGATGCCATCCCTTCGGTTATGCGGAAAGGCCTGGCCATCGACCGAGATGAGCTGATGAGGGCCATCCTCCACCATTTCGCCTTCCAGCGCCTCACCGACCCCGCTCACGATGCCCTGAAGAGCGCCCTCAACAGCGCCATCCGCCGGGGAGTGCTTGAGGCCAGTGGTCCTGGCCGAGTTCGTCGAATTGTTTAATCGACGAACTCGGTAAATGGTATGTATTTCTGACCGAGTAATGCTCCTCCCGGGAGTGAGTTGCTGGGCGGATCTGCTCAGGTTGGTGGTCTTTTTGTCGTTCTGACTGCCTTAGGCGCAGTGTGGAGCGCCTCAAGGATGGAAGAAATGGTTCTGGGGCCTACCCCCTTCACCTTTCGCAATTCCCCCGCATTAGCGGAGAAGATTTTTGAGGGCGAACCGAAATAATCGAGAAGTTTTCTTGCCATCGCGGGGCCTACGCTTGGCAAACCTTCAACCAGAAAGAGGGCCATTCCACTATCGTATTTCGGCTTGTTTGGGCGGAGCGGAATCTCATAGCCCAGCCCTTCGGTAGCATGCTTGAGCATCCTGCCAATTAGGCGCGTCGTAGCCTCAATGCTCGGCGAAGGTGCCAGGGCAATGCCGTAGAAGAGGAGCAACGCAGATATAGCGCCAGCGATTGACTCGGGATCAATCGCGGAATAAGTGTCCCCAAGATTCCCTTCAAGGATGATGAAAGGCTGATCAGCATGGGAGGCCAGCAACTCAGCCTGGTGAAACAGATGGCCATTCATGATGCTGGTGACAAAGTCATTTGCTTCCTTGCGTTCGATGATGAATTTCCCCGGAAGTGAATAATCACCGATAGATAGCTTCTTTGTTTTCACCGAGTAGCCCAGGCTTGAAATTCGCTTGCCAATCCCACTACGCTTCTCCCTGCTGTCGACGAGTAAGGTCGTGTACGAGGATTGATTTAATGGCATTAGAGTCTCCTCTTTGTTCGCTGTTACTTGCATTGAGAACATCTCGCCAAAATCGGCATTCCACCCAAGGTCATTTCTTGGCCGTTGATCAGATTCGCAATGTGCTCCGTCTCGGCCACCACTACCTCGGGCGATAAGGCCTTTGCCTGCGCCAGAACCTCTGCGTACTTCTTGTAGATCGGCTGGTCGAGCAAACCGTTGGCAAATTTGCCCAAGGCATACGGATTTGCCCCTCCTTCGAATGCAGCAGTGATCAGCATTCCTGATGGGTCAAGCTCCAGGACACCTAGTGGTTCAGCGTTGTCCTTACGCATGATCAAAACACCGTATCGAGTCATGGGACCACCCTCCGCAAAGGGCTTGGGTGCGACACAGCATGGGTCCGTAGACGAAGCTGAACCCGTGGGTTCATGGCTGCCTCCTTTTCAGGTTGTATTCCTGCACATGGGATCTTGCGATCCATGGCACCGTGGCACGCTTGCTCGGTTGCCGGACCCCTCATTGGGGCCACTCTTCATGTTGTTGTGATTGCTTCGAGGTGTGACTTCGGGGCCATCAAACCCACACCTAATCATAAGACTTTCGGTTGGACAAATATTGACCAATCCATGGCTCTTTCCCAAGGATTGAGCGGTGCCAAGAGAGTTCCCTCCTGAGGTGCGAACTGACCTCGTAGAAAAGGCCAGGGTCCTTATCCATTAATTGCCATCAAGGAGGCCAGGTAGGGCTGTGCCGGAGTTTGGCAGTGGACTGGGAACCCGTTTCTCCAGGAAGGCCTCAATCTCCTCGAACCATGCCTCTGATGGGTGGTGGACCCCTTTCAAAAGCCGAAGAGCCTCCTCAAGATCGTTGAGGGTCTGGGTCGTGATCGTTTGGTGGATTGAGGTCGTCATGCGCCTATCCCGAAGGTAGCTGCGCAGGGCCTGACGACTCTCCGGAGTGGTGTGGGCTTGGACTTCCATGAGCACCTCCTGGACTGTTCAGGATGGCGAATAAAAAGCGAATGTCAACCCACCAATGGATCTTTTCGAAGACCCGTTCGAGGTGGGCAGGTTAGACATTTTTTGTCTGCCCTCGCGGGGGAGAATGGGGAATCCCCCAACCCCAACTAACCGGTCCAGACGCTCCCCAGCCTCAGAAGGCTGCCTGCCTGGCCTTTCCCCGGAGGTTCTCCATGTTCATCGTGGAAATGCACCGCCTGCCTCGTCCCGAGGTGGGTTACGACAATCTGCACTGTCCTGATCCTCATTGGAATGCTCTATTCGACTTAGGCAAAGCCTATGGTTGGG
>Ga0316224_1002827_pt1 | contig 15189 bp, 10 predicted proteins | sample TBH18013metaG_FD_206254 | JGI IMG/M metagenome (GOLD analysis project Ga0316224, IMG submission 206254) | Freshwater microbial communities from Trout Bog Lake, Wisconsin, USA - TBH18013 | ecosystem: Environmental > Aquatic > Freshwater > Lake > Hypolimnion/Profundal zone | place: USA: Wisconsin... | reverse complement strand
AACATCATGCGCAAGAACGGCATCTCCAACGTGGCACAGGCCCTCTGGAACGGCGCTCTCAGCCTTGATCACATCCTGGCATACAAGGCGATCTGATCAGCGTTAAACAGCCCTGGAGGTGGGGCTGAGCGGGGTTCAGGTCCTCAATGCCGCCATCGAGGGGATGCCGCTTGAATACAACGCACAGCGCTTTCTTGATCTCAAGGATCGGGTCAATTTCCTGGGGGTGGTCGTCCATCCCGGATTTCATAATCTGATTTATGGCAATAACAGTCCAAAATTTTGGGCGCAGCTGTTCGATGTGTTTCGTGATGTCCCCGTTTTCGCCATCTGCAATCTGGCCGCCGATCTTCACCCGGACTGCGAGACCCGAGGCTATGGCGAGATCATCGAGGAACGCGATGTTTCAGACTACCTATTCTGGCCTGGGATAAACTTCTCGCCCGAATCCATAAGAAATTTTGCCGGACACCTTGAGTATTTTAATAACTTAATAGCTGAATACTGTCAGTTTCGCGGCTGCCTCCGCATTGATATGCGCGAGATATTGATGCCGAAGTCCTATGAGGAGGTGACGACCCGCTTTCACGACTTGATCCACCCCAGGGCCAGCGAATACCAGGCCATGGGGGCGGTCGCCCGTCAGGTGCTTGGGCCGGCGGTGGCCGGTGCCCTGGTCCGGGCCAATGCCCGCAAGCGGGTCCTGACCGCGCCGGCGGGGATTCCGGCGGCGGAGGTCCAGTCGGGATCGATCTATCCGCTATGGTGAGCGTGACCGCCTCTATCATTAAGGGTGGAAGATATCATGTTTCAACAGGCAATCCTGCAGGTTCAGGCGGGCGACCTTGCCGCCGCCGTCGCCACTTTGGAAAAACTGTTGCGGCAAACGCCGGACCATACCGAGGGCTTGCGCCTGCTGGGAAAGATCAAACTGGGAAACGGCGATGTGGCAACCGGTACCGCCCTCATGGAGCGGGCCTTCGCCACCGCCCCCGATCATGCCGATCTCCGCTATGAAATCGGCGTCGCCTGCCTGCAGGCCGGTGCCTTCGAGCGCGCCATCGATCTGTTCCGGGAACAACTGGCGCACTCTCCCACCCAATGGGAATGCGCCTTCAACCTCGCTTGGGTGCTCAATCGGTTGGAACGCCAGGCGGAAGCCTTGCCACATCTCGAAGCCTGCGCGCGGTTGGTTCCCGCCAATGGCGATGTCTGGTTCAATCTGGGCAACACCCTGTCCCGGCTTGATTGCCACGCCCGGGCCGCCGAAGCCTATGACCGCAGTTTGGCGGCCGGTGGTTTGAAACCCGCCGTTCTGGCCAACGCCATCCACACCCGGCTCCGCCTGGAGGACATGCCGAACGCCATCATGTTGGTGGAAAAGCTGAGCCGCATCGCGCCGGACAGTCCGGAATATGCCGGAGCGCGGGGGGAGGTCGCCATGGCCAATCGGCATTGGGCCGAGGCCACCGGGTATTTCCGCCTGGCATCGGGGCAAGCCCCGGAACAGACCCGCTATCGCTTGTGGTTGGCGGTTGCCGCCGTCAGAGCGGACCGTCAGGAAGAGGCGGCCCGGATTTGCCGGACGATCCTCGCCCTCGACGGCAGCAATGCCGCGGCCTACGCCACCCTGGGCGAAGCGCTCGGCATATTGGCGGGGGGGGAGCCTCCTTCAGCCGAAGCGGCGGCGGGGATGGAGGCGGCAGGTATTTTCGAGCGATTCGGCCGTTGGGAAGGGCGGAACCGGCGCGACATGAATCACAACTTCCTGGGCGTGATGACGCGCAGCTCGTTCTACACCGGCAATCCGGCCGAACCCGCCACGGCTTCGGCGGAGGCCTCCGGTGAAGGCCATCATTTACAATCGGCGATGCCTCCCCTCGATGAAGAATATTTCGAGTGGCTGGACTTGCTGGAAGCAGTGGCGGCGGCCCGCGAGCGGTTCACCATGGTCGAATTGGGGGCCGGCTTTGGCCGCTGGCTGGTCAATGGCCACGCGGCGGTCAACCGGCTCTCCCGCTTGCCCTGCATCCTGGTCGGCGTCGAGGCGGATACCGCCCATATGACCATGATGGCCACGCATTTCCGCGACAACGGCATCGATCCGGCGGCCCACCATCTGATCGAGGCCGCCGTGACCGACCGGGACCGTGAGGTTTTGTTCCAGGAGGGCGACCCCTTCGCCTGGTGGGGCCAGAGTGTCCAATCGTCGGGGGCCGTCACCGCCGAATATCGGACCATTTCCAAGCCGGGTATCGCCCTCTCGACGCTGCTGAAACCGTTCGATTTCGTCGATCTCATCGACGCCGATATCCAGGGGGAAGAACTCAAGGTATTCGTCGCCGCACGGGACAGTCTGGCGCGCAAGGTAAGGCGCGTCCATATCGGCACCCATGGCCGGGGGCTGGAATATGGTCTGCGGGAGCTGTTCGGATCCATGGGATGGCGGCCGGTCTGGGATTTCGGCTGTGATGGCGAACGCGACACCCCGTTCGGCCGAACCCGTTTCCAGGATGGCGTGCAATCCTGGATCAACCCGGTTCTCTAGTTAGATGCTTTGAGGTCGAATAGCGCTCATCTCGGGCGCGGAAAGATCAGCAGGGCGGCACTCCCGGCCGCTACCGTTTCCCGGCCCATCCTGGCCGTGTTTTCGGGTGTCAGTGCCAGACCGAAAGGAAGATAGACCGCGTGCCGGCTCCAGGACTGGGCGACCGGAAAGGATGTATCGGCAAGGCTGGCATAAGCGGGGTGCTCGGTTAGGCAACGATACTGCCGGGTGGCTTGGAAGCCGGCGGTCCGCAGAGCTGTAACCAGGTCGTCCGGCCTGGTGCTGAAGACGATATTGTGCAGCGGCGTGTCGGCCTGATCGTGGCCGTAAAGGTGCGGTCCCAATTCCGCCCGCAAGGCTTCAAAAGCTTCACGCTTGCGGACAAGCCTGCGCTCGATATCCTGCATCTGGACGAGGCCCAGGGCAGCGGAAACATCGTTGAAGCGAAGATTGGTGCCGATCCCGCGATGCAGGTTGGTTCGGCGCCACTCCAGGTCACCGTGGTCAATGTAGGCGGCAGCCTTGTCGCGGAGTTCGGTGCTGTTGGTGAGCAGAGCCCCCCCCTGGCCGGTGGTCACGATCTTGGGGACGCTGAACGATAACGTCCCGATGGTTCCGAAACTACCGGCCTTGCGGTCTTGCCAACGGGATCCCAAGGCGCAGGCCGCATCCTCGATCAGGGGAATTTGGCGTTCCTGGCAGAGGCGGGTTACTTCGACCAGGGTCGGGCCGGTATGGCCGGAGAAGTTCACGAAGCAGACGGCCTTGGTTTGCGGGCGCAGACGGGTGCGCAGGGAGTCCGGAGCCATGCACCCGCTGACGGGATCAATGTCCACCAGGCGGGGCGACAGGCCCATGGAGGCGAACGCGTTGATGGTGCTGATCACACCATAGGCCGGAACCGCGATCTCATCGCCCGGTTTCAATCCCAGGGCATGGGCGGCAACCGACAGCGCCACGGTGCCGCTGGTGGTGGTGACGGCATATTCCGTGCCGGTGAAGGCGGTCAGGGCCTCGCCGAATTTGCGGCAGGCTTCGCCGGGGCCGAGAAATCCCGATGCCACCTGGGTACGGACCGCATCGGCACAGGCTTCGTCGATCCAGGGTTCGACCAGAGGGATCATGGCGGACTGTCTCATTTCAGGAATTGAGGAGGCGCATACGGTCGGCGAAAGCCTTGCTGTCCCATTCCGGCGGAGGTGTTGCCGGGCCTCGCCCCATGGCCACGTATTCCCCAACCAGGCGTATCGCCTCCGGGACCAGGCAACGCCAGGGGTCGAACACCACCGTGTCCGCTGCCGCGTTCCAATCTATATCCGCCAGTTCCTTTGCCGGATTGATAACGATGGCCAGCCTGGAGCGGCGCAGGCATTCCTCCGCCGAACCGTAGTCCATGCGATTGCCCATCGCCTGGCGTGCTTCGCTTTCCGCTAGCGGGTCCCATCCGATCACCGGGCGCCCTTCCGCGACCAGCCAGCCGGCAAGTTCAATCCCGAAGGAGCGTTCAATTACCGGCGTGCCGGGCTTGTAGGACAGGCCAAGCAATCCGATGGTGTCGCCAGGCGCCGAGGCCGAAAGGATCTTGCGCAGCACGAACTGCCCATGCTCCATGTTGGCAAGGTCGATGGTCCTGGGAAGAACGCTCGGGACGCCGACCGCATCCATGAAGGCGGTCAGGGCCTTGTTGTCGCGCGGCCAGCAGGGGCCGCCATAGGGGACGGCCCCTTTGAAGAACCGCCGGCCAAGCCGGTATGTCAGCGCCGTGGTGATGCGGTCGACATCGGCGCCCGGAACCTCCGAGCACAGCGAAAACAACATATTGGCGAAGGTCACCCGCATGGTTTCGTGGGTGTTGCAGGCGATTTTGGCGATTTCCGCTTCGACCGGCAGCATGTGGACTGCCTTGGCGTCATTCTGGATCATCGAGCGATGGATTGAAGCCACCACGGCCCCAGACTGGGGATCGGTTTCGCCGATCAGGACATAGTCGGGGCATTCGAAGCCGTGGGCGACCTCGCCCAGGGCGATAAAGGATGGATTGTAGCAATATCCCAGTCCATCCCCGATTTTACGCCCCGACAGCTCTTCCAGTGCGGGAAGGATGAATCGTTCGCTGGAACCCGGCATCACGGTGCTGACCAAGGCCACCACATGTGGGCCCGGTTTTCTGGCAATGGCCTCGCCGCAAAGGCGGCAGGCCTCGATGACGTAGCGCAAAGAGAATCCCCCCAACGTATTGCTGGGGGTCGGAACGATCAGGAACGTCACATCGGAAGCCGCCACGGCCTCGCCGGCCTCGGTGGTCACGGTCAGCGCCTCGGCGGACAACGTGGCCATGCGTTCGGTCAGTCCCGGTTCGGGCGACTGGAATTTCCGGCTCCTGATGGCTTCAACCAATTCCGGGGAGGGGTCGTAGCCGACCACCCGGTTGCCGGCGGCAGCCAAGCATGTTGCCAAGACGTGACCAATCTTGCCCAATCCGAAAACCGATACCTGCGCCATGGAAGTTTATCCGTTTGTTGCCGAACGGGAGGCGTGAACGTTGAAGCATTCAATCGTGCCGGGCGGGTGGAGAATGAGGTGGATATCGCAGGGGCGCCGCCCCCAAACGGGCCGCACATCCTCCAACGCCATGTCGGCGAATCCCATGTTTTGGCGCCTTCTTGCGCTCAAGGCTTCCAATGAACGGAAAGGTCTTTTTCCGGCCAGAAGATGGCCTGGAAAAGGTATCTTCCCACCGCTTAAGAAAAGATTAGGGAGTTGATCTCTTACATCGTGGATACGGCGGTGCTCCAGCAGGGCGCGCAGGAATGCCACCCCTGAGCGACATTCCCTGCGGCGTTTCACGAGGCGACACGCAATGACGAAACTCTGCCTAGTCAACCCCTGGGACTACCACACTATCGGCCGCAAGGACATTGATCCCTCGACCGCGTGGCACAGCGGCCCGTACAATCTGCTGCTGCTGGCGACGGTTCTCAAACGCGCCGGCCACGACGTCCGCATGGTGGACATGTACCGCGACGTCGTCGTCGCCCGCGGCAGTAAGGACGTGGCTATTCAGAACCTGATCGACACCGTTACGCGGTTCAAACCGGATATTGTCGGGTTTACCTTGTTTTCGATCCATTACCTGGACGTCAGGGAAACCATTCGGGCGCTTCGCGCGGCCTGTGCCCGGATCAGCGGCTATCAGCCTACGATTATCGCTGGCGGCATTCATCCGACCATCGAGCCGCTGTCCAGTCTGGACGAACTTGACGTGGATTACGTCTTCATCGGCGAAAGCGAGATAAGCCTGCTGAAATTCGCCGATGGACTCGATCCCTGGTCCATTCCCGGAGTTTTGGCCAGGGGCGCCGGCCAGCAGGCCACCCAGGGCGAGCAAGTCAAGGACCTGGATACCCTGCCATGGCCGGAATGGTCACTGTGCGACTACGCCTTTTATGCGCATCCGACCACGGCTCACGCCCAGGTCCGGGTGACGTCCAATCTGGACGTTCTGTTCGGGCGAGGGTGCGTCTATCGGTGCGGTTTCTGTGCCTATCCCGCACTATCGCAAGTCCGCTTTCACAGCGCGGAATACATGGTCGAGCAAATCCGTGCCATGCACAGCAATTATGGCGTCACCAGCACCAAATTCATCGACAGTACCCTCGGCAACAATCGAAAACGACTAACCGAATTTTGCGAATTGATGCTCAAGACGGGAACCCACAAGCAGGTGCTGTGGCTGACATCGTTGCGTGCCAATCAGGCGACGCCCGATCTGTTGCGTCTGATGCAGCGGGCTGGCTGCTTTCTGGTGCTGTACGGAATCGAGTCCAATAGCCAAAGAGTGCTGAACCTGATGAACAAGGGCGTCAAGGTCGGCGACAACGAACGGACGACGGAAATACACAACCTGATCCGTCTGCCCTACATCAGCGCCATGATTCTAGGCTATCCGGGGGAGCAGGTCGACGATATCGAGCGCTCCATCGACTACATGTGGCGCCATAAGCCCCCATCGATCGGTTTCAATTGCTATGTTCCGCTGCCCGGATCGCCCGACTACGATCAATTGCGGGAGCGCGGTGTCATAAAGTCCGACGACCCCATGGAATGGCGCCGTCTTGGTGAAATCAACGGAACGCGGGTTTACGCCGACATCGAAGAGAACACGTTCAAAAACTTGGTCATCAAGACGGGGGAGGATATTCAGCGGATCAATGTCATCCTTGGCGACGGTTGGAAGAACACGCCATCATCCCTGGACGAGGATGGCCCTCTGGATGCTACTGCCGGGATCAACGCCTATTTCCTGCAATGCCGCGATCATGGGCCGGATATTCGCCCGGTCGAGGGCAAAAGCCTGCCGATCAAGGACTGGGTGACTTTGGCCGATTTAGACCTCGGCGACTGGTGGGACAAAGCCTCTCAGGCAATCGGTGAAGACGGCAGCCCGCCGGGGGATAATTTCCCGTATCAATGGGGCATCATCCCAGGCAGCAGGATCATTGATATTGGGTGTGGCTTTGGTTTTCGGGGTGTCCGTCTGGCTGAACTGGGCGCGAAAGTGACATTCGTGGATATCAACGCCGCTGCTATCGGCTTGGTTCGCCGCATTTGTCGCCTTAAGGGCGTCGAAGATGCCTGTTCCTTCCTGGTCCTGACGGATGTCCTGGACCTTTGCCGGCTAGAGCTTGATTACGACGCGATTCTAGCCGGGGCATGCCTCGCGCGGATGCCGCCCATTATCGCCAAACCGGAATTCGATGCCCTGGCGGCGCGTCTGCGGGAAGGCGGTCGGTTCATCATGCGCGCGGAGCCGTTGGATCGGACCCGGACGGGCAAGGTTCCCAAATGTTATGATGCCAAGGGGATGATCGATCTTCTCAGGCCCACGCGATTCAAGGAGACCCCGCTGCAGGCTGATGCATGCGATGATTCCACCTGGATCGACCTGACCCGGGCGGATCGAGACCCCGATATGGTTCCGCCGATGGCCCGCCGCCTTGAGGGGCGCGTCCGGCTGGATCTCGCAAGTTGCGAGCGGTACAGGCCGGTCGGCGCATCAATAACCCGTGAAGGTCGTTTCCTCCGGGTGTTGACCCCACCCCAGCGTTGGAGTTATGCCCTGGAAATTCCGCTGGCCCTGACCGACGAAGACCGGCAACCCGGAGGGCGTTTCTATCTTGGCCTTCGGGCTCGGGTACTTAAAGGCGAGATCGGGGTGGGCTTGCTTCGTGAAAGCGAGAGGGAGTTTCTGTTCGAACTCCGGTTCAGCCCCAACTCCGATTCCGCACAGATGATGACGGCCTTTCCCTCTCTTGAGGACACGAAGGTCTTGATCATCCGCAACGTCAGCCGCGACAATGAAATATCGGAAATGGTGATTGAATCCGTGGATATTTTCCGCGAGTAGCCGGACTTCAGGGCAGACCGCCGCCGAAGGAGAGGCGAATGGCAGGAGATGAGGTGATGCCTGGCCGTTCCGTGGTTCCCATGGAGGATCTTCGCAGTTCTCCTCATTGGGGTGGCGCTTCGGTGCGGAGTGACGGTGCCGGCTGTGAACTGGTGACGGCTCCGGCCCGCTGGTCCTATGCGGCGGAAATCCCGCTTTGTCTGGATGGGGTAACGGGGGACGATCTGGTCTGGCTATGGGTGCCTCTCACGGTCAGAGAGGGGGCCTTCGGCATCAGTATCGAAACAGCCGACAAAAGCCTGCGCCATGAAAGAACGGTCGCGGCCGGTGATGGCGACGGACCGTGGGCCATCGGTTTTGACCCAAGGGAGCGTCCGCGCGCCTTGCTGTTTCGCAATGTTGCGGCAGGCGATATACGGTCCGTTGCAAAGCTTCGGCCCATTGAGGCGGAGATGATGCCCCGGCCCACGCTGCCGCCGGCGCCGGCCCATTGCTTCTTCCCCTATGGAAACTCCCAGGCGCGGATCGGCCATGCCGTCGGAACCCCCGCTGCCGTGGATATGATCAATGGTTTGGCGACCGATCTCCGCGCGGCGCGGCCCATTCTGGCGATCTGCCAAAATCCCGCCTTGGCGGCGCGGATCAACCGCTCTGCCTGCGAGGTCATCTCCTATGACGATATACCCCAGAAAGGGGTCCGCACGGTTGTGCTTCTCGATGAGGCGGGGGAGAGGGAGGTTGAGGACGTATTGCGTCATTGCGCCTGGAGGCAGAGCCATTCCCTCGACCTTTATGACGGGTATCGACGTTCCGATATCGTCTCCAGCTTCGAGACCATGTCTTACCGCGGCGTAGAGCTCTGCTTTTATCCGACGGTTCTGCGGCCCACCTATTTTTCCGACTGGCAGTATATCAACCATCTGCTCGACACCGTCATCCGGGAGCGCGCCCTGGATATCCTCGACATGTTTGCCGGGTCCGGCGTGATCGGCCTTGCCCTGAAACGGGAAGCCCCTCGTTGCCGGGTCGATTTTTCCGACATCAACTTCTGGTCGGTGCGTTCGATCCGCCAGAGCATTGCACATAACCCCGCATTGGCGGGGGGGCGGGTCTGGCTTTCGGAAGGAATGGACAACATTCCCCCGATGGAGTGTTTCGATCTCATTGTCGGCAATCCACCGCATCATGCCGAGAAGCCTCTGGCATCCCCCGATCACCTGCCGGGGGCTGACCCGGACTGGGTCGCGCATCACCAGTTCTTCGCCAAGGCCCACCTGTATCTGAAGCCCGGCGGGCGTATCGTCTTCATCGAATCGGCCTTTTCCAGCAGCTTCGACGAGGTCTACCGTCCCTTGACGGCCCACTTCCCGCAATACTCGGAGCCGATCATCGTGCCGCTCCATAACAACATGGCGTATTATATTGTTGAAATTGGCGCCGTATCGAAGAATTAGGCTAACACCATGAAAATACTTGGTACTTATCCGCAAGGCCCCAACACAGCAGCGTGCGTTGTCGTCGACGGAACCTGCATGGCGTTCGCTGAGGAAGAGCGATTCATCCGCCAGAAGAAGGCGGTCGACGTCGTTCCTGTCCGTTCAAGTGCCTACTGCCTGAAGGAGGCGGGCCTTACTCTTGACGATATCGATGTGCTGGGCATTGGCTGGAACAACGAACTCTACCGCGACCGGATGGCTGATTTCTTCCGAACCGAGATGGCTCATCCGGACAAAGACGAGTACTCGGAATTGTTCGAATCCATTTCTCTTGCGACGAAGCACCCCAGCTATTTCGACAAGAAGCTCGTCATCTCTTATTTCCGGAGCGGTCTAGGCGACATCCTGCCGCCCCGGGCCTACTGTACCCACCACCTGTCGCACGCCTATTCCGTCTTTTATCCATCGCCTTTCGAACGTGCCCTCATCCTGGTGATCGATGGGTCCGGCGAAAATGTGGCGACTTCGTTCTGGATTGGCGAGGGCGAGCGCATCTCGTTGCTGAAGTCGATTCCGGTCCCCCATTCGCTTGGGTTCTTCTATGCTGCCATGACCGAGTATCTCGGCTTTTCCGGTTTCAGCGACGAAGGCAAGGTCATGGGACTGGCCCCTTACGGTCAGGCGGACCCTGATATCCGTATGCGCCTGGACAAGGTCATTCGGGAGAGTGGAGATGGCTACGAGGTTGATCCGGGCTTCCTGTATTACGGGCCAAGAAGCCAGAGCTTCCGTCACACAAATCGGCTGAGCGAACTCCTGGGAATGCCGCCTCGCAAACGGGATTCGGAACTGACGGCCTGGCATCGGAATCTGGCCTGGGAGGTTCAGCACAAGCTTGAATGCCTGGTTGAGCGTCTGCTGCGTTGGGCAATCGTTGAGACCGGAATTCGCGACGTCTGCATCTCGGGCGGCGTTGCCATGAACTGCAAGATGAATGGCGCCCTGTCCAAGCTTGACGAGGTCGATCGCCTTTTCGTCTTGCCGGCCTCCAGCGATGCGGGCTGTGCCTATGGCAGCGCCCTGGTGTTGGAACACCAGCGAGGAGGAAGCCATCTGCGCGAGAAGGCCCAGGCCTTTACCCCCTATCTCGGCCCCGGATTCAGTGACGCCCAGATTGCGGAAGCCTTTGAAGAGGCGAAGCTCAAGCCCTCCCGGTTATGCGAAAACGACGAGGAATTGTGCGAAATCGTCGCCGACAGGCTGGCCGTGGGGCGGATCGTTGGATGGTTCCAGGGTCGGATGGAGGTGGGTGAGCGCGCGCTTGGCAACCGCTCGATCCTTGCTCATCCCGGCATGGCCGAGATGAAGGATAAGCTGAATCGGGAGGTGAAGAGGCGCGAGGCCTTTCGGCCTTTCGCGCCGTCCATACTCGCCGAACGCGCGAATGAAATATTCTTGCCCAGAGAAACGGAAGCCTACGAGCCGTATCATGCCTGGATGCTCAAGGCGGCCCTTGTGTCCCCGGCCGTTGCCGAGAAAATTCCCGCGGTGGTCCATGTCGATGGCTCCATCAGGCCTCAGGTCGTCTCCTCCCGAAGCAATCCGCTGTATCATCGCATGATCTCGGCTTTTTGGCGCCGGACGGGGATGCCCGCCATATTGAACACGTCGTTCAACGTTCGAGGCGAACCGATCGTCTGCACTCCTCTCGACGCGCTTCGCTGCTTTTATTCGACCGGCCTCGATGTCCTGGCCATCGGGCGCTATATCGTCGAAAAGCAGTGAGCCGGCTCAGCCGTCCATCCGCCTGAGCCCCAGCACCTCGACCCGGTCGATGGACACGCGCGAGGTCATGCCCGTCGGAGCGACGCTACGGACCACCAGCAGTCGGCACCGTTCCGGTTGACCCAGCACCAGATCCACGCATGAGGTCTGGCCGGCCGGCATCGCGAGGCGCTCAACCGCGAAGGATCCCATCGCCTCGAGGCAGCCGATTCCCACGATTCCCGCCTCGACGGTAAGGCTGACCCGCACCAGAATACCTTCTGGTTTCGTCTCGGTCAGATCGATGGGCACGGTTACGGCATAGGCCCACTGATGCGTCGGCGTTGTGAAGACCAAAGGAGTGGTCGTCTCAATTTCGGTGCCGTTGTGCACTCGTGCCCTGGTCAGATCGACCTCGTGCAGGGACTCTCCGGTCATGGCCCACCCCCTGGCGGTGAATGCGTCGGCCGAGGCCGGAGGCGGGTCCGCCCCATTTCCGTTCCCATCGGTCTCACACAGGGCGTTTAGGCGTTGCCGGGGGAGGGTGCTCCATCCTCGGATGACATCGGTGTGATCGCGGGGCGACCAGAACCCTCCGTCCATCGCGACCCGCACACCGTCGCAAATGGCGAGATGTTCAAGAAGAGCGCTTTTATACTTGTGGGCATCGAGGCGGCGGACCGAAACGTATTGGCCGTCCGAAGCCAAGGCCTGCGATGCCTGAAGTTCACGGACCAGGACGTCATGCGTCATATCGGCGAAGCAGATATTGGCGGCTGGAACCGCCGAGAAATCGCCGAGATTGTCCCAGTCGAGATTGGCCTTATCCTGCTCGGTCGTGAAAAGCTCGCCGTAATAAGGGCTGCCGGGCAGGGGGCGGAAACTGCCTACCCCGCAGACGCTGCAGTCGATGTCTTGGATAAGCTGACGGGTCAAGCGGGTATCCTCCTCCCGCTCGCCGGGCAATCCGACGATAAATGAGGCGGTCAGGTTGAGCCCGGCCTCCTTGATATAGGCGGCGGCCTGACGGTTCATCTCGGAGCTGCTGTGCTTGTCGGCGGCCAGCAACAGCCGGTTGGAGCCGCTTTCCATGCCGATGCCGACCGACATGCAGCCGGCGGATTTCATCAGTTGCAGCAGTTCTGGTTTGGCTTGGGTGGCCCGAATAAGGCAACGCCAATGCTGTCGGCCGTGGGGATGGAAGGACTTCGTTTCCAGAAGCTTCTCGCAAATTGTCCTCAGTCGCTTGGGATTGCTGGCCAGGGTGTCGTCGATGATGATGATCGAATCCGTGCCGTAGCGCCGTAGGTCGTTCAGCATCCCGACCACATAAGCGGGTGAATGTTCCGTGTAGGGTTTCGACCATTCGGCAGCGCAGAATTTGCAACTGAACGGGCAACTCCGCGAGGTCATGGCCTGGATCGAGGAAATCATCCAGCCGTAGAACGTCGCCGTGTTGGCCGCCGTGTAGAATGAACAGTTGAGAAGTTCGTAATTAGGGAACGGGTAATGGTCAATTTCCCGCATGACCTGTCGCGACGTGTACTTTCCCGTCAGTTCGCGAAGCATCAGGCCGGGGATGAGATCGAGGCTTTCGCCGCCAGCTATGTCCTTGCAGACCTCTTCGCCCGCACCGATGCAGATGGCGTCGATTTCCGGGATCTGTTCAAAGGTCAGGGCCGGTTCCGTGGATGGATGGACGCCGCCGACGATGAGGGTAACATGGGGGAAATGCCGCCTGACGGCGTTCGCCAAGGCCTTCGACGTGGTGAAACTCGACGTCAGGATGCCGATGCCGACCACATCCGGGGAAAAGCGCTCGATCTCATGGAGAACGGTGGCGCAATAATTCGTTGTGGCGCAGGAATAGACACGCTCCAGGCAATCGACCAGCCGGACCTGATGTCCGTGGTGATCCAGGTACGAGGCGATGGACAGCAATCCATAGGGCACAGGACGATGAATCCGCCATGGCGGGACGGTCAGAATCCCCAGGTCGCCGGGAAACGGCGGGTTGACCAGAAGTATTTTCCGCTTTTTCATTCTGCCTCGATCCGATTGCCGACCATGTGCCATGCCTCTTCGGAAAAAGAGTGGTAATGGACGGCCCGCAAATAAAGAGCTGGAACGGAATCGTGTTGCGTTAACGGCCCAGGGTTAGGCGGACGCCTGGCTCAGCAGTTCAACCGATTCGATCTCCAGGCGGGATGGGCCGGCCTGTTCGCCATTGCGGACCAGGATTGCCTGGCTGCCCGGAGGGGTGCGCAGCCAGAGGGTGTGGCGGCTTTCGGCGGAAAGCGTCTGGACCAGGATGTCTTCACCTCGAACGATACTCACGGCCACTTCGCCGCTGAGTTGGCCGATGATCAGTTTCACCCATCGCCACGTTCCATCCTGTGTTTCGGGGACGGCCCCCTCAAGGTCCAGGATGGCGGAATTTCCCCATGGGGCTCGGGAGGTGGTTATGGTGGCGGCCTGCCCCGGGGCTGGTTCAACAGTCGCGCCATGCCAGTAGGGATAGGCCTTGAAGGCAACGGGAGAATAGGTCGCTGCCACCTCCACGTGCCCGGGAGCTGGTCGTTTTGGCTGTAAGGTCCTTCGGATCTCGGCCAGTCGCCGGGTCACGCGGTCAGCCGCCTGGGCTACGGCGGGGGCCATGTCGGCGGGCAGCCGTACGCCGCCGGGGGTCTCCGGAAGGGAGACCCGCCACAGCCGTTCGGACAGGGGGAGCCAAGCATACTCGGCAAGGCCCCAGGAGGGTGGGTTCAGGTAAGGCAGGCCATCCTCGTGATCATAGCGTTCACCGGGATAGTCGGATCCTCTGTTCCGATAGGAATTGCCGTGGTTGATGTGAAAAATCCGTCCCAGCAGGCGGCAATCCAGTTGGGCGGCCATGGCCGTCACGCAGAATCTGGAATCCAGATGAAGCCTGGCGTTGAGCACGCTTTCGTCAAACCCGCGCAAGCCAGTCATGGTCGCGCGATCGACCATCAGGAAATCGCCGCTGGCATTGGTATAGGGGGGGACGTTATAGGGCGGCTCGCTGCAGGTATCGACCTGCTCGATCACATCCGGGTCCTCAATCATCAGCGGTGTCGCGGTGGCAAAGGGCAGATTCGCCCGGATGTTGACGCGCTCGGCCCTGTACAGGCACCCAGATGCCAATCCCTTTGCTATTTCGGCGACAAGAGCCCGGCCAAAGAACAGGTCTCCGGATGTGATGAGACAGTAATCGGCGGCACTGGTCCGCAAGGCGCTGTTATAGGGGAAGTTCAGCATCATCGATAGGTTTTGGGCCTGGCACAAACGCTGGTGGACCATGGCGTCGATGACGATAGCGCGCAGGAATGGGAAACGGGCCACGAGGTCAGGCCCGAGGAGGGGGCGACCTGCCGGGGGGTTCCACTCCACGAACGCGACCCGGTAATCGATACCGGCCTGTTCGAACAGCCGGCGGTTATAGGCCAGCGAAGCCTTCAGCCGGCCATGCCAATCCGGCTCGTAATCGTCGTTGCGCCCAAGCACGACGCCTTCGATCAGTCCGCTGCGAGAGTGCTGCAAAATCAACGGCCGGACTCCCTTCCGGGGCATGGATGTCCGCAAAATGCCGGTGGAGATTGCCCCGGTTTGGTGGGGCCGTCAAACTACTCTCCTCCGGTGTCTTTCTCCGGGCTCATTATATAGTGGCGCCACGCATTGGTGATGGCTTTGGTCAGGCTGGTCGAGGCCCTTGATACCCCCATGAGGTGGGATAGCATCATCCTTGCCCGAAGGGTGGCGCGGATCTCTTGCAACCGGTTCCTGTCCGCCAACAGGTCGAGGGCCGCAGCGACGTAAGACGTCTCGTCACGGGCCACCAGATCGTCGAAGGTCAGCACTTCCATGAGCGTGCCCCCGGTTCGGCTGGCGGTATCGTTTCCCTTCATGGCGATCAAGGGCACGCCCATCCAAAGCGACAGCATGGATGTGGTTCCCCCGCTGTAAGGGAAGGGGTCGAGCACAAGATCGATGCCGGCGAAGAACTCCAGAAATTC
>Ga0316224_1002826_pt1 | contig 15195 bp, 13 predicted proteins | sample TBH18013metaG_FD_206254 | JGI IMG/M metagenome (GOLD analysis project Ga0316224, IMG submission 206254) | Freshwater microbial communities from Trout Bog Lake, Wisconsin, USA - TBH18013 | ecosystem: Environmental > Aquatic > Freshwater > Lake > Hypolimnion/Profundal zone | place: USA: Wisconsin... | reverse complement strand
TCGGCCATACCTGGCTGAGGGCATCGGCACAGCGCTCGGGGGTAAACACCGAAGCGAAATTGCTGCTGCTGACCCACGCCTTCGAGGTGATGGATGCCGTCAGGGTGCAATTCACCACCGACGAACTGAACCAGATCTCCCGAACGGCCATTTTGCGCATTGGTGCCAGGCAGGAGGGCATCCTGCGTCAGGAACGCATTATGCCGGACGGCCGCAAGCGGAATTCGGTGCGGTTCAGCATCATCGACGCCGAGTGGCCGGCGGTAAAGGCGGCGTTGCTGCAGAAAATGATCCGGTAGGCCGCCGGAAACAGGATGCCGCTAATCCAGCTCGAAGGCGTTCTTGTAGTCGAGCTTGAGGGCCTCGTCCTGGTCTTCCTTCTTGAGGACGCAATTGCCCACCACCAGCACCTCGATCTCGCTGCCCATGAAGCAGCGGAAGGCGTCTTCCGGGGTGCAGACGATGGGTTCGCCCCGCACATTGAAGCTGGTATTGACCACCACGCCGCAGCCGGTCAGGCCCTTGAACGCCGAAATCAGCGCGTGATAGCGCGGATTGGTGTCGGCATGGACGGTCTGGACCCGGGCGGAGTAATCCACATGGGTCACCGCCGGTATGGCGGAGCGCGGCACGTTGAGCTTGTCGATGCCGAACAGCTGCTGCTCCTCCGCGGTCATGGCGCGGCGATGGCGCTCCGCCACCGGCGCCACCAGCAGCATATAGGGCGAATCGCCCTCCAGCGCGAACCATTCGGCCACATCCTCCCGCAACACGCTGGGAGCGAAGGGGCGGAAGCTTTCGCGGTATTTCACCTTGAGATTCAAGGTCTTCTGCATGGAGGGCGAGCGCGGATCGCCCAGGATCGAGCGGCCGCCCAGGGCGCGGGGGCCGAATTCCATGCGGCCCTGCATCCAGCCCACCGCCTTTTCGGCGGCCAGGGCCTCGGCGGTGGCCGCGATCATGGCATCGTCGGCCAGCACGGTAAATTTGGCGCCGGCGGCGGTGAGGCGGGCCTCGATATCGTTCTGCGCGTAGACCGGGCCGAGATAGGACCCCGCCATGGCGTCCTTGCCGCCACCGGTGACGGTGCGGGGTTGGCCCCGGTACAGGTGATAGCCGGCCAGGGCGGCGCCAAGGGCGCCGCCGGCATCGCCGGCCGCCGGCTGAATCCAGATATTGTCGAAGATGCCCTCGCGCAGCACCTTGCCGTTAGAGACGCAATTCAGCGCCACGCCGCCGGCCAGACACAAATTCCTGGCGCCGGTTTCCTTCTTGATGCCGTGGCACAACTTGGAGACGATGATCTCCGTCACCTCCTGGATGGAGGCGGCCATGTCCATGTGGAACTGGGTCAGCGGATCGCGGTCGGCCTGGCGCACCTTCTGCCCGAACAGGGCGGCGAACCGGTCGTTGGTCATGGCGAGGCCGGTGCAGTAATCGAAATAGGACTGATCCAGGCGGAAGCTGCCGTCTTCCTTGAGGTCCACCAGGGTGTCGAGAATCGTCTTGGCGTATTTCGGCTCGCCATAGGGCGCCAGGCCCATCAGCTTGTATTCGCCGGAATTGACCTTGAAGCCGGTGTAATAGGTGAAGGCGGAATAGAGCAGGCCCAGCGAATGGGGGAAGTGCAGTTCCTTGTGGATTTCCAGCCGATTGCCCGAGCCCATGGCCACCGAGGTGGTGGTCCATTCGCCGACCCCGTCCATGGTCAGCACCGCCGCGTCCTTGAATGGCGACGGATAGAACGCCGAGGCGGCATGGCTGAGATGATGCTCGGCGAACAGCAGCTTGTTGATCCAGTCGAAATCCTTGGCGAAGCTCTTCAGCTCCTTGCGCAACAGATCCTTCTGGAACAGCTTTTCCTTCAGCCACACCGGCATGGCGGTCTTGAACGAGCGGAAGCCACGCGGCGCGAAGGCGAGATAGGTTTCCAGCAACCGCTCGAACTTCAGGAACGGCTTGTCGTAGAACACCACGGCGTCGATATCGGCCAGCCCGATTCCGGCCGCGTCCAGGCAATAGCCGATGGCATGCTCGGGAAAGCCGGCATCATGCTTCTTGCGGGTGAAGCGCTCTTCCTGAGCGGCGGCGGTAACCCGGCCACCTTCGACCAGGGCCGCCGCGCTGTCGTGATAAAGCGCCGAGATGCCGAGAATACGCAATGGATGAGCCTATTAGAACAGGGTGTAGATGAACGGTGCCACGGCGGAGCCTTGGGACAGCACGATCAGGGCGCCGAACACCACCATCATGATCAGGATGGGCAGCAGCCAAAATTTCTTGCGTTCGCGCAGAAACTGCCAAAGTTCGATGAGGAAGCCCACGGATTGTCTCCTAGAACTGACGACGCATGCGCTCGGGCGACGGCCCCGGCGGCTGGCGTAAAATCCAATAACTGGCGGCGGAATCATCGCGCTTGAGCCGCAACGAGTCCTTGCCCATGGCCCGGGCAATCAGGCCGATGGGAGTAATGGTCAAAAAGAACAGCAGGCCCATCACCACCGGGGTGACCACATGATGCAGCGCCATGCCCACCAGGAACCACAGGCGGTTGAGCGGCTTGAGCAGCTGAGGGGCGACCAGCGACACCACCAGGAAAGCCGCCGCCACCCCGCCGGCCCACAGGCGGGGGTCGGCCCCGGATTTGAGCGGCGCCAGGCAGACGAGGGCGAAAAAGGCGGTGAACACCAGACCGAACGACCGATCCGACCCCATCTCGACCTTACGGCCATGGGATTGCCCGTCGAAGGTCCCGTCAGGCTTGCTCATGCTGCGGCTATCGTCCTGTTGAATCAAGATCGCGCGACTTCTAGCACAGCCATGGCAGGGTGGCAAATCCGCTCAAGCCGCGGGGGCGGCCTTGGCCTCCACCCGATCGCACAGGGCATGGCCGATCAGGATATGCATTTCCTGAATCCGGGCGGTAACGGTGCTGGGCACGATCAGCAGGGGATCGGCCAGCCCCACCATCTTGCCGCCGTCGCGCCCGGTCAGTCCGGCCGCCACCAATCCCATATCGCGGGCCACCGCCAGGGCGGTCAGCACATTCGGGCTGTTGCCGGAGGTGGTGATACCGATGGCCACGTCGCCCGGCCGCCCCAGCGCCTCGACCTGGCGCGAGAAGATTTCCTCGAACGAGAAGTCGTTGGCACAGGCGGTCAGGGTCGAGGTATCGGTGGTCAGCGCCAGCGCCGCCAGCGCCTTGCGGTTATAGCGGTAGCGGATCACCAGTTCGGCCGCCAGATGCTGGGCATCGGCGGCGCTGCCGCCATTGCCGAAAAACAGGATCTTGCCGCCGCCGGCCAGACTGGCGAGGCAGGCCTCCACCAGTTTCTGAAACGGCGCGCGCAGGGCGGCACCGGTCCGGCCCAGCACCTCGGCATGTTCGGCGATCTGACCATCCAGAAAAGCGGCGAATTCCATGGTTCCCCACCTAAAATTTGTCTCTCATCCGCCGGGCGTTGCCCGCAACTCCGAACCCGCGCGTTCGTTCGTCGGTCTGTTGACGGCGATTTTCCACTCCTTAGCCGGTCTCGGTGCCGACGGCAACGGTTGTCTCGGTCAGCGTCCGAAGCTGACGCCCCGCCACCATGATCATGGGCAGATCCACATGGGTCGAGGCCTTGAGTTCGGCCAGCAACGCCTCGGCCCGCTCCACCGCCGCCCGGTTGCCCTCGGCCCACAGCCGCAGCGCCTCGTCGGGGGTCCTCCCCGGCTGGGACGCCGCCACCACATTGGTGATATCGCGCTGATGGCCGTAGAGATCCTCGATAGCCGCCGCCGCCGCCAGCTTGAGCCAATGGCCGCGGCCCGACAGCTGCTCGGCCGAGGCCCGCAGCCAGCCCAGCGAGAACCGGGCGCCCACCGCGAAATACAGCTGCCCGGCCTCGTCGATGGCGATGTCCTGGCGGGCGGCGATCCGCAGGATATCGGCGGCCGAGGCCAAGACGATCAAATTGCCCACCCGCCGCGCCAGGTTTTCCGGCACGCCCTGATCGGCGAATTGCTGGATACGGATCGCCTGGGCGGCGGCGGCGGTCGGCGACAGCACCGCCGGCACCGCCTCCTCCAATGCCTTCACCCCCGGCGACAATTCGGCGATGCCGGCCCCCAGGGCGAAGGGCGACGGCATGGACCGCAACACCCACAAGGTGGCGCGCTCCACCAGCCGATTGGCCTCGGCCAGCATGGCGGTCTGGGCCGTCGCCGGCACCTTGCCGTCAAGGGATTCGATCTCGCGCCACACTTCGCGCAGCCGGAAGGCATCCCGCGCCACGATATAGGCCCGCGCCACCTGGGCGGGGGGATGGCCGGTGGTCTCCATCAACCCGGCGACAAAGGCGCCTCCGACCCGGTTGACGATGGAATTGGTCACCACCGTGGCGACGATCTCGCGCCGCAGCCGGTGCCGGCTGATATCGGTACCGAAACGCTCCCGCAGGGCGGTGGGAAAATAATTGGTAAGATCGGCGGCCATGAACGGGTCGTCGGGCAGATCGGAATGTAAGATGTGCTCGTACAGCCAGATCTTGCCATAGGCCAGCAGCACCGACAGTTCCGGGCGGGTCAGGCCCTGCTTGCGGGCGGCGCGGTCGGTCAGGGTTTCGTCGGAGGGTAGGAATTCGATGCCACGATCCAGCCGCCCCGCCTTTTCCAGCAACCGCATGAAGCGGGCTTCGGCATCCAGCAGTTCGGCCCCTTGCGCCTCCATCATGGAAATGGCCTGGGTCTGAAGATAGTTGTCGCGCAGCACCAGGGCGCCCACCTCGTCGGTCATCTCCACCAACTGCCGGTCGCGCTGCTTGGGGGTGAGGTCGCCGGCGCTCACCAGATCGTTGAGCAGGATCTTGATGTTGACCTCGTGGTCGGAACAATCAACCCCGGCGGAATTGTCGATGGCGTCGGTGTCGATCCGGCCGCCGCCACCGCCGGCCCCCGCCTGGGCATATTCGATCCGGCCCAACTGGGTGAACCCGAGATTGGCGCCCTCGCTCACCACCTTGGCGGCGATGTCGCGGCCATCGACCCGCAAGGCGTCGTTGGCGCGGTCGCCGGCCTCGGCATTGCTTTCGCCCGACGCCTTGACATAGGTGCCGATGCCGCCAAAGAACAGCAGGTCCACCGGCGATTTCAGCAGGGTGCGGATCAGCTCGTGCGGCGGCATGGAATCCGCTTCGATTCCGAAACGTGCCTTGACCTGGGGACTGAGGGGAATGGTCTTGGCGGTGCGGGGAAAGATGCCGCCGCCTTCGGAAATGGTCGAAACATCGTAATCGGGCCAGGCCTTGGCCGCGTTGAACTGGCGTTCGCGTTCCCGGAAGGTCCGCACCGGATCGGGGTCGGGGTCGAGGAAGATATGGGCGTGATTGAAGGCGGCCACCAGCCTGGTATGGCGCGACCGCAGCAAGCCGTTGCCGAACACGTCGCCCGACATGTCGCCGACCCCGATGGCGGTGAAGTCCTGCTCCCCGGTATCGATCCCCATCTCGCGGAAATGACGCTCCACCGCCACCCAGGCGCCGCGGGCGGTAATCCCCATCTTCTTGTGGTCGTAGCCCTGGCTGCCGCCCGAGGCGAAGGCGTCACCCAGCCAGAAGCCGTAATCCAGCGAAATGGAATTGGCGATGTCGGAGAAGGTGGCGGTTCCCTTGTCGGCGGCCACCACCAGATAAGGATCATCACCGTCCCGGCGCAGCACATCGGACGGCGGAACCACCGTCTCGCCGGCCAGATTGTCGGTTATGTCCAGCAGGCCGCGCATCAAGGTCTTGTAACATTCGATGCCCTCGGCCAGGAACGCCTCGCGGCCCCCGGTGGCCGGTGGCCGCTTGACCACGAAGCCGCCCTTGGCCCCCACCGGCACGATCACCGCGTTCTTGACCATCTGGGCCTTCATCAAGCCGAGAATCTCGGTGCGGAAATCCTCGCGGCGATCGGACCAGCGGATGCCGCCGCGCGCCACCTTGCCGCCGCGCAGATGGATGGCCTCGACCCGGGGGGAATAGACGAACACCTCCACCAGCGGCCGGGGCGCCGGCAAATCCTCGACCATGCGGCTGTCCAGCTTGAACGAAAAATACGGCTTGGGGCCGCCGGCCGGCGTGGTCTGAAAATAATTGGTGCGCAGGGTGGAGCGGATCAGATTGAGGAAGCGCCGCAGGATCCGGTCGTCATCGGCGCTGACCACGGCCTCCAGGCCGGTCTGCAACCGGGCTTCGGCGTCGCGGGCATCTCCGGACGCTCCCTTGGGATCGAAGGTGGCGAGGAACAGCCGTACCAGCGCCCGCGCCATGGCCGGATTGCCGCACAGGGCCTGTTCCATATAGGCCTGGCTGTAGGTGGTGCCGGCCTGGCGCAGATATTTGGCGAAGGCGCGCAGCACCATCACTTCGCGCCAGGCCAGTCCCGCCGTCAGAACCAGCCGGTTGAAGCCGTCGCTCTCGGAATCGCCCTGCCACACCGCCGCCAGGGCATCCTGGAAGGCATCCCGTCTCTCATCCACGTCCAGCGCCAGCCCGTGGGCGCTCTCCACCTCGAAATCGTGAATCCAGACCGCCGCCGTGGCGGCGGCGGCCGGACAAATCTCGTGGGGGACCTCGGCGATCACCACCAGCCCCATGGCCTCCAGCATGGGCAGCACCGCCGACAGCGCCACCGGATTGCCGGCGCGGTACAATTTGAGGCGGCCCTGATGGGGCGAGGCCCCCACCGGCCGGTAGAGGTTGAGGCCGATACCGCCGCCCGCCGCCGCCTGGACGCGGTCCACATCGGAGACCGCCGCCAGAACGCCATAGCTCTCGCGGTAGGAGGTGGGGAAGGCATTGCCCCAGCGCTGGACCAGAACCAGCCCGGCGGCCTCGCCATGGGCCTGGATCAGGGCGGATTGCAGCAGCTCGGCCCAACTGCGCGACGCCTCGGCGATACGCTGTTCCAGCAGTTGGACATCCACCGGCGGGATGGCGCCGGGGGTGGTACGGATGATGAAATGCAGCCGCGCCAGGGGCAGATCCGCCACCTGGGTATAAAAGGCGTCGAGCGTCCCGCCGAAACTCTCCTCCAGCAGGGCGGTCACCGCCAGACGCAACGGCGTGTCGTAGCGGTCGCGGGGAACGAACACCAGGCATGAGACAAATCGCTCGAACTCGTCCTTGCGCACGAACACCGCCACCCGCCGCCGCTCCTGCAGATGGAGAATGCCGATGCTGATGTCGAACAGCGCCTCTTCCGAAGTCTGGAACAGCTCGTCGCGGGGATAGGTCTCCAGGATATTGGCCAGCGCCTTGGCATCGTGACCATGGGGCGAAAAGCCGGCCCGCGCCTCGATCCGGCCGATCTTGCGCCGCAGCAGCGGGATCTGAGCCGGGCTGTCGGTATAGGCCGCCGAGGTGAACAGGCCGAGAAAGGCATGCAGCCCCACCACCTTGCCATCGGCACCGAACCGCTTCAGCCCGATGATGTCCATGCGCACCGGCCGATGCACCACGGAATGACGCGCCGACTTGGTGACCAGGACCGGGTCGGGCCGCTGGAGAAAGGCCCGCAGCTCCATGGGCATGGCGGCCAGGGCGACGGTATCGTCGAAGACATGGGCCTCGGGAACCGAGAGCAGCCCCAGACCACCGCCGGCATCGTCGGTCACCGCCCCGTCCTCGCCCAGACCGAACCAGCGATAGCCCAGAAAGGTGAAGTGATTGTCGGCCAGCCAATTCAGGAAGGCCAGCGCCTCGTCTCGCTCGTGGGCGGCGACACCGCCGGCCTCGAATTCGGTCACGGCGGCCCATAACCGGTCCAGCATGGGACGCCAGCCGGACACCGCCAGCCGGACATCGTCCAGCACCCGGCGCAATTGCTCGGCCAGATCGGCAAAGGTTTCCGGGAGCTGACGATCGACCTCCAGGTGCATGACCGATTCACGGGTGCCATCGCCGTTCTCCGCCACGTCCTGCAGCACCCCGCCGCCATCGCGCCGGACCGAGATCACCGGATGGACCAGTAGATGGATGGTAATACCGCGGCGCGCCAATTCCATCGCCACCGAATCCACCAGAAACGGCATGTCGTCGTTGACGATCTCGATCACCGTATGACTGGACACCCAGCCGTGGCGATCGAGGTCGGGATCGAACACCCGCAGATGGGGGATTCCGGGCAGACGCTCGCGGGCGAAGGTGAACACTCCCAAGGCGGCGCCGAACAGCAGACCCGGGTCGGTCCGCTCCAGATCGGCCGACGACATCCCGGCCAGATATGACCGGATCATTCGTCCGGCCCCGCTTTTGATCAGCGGCGCGGACAGTTCGGCAAGACGATGCTCAAGAAAGGCCGCGAAGTCCATGGTCCCATCCCCCTGGTATCTTTGGCACGATATTTTTCAAAGGTGGGACTGAAGTCATGCTTCGACAAGGGAAAACCGGAATTTCTGTGCTTGATCAGTCCTCACGCAGCCAGATCGGGTTTTTTAGCTTGCCGATAAACGCGGCATGGGCCGCCACCTCCCCATCGGTGGGGGCGTGCGGCCGGGCCGGGCGCACCACCCGCTCCAGGCGAACGGCACCGGCGGTCTGGCCGGTGGTCTTGGCGACGCTCAGCTCCAGTCCCGGCTGGCGGCCGCCGATGAGCTGGAGATAGACCTCGGCCAGCAATTCGGAATCCAGCAGCGCCCCATGCCTGGTCCGATGGGTGTTGTCGATCTCGAAGCGGCGGCACAGGGCGTCCAGATTGGCCTGGGCGCCGGGAAAACGCTTGCGCGCCATGGCCACCGTGTCGATGGAACGGCTCATGGGCAGAGTCGGGCGCCCCAGCCGCGCCAGCTCGGCGTTGATGAACCGCATATCGAATTCGGCGTTGTGGATCACCAGCGGCGCTTCGCCGATAAAGGCCAGGAAATCCTCCGCCACCGCTGCGAAAAGCGGCTTATCCGCCAGGAACTCGGCCGACAGGCCGTGGACCTTGAAGGCCTCCTCCGGCATGTCGCGCTCGGGATTGAGGTAGCGATGGAAAACCTCGCCGGTGGGCAGATGATTGAACAGCTCGACACAGCCGATTTCGACCATGCGATGCCCGGAGAGGGGGTCGAAGCCGGTGGTTTCGGTATCGAGGACGATCTCACGCATGTTCTATGGTCTCCCGCCTGCCACCCGCATCATTCTGACCACCGCCTTCAGCCGGCGCAAGGCCAGGGGCTTGCCCATGCCGGTGGGAATGATGAAATCGGCGCGGCGACGCTTTTCGGCATCGGGCATCTGCTTGGCGCGAATGGCGGCCAGACGCGCCATGGTCATGCCCGGCCGCGCCAGCACCCGCTGGGCCTGCAGGACGGCGGTGCAACTGACCACCGCCACCTTATGGCAGCGCCGGGCGCCGCCGCTCTCCAGCAGCAGTGGCACGTCCAGCACCACCAAGGCGGCGCGGCGCCGTCTTTGCCGGGCGAGAAAGGCCTGTTCGGCGGCCCGCACCAGGGGATGGACGATGGCTTCCAGCCGTTTCAAGGCCTCGGCGTCACCGAAAACGATGGCCCCCAGCCGGGTCCGATCCACCGCCCCATGGACGACCACGCCGGGAAAGGCGGCATCCACCGCCGCCACCGCCGCGCCGCCGGGGGCGAACATGGCATGAACCGCGGCATCGGCATCATGCACCGGCAGTCCCAGCCGCCGCAGCATGGCCGCCGCCGTGGTCTTGCCCATGCCGATGGAGCCGGTCAGTCCGAGAATCTTCATGGTCAAGGCGTGCCATCGGTCAGCACGAAATCCCGCAGCTCCGCCGTCACCTCCGGCCGCACCCCGAACCAGGCCTCGAAACCGGGTGCCGCCTGCCACAGCAGCATGCCCAGCCCATCCACCACGGGATTGCCCCGCCGGCGGGCCGCCGCCAGCAGGGCGGTCTCCAGCGGGGTATAGACGATGTCGTTGACCACCGCCGTCCGAGGCAAATCCGCCAGATCCAGCTCCAGCCCGGGCTGACCGGCCATGCCCAGGGTGGTGGTATTGACCAGCACGGCGGCGCCGGCCAGGGCTTCGGCCCGCTCGGCCCAATCCACCACGGTGATCGGCCCGCCGAGATCGGCGGCCAATTGCTCGGCCCGGTGGCGGTGGCGATTGACCAGACGGATGGCCGGCAGGCCGGCCTCGCCCAACGCCGCCACCACCGCCCGGGCGGCGCCGCCGGCGCCGATCACCACCGCCGGTCCGGCGGTGGCGGTCCAGGCGGGACAGCCCCGCCGCAGATTCTCGAGAAAGCCGAAGGCGTCGGTGTTACGGCCGAGCAGACTGCCATCGGCGCGCACCACAACGGTATTGACCGCCCCGATGCGGGCGGCCAGCGGCTCCAGCTCGTCCATCAGGGCCAGCGCCGCCTCCTTATGGGGCACGGTGAGATTGCCGCCACGGAAGCCCATCTTCGCCAGGGCCTGGACCGCCGTCTCCAGATGCTCCGGCGCCACCGGCAGCGGCAGATAGGCGCCGTCGATGCCGAGGCGTTCCAGCCAAAAGCCATGCAGGCGCGGCGAACGCGAATGGGATACCGGCCAGCCGAGCACCCCGGCCAACCGGGCCTTGCCGGACAGGATCATGGGGTCAATTCTCCGTTGTCGCGCAGAAAATCCAGCAGCGGCAGCAGCGGCAGGCCGAGGACGGTGAAGAAATCGCCCTCCACCGTCAGGAACAGCTGCGCGCCCAGCCCCTCCAGCTGATAGGCTCCCACCGAGGCCAGCGCCGCCGCGCCGATCCCGGCCAGATAGGCGTCGAGAAAGGCATCGGTGAAATTGCGCATGGTCAGCCGCGCCTGCTCGGCGTGATACCACAGCCGCCGCCCGTCGCGCACTGCCACCACCGCGCTGGTCAGGCGATGGGTGTGATGGCGCAGAATCGTCAATTGCTCGCGCGCCTCCGCCAGGGTCCGGGGCTTGTCGAACCAAACCCCGTCATGATCCAGCATCTGGTCGGCGCCGAGAACCAGGGCTCCGGGATGGCGGGCCGAGACCCGGACGGCCTTGAGCTCGGCCAGAGTCTCGGCGGCCCGCCCGGGATGGGCGGTTTCCCGCCGCAAACCCTGCTTGACCGCCTCTTCGTCGATGGCCGCCACGTCCACGGTGAAGGCGACGCCCGCCGCCTTCAGCATGGCCTGCCGGGCGGAACTGGCCGAGGCGAGGATGATCACGGCATCCCCGCCTTCCCGGCGTCCCGTCGCTCCATATGCTGGTCGTAAAGCTGCATGATGGTGGCCGAGGCCTCCTCGATGGAGCGCCGGGTCACGTCCACCACCGGCCAGCCATGGCGGGAGAACAGGCGCCGTGCCGCCTGGACCTCCTCCTTGACCTTCTCGAACTGGGCGTATTCCGCCTCCTCCTCCTGATTCAGCAAACGCAGGCGGGCGCGGCGAATATCGGACAGGCTCTTGGGATCCTTGGTCAGACCCACCACCAGCGGCTTCTTGACCCGCTCCAGCTCGGGCGGCAACGGCACCCCGGGAACCAGCGGGTAATTGGTGCATTTGAGGCCGCGATTGGCCAGATACATGCAAGTGGGGGTCTTGGAGGTGCGCGACACCCCCACCAGCACGATATCGGCCTCCTCCAGCAGCTCGATCAACTGGCCGTCGTCGTGGGAGAGGGTGAATTGCATGGCGTCGATGCGGCGGAAATACTCGGCATCCAACTGATACTGGCGGCCGGGCAGGGCCTTGACCTCCTCGCCGAGAAAGGCCGACAGCCCCGCCATCACCGGATCGAGTACCGAAATGCAGGGAATCTTACGGTGGCGGCAGGCCTCCTCCAGCAGGGTCCGCACCGCGCTGTCCACCAGGGTGAACAGCACCAAGCCGGGATGCTCCTCGATGCCGGCGATGGCGCGTTCCACCTGACCCTGGGTCCGGACCAGCCACCAATTGTGCTGAATCGGCGGCTCGCCCTCGAACTGAACCAGACAGGCGCGCATGACCGAGGTGACGGTTTCGCCGGTGGCGTCGGAAACAAGATGCAGGTGAAAGCTCTTCATGCCTGTGGATAAGCCCTAACTCCGGGGATAACCGGGGGGGCGGCGCCGGGGGGGCGAAACGCTCCCCGCTGACCCCGATTCCGCACCGCGGCTTGCCCGCCTGTCCAAAACAATTCCTGACCTGGCCGAGGATAGCGTGAATTCCCCGGTTTCACATCCGATTTCCCGGACTTACCCCCGGCTTGGCCATGGAAATTCCCCCTGCTGAATCAACGTGATCCCCGGCTCATCCCCATATTTTCCACTTGTGACGACGCTTTGGGATAGCTTTGGGGACAAGCTGTGGGGCAAAGCTAATCCCCGTCATCCACAGGCATCCTCTTACCACAGCCATCTTTTCTCTAAACTCTAAAGCCTGTAAGAGAGGGCCAACATTCGAACTCAGAGGTCCCCGCCCGTGCCCAAAGCCTCCAAACCCTTCCTGCGCGCTCTTGCCGGCGAAACCCTGACCCCACCGCCATTCTGGCTGATGCGCCAGGCCGGACGCTACCTGCCCGAATACCGCGCCACCCGCGCCGAAGCCGGCAGCTTCCTCGACCTTTGCTACAATCCCGGCTTCGCCACCGAAGTCACCCTGCAACCGCTTCGCCGCTATGGCTTCGATGCCGCGATCCTGTTCAGCGACATCCTGGTGGTTCCCGACGCCTTGGGGCAACAGGTTGCGTTCAAGGAAGGCGAAGGTCCGGTATTAACGCCGATTCGCTCGGCAATGGATCTGGATGGTCTCGACGTCTCGGGCCTGCACGACCATCTCGCCCCGGTTTACCAGACCATGGCCAATCTGTCGGCGGCCATTCCCGCGACCACCGCCCTGATCGGCTTCGCCGGAGCGCCGTGGACGGTCGCCACCTACATGATCGAAGGCCATGGCTCCAAAGATTTCGCCGCCGCCAAGGGCATGATGTTCGGCCAGCCCGAGCTGTTCGCCCGGCTGATGGCGCTGCTGATCCAGGCCACCGGTGACTATCTGATCCGCCAGATCGACCATGGCGCCGAAGCGATCCAGATTTTCGATACCTGGGCCGGGGCACTGCCCGAAGACCAGTTCGAACGCTGGGTGATCGGCCCGACCCGCAGCCTGGTGGAACGGATTCACACGGAACGGCCGGGGGTACCGGTAATCGGCTTTCCCCGTCAGGCCGGAATTCTCTACCAGCGTTTCGTCAGCGAGACCAAGGTCGACGGCGTCTCGCTGGATCCCTCGGTGCCGCTGGATTGGGCCGCCGCCGAATTGCAGACCCGCTGTACGGTTCAGGGCAATCTCGATCCGCTGCTGGTGGTGGCGGGCGGCGAGGCCATGGATGCCGGCATCGACCGGGTGCTCTCGGTTCTGGGCAAGGGGCCGTTCATCTTCAATCTCGGCCATGGCATTGTGCCGCCGACGCCGCCGGAAAACGTGGCCCGGCTGGCGGCACGGGTCAAGGGTTGGACGGGGTGAAGCCCAAAACCGCCATTGTTCTGTTCAACCTCGGCGGTCCCGACAGTCCCGAGGCGGTAAGGCCGTTTTTATTCAACCTGTTCAACGATAAGGCTATTATCGGCGCTCCGGCGCCCATCCGCTGGCTGCTGGCCAGGTATATTTCGGGCAGGCGCGCTCCCATCGCCCGCGATATCTACGCCAAGATCGGCGGGCGCTCTCCCCTGGTGCCGGAAACCGAGGCCCAGGCCAGGGCGCTGGAACAGGCGTTGGGAGACGGCCATGCCTGTTTCCTGGCCATGCGCTATTGGCACCCCTTCACCAGGGAAACGGTGGCGATGGTCAAGGCCTGGAACCCCGATCAGGTGGTTCTGCTGCCGCTCTATCCGCAGTTTTCCACCACCACCACCGGATCCTCCCTGACCGAATGGCGGGCCGAGGCCAAACGCCAGGGTCTCGATCGGCCGACCCGTACCGTCTGTTGCTATCCAACCCAGCCCGATCTGGTCGAAGCCATGGCCGATCTGGTGCGGCGGGGCCATGGACAGGCCCTGGCCTCGGGCCGGCCGCGGGTATTGTTCTCGGCCCATGGTCTGCCGAAACAGGTGATCGAGCGGGGCGATCCCTATCAGGCCCAGGTGGAACTCACCGCCGCCGCAGTGGTTGCGGCCACCGGCATCGAGGATCTCGATTGGACGATCTGCTACCAAAGCCGGGTCGGACGCATGGAATGGATCGGTCCCAGCACCGAAACCGAATTGGAACGCGCCGGCCGCGATCGGGTGCCGGTGGTGGTGGTGCCGGTGGCCTTCGTGTCGGAACATTCCGAAACCCTGGTGGAGTTGGACTTGGAATACCGTCATCGTGCCCTTGAGCTGGGCGTGCCGGCCTATGTGCGGGTACCGGCCCTGGGCTGCCACCCCTCCTTCATCACGGCGCTGGCGACGCTGGCCGGCGTTCCGGCGACCGCTTCCGCCTGCGGGGAATTGGGACGGGCATGCCCATGTTAAGAGCCTATACTCAAGTTTACGTTGAAAAGAACAAAGGGCTCTGCCCTTTCCCCGCAAGGAGGCTTGCCTCCTTGACCTCGCTTTAATTAATCCGATGGGATCAAAGGGCCAAGGCCCTTTGCGGGTGTGGGCGGAGCCCACATTACTCCCAGAAAATTTTGCAGCGACGCAACCCCGAGGGACTTATGAGACAGGCTCTAAGCGGCGAAGCCTATCTGTGGATCAAGGCGATCCATGTCATCGCGGTGATCTCGTGGATGGCGGGAATGCTCTATCTGCCCCGGCTGTTCGTCTATCATTGCACCGCCATGCCCGGGTCGGAAGCGTCCGAGACCTTCAAGATCATGGAGCGCCGGCTGGTCCGGGCGATCATGACGCCGGCCATGATCCTGGTTTGGGGTCTCGGTCTGACCATGGCGGTGGATGGCGGCCTGTTCAGCCAGCATTGGTTTCACGCCAAGCTGCTGGCGGTGGTGGCGATGACCGCGACGCATCTGTTCCTCAACCACTGCCGCCGGCGATTTGCCGCCGATATCAATCATCGCAGCGAAAAGTTCTATCGCGTCATCAACGAAGTCCCGACCGTGTTGATGATCGTCATCGTCATCCTGGTGATCGTCAAGCCGCTGTGACCGGTGCGACGGCCTCCCTTTCATCAGCAGTTCTAATTATGGAACGAAAGGGGATTCCCAAGGCGGGAAAAGTCTGACTCAATAGGTTGTGTGGAGCGGCTCGATTCATACATAGCGGCATTGCGTGAGCGATGCACTTCCCT
>Ga0316224_1002825_pt1 | contig 15202 bp, 14 predicted proteins | sample TBH18013metaG_FD_206254 | JGI IMG/M metagenome (GOLD analysis project Ga0316224, IMG submission 206254) | Freshwater microbial communities from Trout Bog Lake, Wisconsin, USA - TBH18013 | ecosystem: Environmental > Aquatic > Freshwater > Lake > Hypolimnion/Profundal zone | place: USA: Wisconsin... | reverse complement strand
CGAACTGCTCAAACTGGACGAAGCGCGCCGGAAATCCCTGGCCGAAGTGGAAACGCTGAAATCGCTCCGCAACAAAGTCTCCAAAGAAATCGGCGCGCTGATGGGGCAGAAGAAACTTGCCGAGGCCGAGGCAAAAAAGGCGGAGACGAAAGATTTGGGCGAGAAAATTTCCGCGCTCGACAAGGCGGCGGCGGAAGCTGAGGCGGCGCGCGACGCGCTGATGCTACAACTGCCGAACCTGCCGCACGAATCGGTCGTGCTGGGCAAAACGGCGGCAGACAATCCCGAAGTGCGCGTTCACGGCGCGAAGGAGGACTATGCCTTCAAGCCGAAGTCGCACGTCGAATTGTGCGAGTCGCTGAAGCTGGTGGACTTTGCCCGCGCCGCGAAACTTTCCGGCAGCGGCTTTCTGCTCTACACGAACTGGGGCGCGCGGCTGGAGCGGGCGCTGATTTCGTTCCTGCTCGATTTGCACATCACGCAGCACGATTACACGGAAGTGTCGCCGCCGTTCATGGTGGGCGAGCAGTGCATGGTCGGCGTCGGACAGTTTCCCAAGTTCAAGGACCAGTATTACGGCGTGGCTGAAGGCGGCCGCGCGGAGGAACTGGGGAAACTTTATCTGGTGCCGACGGCGGAAACGCCGGTGGCAAACATCCATCGCGAGGAAATTCTGGCGGAGAAACAATTGCCGATAAAGTATTGCGCCTACACGCCGTGTTTTCGCGGCGAGGCGGGCGCGGCGGGCGTCGGCACGCGCGGCATGATTCGCGTGCACCAATTCGACAAAGTTGAATTGATAAAAATCGTGAAGCCGGAGCACGGCTACGACGAACTGGAGAAGATGGTTGCCAACGCGGAAAAAGTTTTGCAACTGCTCGGCCTGCATTATCGCGTGATCATGCTGTGCACCGGCGACATGGGTTTCGGCAGCGCGAAGACTTACGACATCGAGGTCTGGGCGCCGGGGCAGGGGAGCTATCTCGAAGTTTCGAGCTGCTCGAACTGCGAGGATTTCCAGTCGCGCCGGATGAACCTGCGGTTCAAGACGGAGACCGGTGAGAACAAATTTCCGCATATCCTCAACGGCAGCGGCACGGCGCTGGCGCGGCTGTTTGTGGCGCTCATCGAGACGCACCAGCAGGCCGACGGCAGCGTGAAGATACCCGAGGCGCTGCAACCGTATCTTAAAACCGAGCGCATCTTGGCATGACCGTGTTTAGACCGTGTTTATTTACGATATGCGATTTATGATTGACGAGGGCTTCGACTCGCGGCGCGTAAATCGTATATCGCAAATCATTAATCCATGAAGATTCTTCTCGCCGCCAGCGAAGTCTTTCCGTTTTCCAAAACGGGCGGCCTGGCGGACATGGTTGGCGCATTGGCGGGCGCGCTGGCCGACGAGGGTCATGAAGCGCGCGTGGTGACGCCGCTGTATCGGGGCATCCGCACAAAATACCCGGCGATGCGCAAGGTGGACTGGCATTTCGATCTGCCGCTGGGGCGAAACCAGATCGAGGCGGAACTGTGGGAGCTGGACGCGGCGCGCGGGCTGAAAATATATTTCATAGACCAGCCCGGTTATTTCGACCGGGCGGGCATCTATGAGGAAGACCATTCAAGCTACATTGACAATGCCGAGCGCTATATTTTTTTCTCGAAGTGCGTCGTCCAACTGGCGCGTTATCTGGCATGGCGGCCGGACGTGGTGCATATCCACGACTGGCATGCGGCGCTGGTTCCGGCGCTGATCTTGCAACAGAAAAGCGAAGGGTGGGGGAATCCGCCGCCAACATTGCTGACCATCCACAACCTCGCCTTTCAGGGCGTGTTCCCGGCGACGGCGTTCCCGCTGACGAACCTGTCGGAAAGTTTTTTTAATACCGAGGGCGCGGAGTTCTTCGGCCTGTTGAACTGCCTCAAGGCGGGCATCGCGTTCGCGGACTTCATCACCACGGTCAGCCCGCGTTATGCGCGCGAAATCACCACGGCGGAATACGGCTGCGGCCTCGATGGCCTGTTGCGCCGCCGCCAAAATGTGCTGGCCGGCATCCTGAACGGCGTGGACTACGGCGAATGGAACACGACGAAAAACCCGCACCTGTTCCGGCCGTATGCCGCCGGGCGCATGGCGGGAAAAGCGACCAACAAGCTGGAGCTGCAAAAGTTCTTCGGGCTGCCCGCCGCTGCGGACGCCCCGCTCTTTGGCACTATTGCGCGGCTGACGGAACAAAAAGGCGTGGACATCCAGCTCGGCGCGCTGGCGGAAATGTTGAACTCCGAGATGCAGTTCGTGCTGCTCGGCAGCGGCACGCCGGAATACGAACGCGGCTACCGCGAGCTGGCGAGGCAGTTTCCCGGCAAGGTTGCGCTGTGCTTTGGATACGATGAGACACTCGCGCACCGGATTGAGGCAGGCTGCGATTTTTTTCTGATGCCGTCGCGGTTCGAGCCGTGCGGCCTAAACCAGATGTATAGCCTGCGTTACGGCACGATTCCGGTGGTGCGCGCAACCGGCGGCCTCGACGACACGGTGGTTGACTGGACGGAGAATCCGCTGCTGGCCACCGGCATCAAATTTTCCGAATACAACTCTCGCTCGCTCGCCAAGGCCATCCGCAAGGCGCTGGTCTTGTTCCGGCATCCCAAACTGCTTCAGGCCTGCCGACGGAACGCGATGAAGGCGAATTTTTCATGGAAACAGACGGTTCACAACTATCTGGCTATTTATCAAAAATGCCACAACGACCACAAGCCGGCCTCGCCAGCACATTGACCACAGGTAAAATTCAGAGCTGATTAAATATAACAGACATTGTGCGTCTATTATTTTAATTCAAAAGCTGCTATGCTTGTTGGTTAAATGATTGGGTTTGCTGGTTCCGGTATGGTATTTGCTCAAAAGCGATTGCGGAATGCGCTTAAAATCAAAATTTGGTCGGCTGGCGGGATTTACCATGGTGGAAATCATGGTGGTGGTGGCAATTCTGGCGTTGCTGCTGGCCATTGCGATTCCGTATTACGTCAAGCAGCGCGCCTCAGCCCAGGCCAGTGCCTGCATCAGCAATCTCACCAAAATCGAGGCGGCGGCCAACGAGTTCGCCTTGGAAACCGGCAAGAAAACCGGCGACCCCGTCAATTATCCGACGGATTTGAAGCCTTATATCAAGCTCAACCGCGTTGGCGAAATCCCGGTTTGTCCGGCGGGCGGAACGTATCAGATGCCGGCGGTCGGCGCGTATCCGTCATGTTCGTTGAGCAACTCCGTAGATCCGGCGCACATCGTGCCGTGATCGTCGTAATAATTCGGCCGCCGGACCAACATCCAGTTCCCCTGCCCTATTTGCCATAATCCGCTTGGCAGCGCGGCGCGGCCAAAATCTCCTTACGAGCTGGCGCTGGTGTAGCGGCGGACGGAAATGCGCCAGAACCATTCGGCGATGGCCGCCCACGCCGCGCCGACGCCGATCAGCAGGAGCCACGCGGACGGCGAGTAGAACTTGCCCGCCAGCACGCGCGCGGGGACATTGCTCACCAGCAGCACCGGCAGCGCAAAGGTGAACACCGCCTTGAACGCGCCGCGAAACGCCTCATCCGGCATCCGCGCAATGTTGAACAGGTTGTAGTAGCCCCAGACAATGCCCTGCGCCCGCACTGTCCAGAAGCAGATTGTGGCGAGGATGAACATCAGCGAGTAGTGGATCAGGATTCCCACCACGCACAGCGCGGCGAAGCCGGCGCACTGGCCGGCGGTCGGATGTAGTCCCAATTTGCTGGCGGCATAGGCCATTACGCATACAGCGAAGATCGCGTTCACGAACGCACCCAGGTCCACGACGCGCAGCGAGACAAGGAAGCGCGTGTTGACCGGCAGCAGCAGGAAAAAATCCAGCTTGCCGGTGCGAACCAACTCGGACAGGTTCGTGCAGTTGGTCAGGAAAAACGCCTGATATAGCTGCTGAATAAAATTGCTCGCGCCGACCAACAGCACCATCTGCCATTGGGTCCATGTGCCGATGGTTTTTGTCTGCGTGAACAGCACGGAGACAAAACAGAGCTGCAGGCCGAACCAGAGCAGCTCGACGACGATCCACAGAAGAAAGTTGCCCTTGAAGGACATTTCGCGCGTGACGGAATTTTTCCAGAGCGCGGTGTAAAGAACCAGATAGCGCTTGAGATTCATCATGTCGGCGATGGCAGCATAACGGATGGCCACCCACCGATGCCAGCCGCAAACTTAGCCGGCGGCCGGTTTTTCCAGGCAGGGTTTCAATTGCGTGTCCACGCGCAGGATGTGGTCTTGGATCCAGACGTTGATGGTCTGGTTCAGTTCCTTCAGCATATCGAGGCGAAAGCCTTCCTTGTGGACATTCAGCTTGAAGCGTTGGAACATCTGCTTGAAATTCTGGTGCGCCTCCTGGTTTTTTTCGTAGGCCGGGCAGCGGTAGCGTTCCATGCACTTTTCCTCGTAACTGAAATGGGAGTCAACGTAGTCCGACAGAAAATCCAAAAACTTGATGATGAAGGCGATCTCCTCGGCGGTCGGGTTGGTCTGCACCAGCAGGCTTTCAAACTTGTTGAGATGCCGGATCAGCTGGCGGTGCTGCTCGTCAATTTCCGGCGAACCGGTGGCAAATTTTTCGTCCCACAACAGCATGAACTTGTTTTATATTTAACCGCGCGGCACTTCGTTGGTTCGGTGCCGACGCCACAGTGCCACCTCCCGCAATAATGCGCTAACTTTATTTTGCCATTCTCATGGCAACATTTGCCCGAAGGTTGTCCCGCCTTACCCGCCAAACGCCCCATATCGCTTGACGCCCCGCCGCCACATGAGGCGCGCGAACCCGTAGGCCGCAGCGACCCAGAGCCCTTGCATGGCCAGCCCCGACCACAGGCCGGCACCGGTCGCCTTGCCCATATATATCTGGATGGGAAAATAGAGCTGATACGGAAACGGCGTGAGGAAGAGAATCTGTTTGACACCCGCCGGCAGGATGTCCAGGGGAAACAGGTGGCCGCTGGCGAGATATTCAAAGGCGAACAGGATGAAGATGAGCGTCGAAATTTCCAGCAGCCAGAACGCCAGCATCGCCATGCCAAACGAGATGAAGAACTGTAGCAGCGCCGTGAGCACCAGCGAAACCACAAAGATGACGAATGTCCCCGCGTCGGGCGGCGGCAGAAAATACTGCCGGAAGCAGAAGATGAACACCGCCAGCGGCACCGCCGCCATGGCGACGAAGGCGATGCGTCCGGAGAAGAACAGCGCCAGCCGATACCACAGATAGTCCACCGGCTTGAGCAGGAACTGGCTGATGTTGCCCTCGCGGATATCGGCGGCGATCTGCCAGTCGTCCTCGTTCACCGCCGTGAACACGTCCACCACCGCCACGAGCAGGTAGTAGAAAATCATCTGCTCCCGCGTGAAACCGTCATGCTCCCCTGCCCTTTCATTGCCGGCATAGATCGTCCGCCAGAGCGACAGCATCGCGAACAGCGGGATGAAGCTGAACAGCGTCCGCGTCAGGAAATTGAAGCGATACTGCAAATTATTCTGCAGACCGATATTGATGACATGGAGATATTTTTTCATCCGCGGGCGCAATCTTTTCGCCGTTTTCCGGCCACGCGTAAAGCTCAATCACTCCGGCCCGCTGGAAAAATCTGTTTGCCGTAACCGGCGTGGCAAATTAGTATCCGCCCCGTGCCGGGTGGAGACCGGCACCCAAATAAGGAAAACTCTTTGCTCATGAATAAACCGCTCACAAGCGCCGAAATCAACGACATCGTGGCTGGCCTCAAAAAGCTGTCCCGCAATCTCTGGTGGACCTGGAACCAGGAAGCCCAGAACTTCTTTTACGAACTGTCCCCGCGCGGCTGGCAAAATATGTTCCACAACGCTGTCGCCGTCCTGCGCGAAGTCTCCGATCAGGAGTTGCGCGCCCGGTTGCAGGACGCCGAGTTTGCCGCCCGCGCCCGCACCGTGCTGCGCGAGTTCGACACCTACCTCAACGAGCCCAAGACCTGGGGTAACACCCATGCGCCCAAGCTCAAAAAAAATCCCGTCGCCTATTTTTCCGCCGAATTCGGCCTGCACGAGTCCCTGCCCATCGCCGCCGGCGGCCTCGGTATTCTTGCCGGCGACCATTGCAAGTCCGCCAGCGACCTCGGCCTCGGTTTTGTCGGCGTCGGCTTGTTTTATCGCGAGGGCTATTTCCAGCAGGCCATTGACGGCAACAACTGGCAGACCGAATACTACAACCCCGTGGACCCGCTCAATGTTCCCGTCGAGCCGCTCCTCGACGCCGCCGGCGAGCGCCTCGTCTGCACCGTGGACATCGGCCTCAACGCCGTCGCCTTTCAGGTCTGGCGCGTCAACGTCGGCCGGATTCCCCTCTACCTTCTCGACACCAACCTGCCCCAGAACGAACAGCTCTTCCGCGACCTGACGACTCGCGTCTATGGCGGCGACAGCACCACCCGCATCATGCAGGAAATTCTTCTGGGCATTGGTGGGGTCCGCCTGCTCCGCACGCTCGGCCTCGCGCCCTCCACCTTCCACATGAACGAAGGCCACGCCGCCTTCCTCACCTTGGAACTGGTCCGCGAGAAGATGGCCGCCGGCAAAACCTTTGACGAGGCCAAGGCGCTGACCAAGCCCGAATGCATCTTCACCACCCACACCCCCGTTGAGGCTGGCCACGACCGCTTCACGCCCGAGCTGGTGAACTACGCCCTCCAGCGCTATCTCGCCAGCCAGCTCATCCCATTCAACGACATTCTTGGCCTTGGCCGCGTGAAACCCGAGGACAGCCACGAGCCTTTCTGCATGACCGTCCTCGCCTTAAAACTCTGCCGCGCCGCCAACGCCGTCAGCGAGTTGCACGGCCAGGTCAGCCGCCACATGTGGCAGTCCCTTTACAACGTCCCCGAAAAGGATGTCCCCATCGGCCACATCACCAACGGCATTCATTTGCTCGGCTGGATGAAAGGCCCAGTCCGCACCTTCTGGCGCCACAAACTCAACGAATCCCACAACGGCGAGGCCAAGCTCTTTCGCGAAAAATTCGGCTCCGACTGGTCCTCCGCCATCAACCACCCGGAATTCTGGGCCAAGATGACCGATCCCGCCTTCGTCACCGACGAAGAACTGTGGGCCCTCCGCTACAAACTGCGCCGCGAACTCGTCGAGTTCGCTCGCCGCAAATTGCTCCACCAGAGCCAGCGCGTCACCCCCGGCGAATACATTCGTTTCGATCACCTGTTGAATCCTGACGCCCTGACCATCGGCTTTGCCCGCCGCTTCGCCACCTATAAGCGCGCGCCGCTGATTTTCCAGCAGTTCGACAACATCGTTAAACTCATCCGCGACAAGCAGCGCCCCGTCCAGTTCATCTATGCCGGCAAAGCCCACCCGCGCGACGACGCCGGCAAGCGCTTCATCCAGCAAATCATCCATCTCAGCAAGCACAGCGAGCTGGCCGGCAATCTCGTCTTCCTCGAGAACTACGACATCCACGTCGCCCGCCAGATGGTTTCCGGCTGCGACATCTGGTTGAACAATCCCCGCCGCCCACTCGAGGCTTCCGGCACCAGCGGCATGAAAGCCAGTTGCCACGGCTGCCTCGGCTTCAGCATCATGGACGGCTGGTGGCGCGAAGGCTACGACGGCGACAACGGCTTTTCCATCGGTCCCGACTCGCACCCCGACAATATCGAGGAGCAGGATCGCGTGGACAGCGCCTATTTGTATAAGACCCTCACCGAACAGGTCGTGCCCGAATTCTACAACCGCGACGCCAACGGCATTCCGCGCGTCTGGATCAAGCGGATGCGGCATTCCATGGCCACACTCGTCTCCCAGTTCACCACCGACCGCATGGTCAAGGAATACACCACCAAGTATTACGCGAACAAATAGGCCGGCCCGACCTTTAAATCAGGCAAGCAGGCAGTGCGGACCATCCCCGCTGCCTGCTTTTGGTTATCGGCGGCTAACCCCTGCGTCCCACGGCCTAAGCTTGCCAACGGCGAAGGTCTTGAGCTTCAAAAATCGGCGAATGAGCTTGCCATTGGCCCGTATTCGTGCGAATAAAAACGCGGACGGAACGTAACGGACGAGTTTGGGGCCAAGTATTTTTTACCAGATCAAATCTTTCTGCTCGATATTGGCCTTTTTCATGCAGACAGTATCAGTTTGCAGTTTCAGCTTGTCGAACCGCAGCCGATTCGGCCGTTACGAAGCCCTTTTTTTTACAATGCGTGGAGAGGTGGCAGAGTGGTTTAACGCGCACGCCTGGAAAGCGTGAATACCCAAAAGGTATCGGGGGTTCGAATCCCCCTCTCTCCGCCACTTTCATTTTCGTGACCGAAAGTGACAATGGATGACGCGCGGTGATTTCCGTCAATGTTTCCAACGGTTTTTCCTACCTTGATGGACTTCAAACCGATGACGGCAGGTGACACGGCAGGACGCTCGGCGACTAAAGTTTGTGAGTCTATTTGTGAGTCGCCTATCGAAGGCAATCCGCGAACGGTTGCCGCCAAAGGCAACTGCGCCATGTCCGTATAGGTTTTCATCGTCAGCCGCATGTCACTGTGCCGCGCCAGTTCCATCGCTTCACGCGGCGAAACGCCAGCGCGTTGCAAGCGGGTAATGTAGGTCGTCCTCAACGCATGGAAGTCCACCACATGGCCGCGCTCATCCTTCAACGGAATTTCCGCCTTCTTGAAATCCTTGCGAATTTCCTTCATGGTCGGGACACCATCGGGGAACACCAAATCTTCCGGCTTGAGTTTTCCGGCGGCTTTCAACTTTTGCAGTTCCGCCACCAGTTCAGGATGCAACGGACGGGGTTGCTCCTTGCGATTCTTGACGAAGGCAGCGGGCAGCATCCAATACGGATTAGCCGCATCCAAATGAAAATCGCCGCCATGCAAGGCGTTGATTTCACCGCGCCGCAAACCCGTGTGCATGGCCAGCAGATAAAGCAGCTTGCGCGGTGTCGCCAGCAATCGCTTGGCCTCATCATCATTCAAAGCCCGCCGCTGGCTGCGTTGCTTGCCGCGAGTGTCCACTTTGCTGATGATTTCAAACGGGTTGGCCGCGACGCGGTTTTGTTTGCGCAGCCAGGTGAACAAGGCCGACAAGACGGCATGATACTCATTGATGGTTTTGGGAGCCTGCGTTTGTTCGGCGCGCCAGCGTAAGAACGCATCCGCCGTGGCCTCGCGCAGGCTCTGCCAGTGGCATTCCCGCATCAGCCGCCGCAACCGCTTGTCCACATGGCGGACGTGATCGGCGCAACGTCCCAACGCCTTCAAATCGGCCACATAGCCGTCCACCAGCTTTGCCATCGGATTTTCAAACGTCTCGCGTTGTGCCGCCGGAGCCATTAAACCAACCGACACCCGTTCTTGGTCGCGGATGTTTTCCCGCATTTTTTGCTCGGCCACCTGCCGGTCAGAAACGCCAAGGGAAATGTCCCGCGCCTTAACCTCGCCGTCCAATTTCAGCCGCGCCCGCCAAATCCGGCTGGAAACCAGCTTGCCGTTGCGTTGCCTTTTGGGGCGATAAATGTATGCAATCATATTTCTCCTTTCGATTAACTCGGTTGACTCAACTTTTGAAAATACGTCCTGACCTGGCTTTCGAGCATCCCCACTGCCCGACCAATCCGCCGCAACGGAGGCAACTCTCCGCTCTCCGCTCTCCGTCTCACCGTGCGCTTGCACACGCCGAAAATTTGCTCCAGCTCCGGCAGCCGTATCAAACGGTCATTAAAATGATTCTCCGTTGGCATACAACATCATTCCTCCTGCTCCTTTTGTCCGCCTTTTAATTTCCAAGACTTCCTTTTTTTGTCCCATTCCATTCCCATTTGCAGCCGCTTCCGAAACGCTTCGGCTTTCCCGCCGGACAACATCGCGGCTTGCAGTTCGGCCATCAGATAATGCCAGTCCTGCTGCTTATCTTCCCTGGTAAAATCCTTATGATCCCGATACTTCACTTTCCGGTTACCTTTGTCCTTCGGGTCAGTGTTGGCAAAATCGTCGGCCTCTTTCGCTTCCTTGGGAGTTTTTGGCTCTTCCTTAATCGAGGTCGGTCGGAGGCGATCCCACAAACGGAGCGGACTTTCATTCGGTTCATCAATGTAGCCCACCTTGCGCTTCATTTCCGCCGCCCATGCCTTGCATTCGCTGACGGATACCGCAATGTAAGGCCGTTGCTTGGCTTTGCGTTTTGCGCCAAACAACGTGGTTTCCTCGCTGGTGATGTAAAAGAAAAAGGCGGTCAATTTGCCCTCCTTGATGCGTTTGTGGACGCCCGCGCGTGAAACCGGCACGAACAGGACGACCCCGTTGGTCGAAAGTCCCACGTCGCCCTTGTAATACTCGCCAAGTGCTTCAAACCATTCGGCGCATTGGGCGTGTGTCCCTTCCCGCCGATAGGCGCGAGTGCCGGGCGTTGGCTCGCCAACAATCTCGTGCAATTCTTTCGGCACCTCGATGAATGGAAATTGAATAAACGGCATTTATTTGAGTGTAGTCGAAAATATACAACTGTCAACCAGAATCTCGCAATTGTATTTCGGAATGTCGTGCCACCGGCTTGGATGCCGACTGGCGCATGGCTGAACGGCAATTTCTGCTTTGCGACCGGGGCACAAAACACGGTATTATTCCGCCGTGCCGAATGATTTTCAGGGCTGCTATCGGATTCTTGACCTCGAACCGGGGGTGACTTTGGACGAGGTAAAGCGGTCGTATCGTGAACTGGTGAAAGTTTGGCATCCTGACCGTTTCACGGGCGACGCGAAACTTCAGCAGAAAGCCGAAGAAAAGCTAAAACAAATCAATCGAGCGTATGAGATTTTAGAGGGGGGACTTCTGAATGGTGAAAAGACCGAACAGAAAGCGGCCCGTCCCCGGCCTCCACAAGAAAAAAATCCCCATGCCGAGCGCGATGAGTTTTTTCAACGTGGCAACAATTTTTATTTCGGAAACAATGTTTCAAAGAATCTGCCGGAAGCTGCACGGTGGTTGAGAAAGTCGGCAGAATTGGGTTTGGATAAGGCTCAAGCATTGCTTGGCTCCATGTATTACAAGGGTGAGGGTGTTTCCAAAGATTCGCATGAGGCAGCACGATGGCTAAAATTGGCTGCTGACCAGAAGAATCCTATCGGATGTTTTTGGCTTGGGCGAATGCACGAGAAAGGGTTCGGCACGAATATTCTGCACAAAATGGTGAAGGCAGGCGTTGACTGGCAGCTAGGCGATTCAAAAATTGAGGCATACAAATGGTTCAATCTGGCGGTCACGCATGGCTGTATGGAAGGGCTGGAAGGGATGTCGCGCATTGATATTTACCTGACGCAAGGCCAGATCAATGAGGCGCGAACGCGTGCTGCTAAATTTTACCCTCCGTATCCAGACAGGTCTGCACGCCAGACTATAGCCGAATGGTTTAGGGCATATATCCAAGAGCTTTCCAAAAACCCAAAATCCGGCGCATGGCGCGCGGAAGTCATGTCTGCACTTGGACATTTCCAAGGTCTTGAAGTGGATATTGCCGAAATCGCTTTCAAAAACTTGCAGGACAAGTTTTTTGCCAACCGAACTAGCAAGACATCCAATTTTTTTAAGACCGTAGGCGCAGTGTGGAAGGGAAAACTAGGAATGACGGCGAGCCGTGATGACAATGCCCGCCAACTCGCCTACAGACTTGTCGAGGATGCTTACGGTCTGTCTCCACGCTACATTTGTATCAGGGAAAATTTCATGAACCAACTCTGGATAAACATTTTTTCTGGACGTTAGAACTCGCCGCCTTAAACGAATAAACATACCATGTTCAACCTCTTCAAGCGCGATCCAGTTCGGGAAAAATTGAAGATACCCGCCGAACTCTTCTCGGTGACTCTCGCGGGCGCATCCAACGCCTGCAACATACTCAACGGCGCGAGCGTCACTTATGGAAAGTTCTTCAGCAGGGAGGAGATATTTGCTGAAGTTTGCGGCGCACATGTGAAGACAGTGATCGCAACGATGAGCCGAATGGAGGGTTTTGTTGGCTCTATTGAGGAAAGGTTCGATATATCGTCCGATGCGTGAGGCTGTCCCACCTAGAGGACATGCCGCATAAGGAATTCATGATTTCATTCCTCATACGGTTCAACGATACGCTCATGCAAGCCGCCTTGGAAATGGAGCAGAACGTAGAAAAGTTAATGGCGAAAAGTTAGTTCACATCATTCAATGAGATATTTCTTCATAATTTTCCCCTCATATCTGTTGGTTGGGATAATCATCGTTTGTTTCACGCGTGCGCGCACACAATTTCTCAAAGACATCGAAGAAACAAAAAACGCAAAAGATAAATCAGGAAGACAAACACCCTTTTACAAGCTCTTGTTGTTTGTCGTGATCATTTTCAGCGCAGCCGTTTTTTTATGGCCTTTGTTTCTGTCGAGTTGGTTTGGCAAGAAACGCACTATGTTGGACAGGGTTCAAGAGTCCGGTGGCAAGGTTATCGTCAGTGGCTACCGTCGAATTGGTGAGCAGCTTGGTTGCGCTCCAACGGCAAAAACAACGGATGAGAAAATTATGGAGATATACACCAAGGTTGGCGCGGCATTCCACGAGGCAGCGGAACGGCGCGGCGAGCATATTCCGGCACTGTATCTCAATAACATAGTTTTGGGTTTTCTGAAATTGTATGAGATGATGGGCGACCAGTTTGTGCAACAGCACCTTCAGCATGAGGTGGAAAAATATTTAGTCGAGGGATTGCGACCAGATTATAGGCAGGAATTAAGTTTGATTGATTTTAATGTCTAACCTCAAGTGCGGCTAAAAACACAATGACACAGGAGCCCAATAGGTTTCGACCTCAAAAACTTCGGCGTTTGCAGGGTCAAACTTAAATTCAAGCGTAATGTTGACAACCTCCATCTGGTCAATCTCCCTGAAATCTGGCTGGGCGTCTATTGAATCGGTGGTTTCCAGCGACGCTTTGACCTCAGCATGACAAACGAACTCCACTGACGCGGTTGGTCCATCGCATGAGACAACCAAGGTATCCAAAATGTCAGCAAGCTGCACCGAGTTTAGTTGAACGAATCCAGAGCGGCCTCGCAACTCGCCTGGGAGAGATTCCAAAATGTCCTGCAACTTTTTTTCTATCTGCTTAAAGTTCTTTTTAACTGTCGCGTGAACCAGTTTGATAGTATCGGCATGAGCGTTATAGCGGTCGAGAAAATGAGGCAGGGTTGCAATATGCTCCAGAAATGTAGATGGTGTGCATGCCTTGGAAATGTCCGTATCCCCACTCACAACATACACGCATTCGCTGTTTATTCCTGCTTTCGATTTGAGCGCTTCCAAAACAAACGCATCTGGAAACTCTGCCTTCTTTTTGCCTGCACCAAACGGGGGCTGTTTCTTAAAATAAAGATCAATCACTGTCGCCAAGGTATTGCGAGGCAATTCCACTTGCTCCACTTGGCACTTCTCAAAAAAATCATTAACCTGCCTTGATAGAGCTTTGACTAGATCATCTTCCGTGAGTTTGTTTGCCGGAATCCCAAAAACGATAATGTCAGGCTGGCCCAATGATGTAATAATGCCAGCAGCCTTTCTTAGAGTTTTTTGAATTTCAGACGCCACTTCAAAAATATTTGCATCAATTTCGCGCCGCGTAATTTCTGTCGTGAGCAAATTCAGTTTCCGGGCTTCACAAAGCTCACGCAACTTTGTAAACGACGGGTTCGATACCGCAAAACGGGCTTGTCGAAATACTTGCGTGTCAACAAACACACGTTTCCCTTTTAGCAGCTTTGACATACGCTCATTTCAGAAAATCATTCAACGCTTTTTCCAGCTTTTGAAATGTTTCTTCCAAGCGCAGCACCAGCGGCGACATTTTCTGCCAGTCCAGGTCAAAGGAATAAGCGTTGCGGAACACATGACGGAAACGCAGATATTCATTCAACGTGTCGTGAAGTTCTTCCGACAGCAACGCCGGTCGGTGCGCCGTCGGCGATTTCATCCGCAGCAAAAGTTCACGATGCCAAGAATCGCCGCGCACTGGCTCGTCGTCCAACTCCACCGCCACGCGCTTGAAAATATTTTCCACGCCGGTATAGAAGGAATGGAGCAACGCTGCCAGTGCCGACAGTTCGATTTCAGTCGGGGCCGTGGTGCGGCATTTGGCGAAAAGTCCGTGAATTCCAGACAGCAAACGCTGCAATTGTTCGCGTTCCGTGGCCTGTTGCTTGCGGAATTTATCCCACGCGGACGAGTTCATTCTCCGTGCGAAGGTAGCGGGTGAACGGCGTGCTGCGATCCAGGTCAATCAAATCAACCGAGCGGCCAATCAAATCACTGACCCGCGCGCCCATGCGATAGAAAACCGACGGCGGCAGGCCGGAAACTGCCAGATCGAGATCGGAAGCGGCATCACCCGTCCCATGTGCAGCAGAGCCAAAGACGTAAATTTCCCGTGCGCCAGCGATTTTGAGTTCGGCGGCGGCTCGCTTGATTAAAATGTCTGTCTCGGTGCTCACGGTTATACAACTGTGCGTCTTTTGAGTCTGAAAGTCAAAAGTTTAAGAAATGTGCCTTTAATTCCAAATGATTGAACTGGCGTAAAAATTCTGTCGTGCGCGAAATCCTAAAAGCAAAACTCCCGGAGCCGGGCGGCGGGTGCAATGTGGAGCGCAGCCGGATGAGGCGAGCAATACATTGACGCGACGACCGGCGACATACAATCAGATTTTGGATTCGCGCACACGGCTTCAATGCGGGTGATAATTGTTGCCGACAAGCTCGACAGATTGCGACAGATTGCGACAGATTGCGACAGATTGCGACAGATTGCGACAGATTGCGACAGATTGCGACAGATTGCGACAGATTGCGACAGATTGCGACAGATTGCGATTGACAATGGCGTAACGAATTTGTTAACCTCCGATGGTTAAAAGTTTTCCGTGAAAACTCGAAATTGGACTGTCGGATTATTTTTTCTCGGTTTCATAGTCGGTGTTAATGCTCAAGACGACAGCACCACCGCTAGCGTTCCTGTTTATCAGACCTACGCGCAGACACCGACGACAACCGCTCCGGGCTACCAGACCTACGGACAAACCCCGACGGCGACCGTTCCGGGCTACCAGACCTACGGACAAACCCA
>Ga0316224_1002810_pt1 | contig 15282 bp, 9 predicted proteins | sample TBH18013metaG_FD_206254 | JGI IMG/M metagenome (GOLD analysis project Ga0316224, IMG submission 206254) | Freshwater microbial communities from Trout Bog Lake, Wisconsin, USA - TBH18013 | ecosystem: Environmental > Aquatic > Freshwater > Lake > Hypolimnion/Profundal zone | place: USA: Wisconsin... | reverse complement strand
TACAAAAAGATATTTTTCATTCATTAAATAAGATCGGCCATGCATTACACGATTTAGATCCGGTGTTTCATGATTTTTCTCGTTCACCACAAATGAAGCAATTGGCAAATGAACTTGACATGAATGATTATTTATTAATTCAAAGCATGCATATATTTAAGCATGCAAAAATTGGTGGCGAAGTTGATATACATCAGGATGCAACTTTTTTATATACTGAACCGGAATCATGCATTGGATTCTGGTTTGCATTAGAAGATGCTACAACAGAAAACGGATGTTTATGGGCAATGCCAGGCGGACATCATACTCCTTTGCGTTCATGGTTTAAAAGAAAGGAAAACGGTGGAACTGAAATGATGGTATTGAATGATGAGCCTTATTTAATGGAAGGGATGATTCCATTAGAAGTTAAAAAAGGAACTTGTATTGTATTGCATGGATTATTACCACATTATAGTTTGCCCAATACAAGTGGAAAGTCAAGACAGGCATATGCCATTCATACCATTCATAAAAATGCAAACTATCCAAAAGAGAATTGGTTACAACGCGATATGCATTTGGTAAAAGGCTTTAATTAAATCTTGCAGTTTTATAATTTTTTTAGATGGAAGTATGCTTACAATAAAACGAGTGACTGATTTTGCTGAATTGGAAGGAATAAGAAAATTACAGGAAGAAAATTTACGCAAATATTTATCTGATGAAGTTGCAGCCAAAGAAGGTTTTGTAACAGCGGAATATTCCATTGAATTTTTGAAGCTTATGCATGAATCATGTGCCTCCATTATTGCGAAAGATAATGGGGAACTTGTTGGATATGCATTGGTGTCTGTGAAATCGATCGGCCATCATCATCCTTTACTTGCAGAATTATTTAATGCAATTGAAACATTGCACTATAAAAATAAATTGTTGAAAGAATGTAATTATGTAGTGGTTGGTCAGTTATGTGTTGCAAAAAATTATCGCGGAATAGGATTGGCACAACAAATGTATCAGCAGTTTAAAAATGCATTAGCTGAAGAATTTGATTATTGTATAACGGATGTAGCAAGCAATAATCAGCGATCATTGAAAGCACATATTAAAACTGGATTTGAAATTATAGATTCGGTTAATTATGGTGGAATTGGATGGGATATTGTTCTTTGGGATTGGACAAAATAGAAAATATCATTTCATTTACAATGCAAGCAATGCAAACAATTGCTGATAATCGGGATTGTCTGGATTGTTCTTTTTAAGAATAGAGGCCGGTAATATCGCTTGGCTTTTTCTATTGGTGTTGATGTATAGTAATGCCAAAGCATAATTAATGCTTTCATTCAAAGGGTCAACAGTTAAACCTTTCTGTAAAATTGATTCGGCCTTTTTATTATCTCCGGTTTGTTGCAATAGAATACCGTAGTTGTAATAAACTTTCGGATTTGGTGATTTTAATTCAATTGCTTTTGAAAAACATTGTTCGGCTTCCTTATTTTTATTTAACTCTACATACAATAAAGCAAGATTAAAATAAATTCTTTCATTCGCAGGATCGATTTTTTTTGCTTCGGTTAAGATATTTAATGCCTGATTATTTTTTCCTGTTGCATTATAAACAGTTGATAAATTTAATCGCACATAATTCATAGCAGTATCTTTTTTTAATGCCCGTAAATAAAATTTTTCAGCTGTTGTATAATCCTTCTTTTTTAGATAGTGATCGGCAATCATCACATTGCCGGTTGAAAAATCTGCCTGGTTAAAAAGATACAATTCAAACTCATTTTGTGCATTTTTAAATGCTGTATAAAACGAAGCCGGTATTTTTTCTTCGGGTAATTCGTTATATAACTCAGCTGCAGCGATTCTTACAGCTCTTACTTTATCAGATAATAATACTCCTGCATTATTGACCCAAATGTTTTCCGGAAAATTTATCAGGCTTTGTAAACTGCTAAATCTTACCTGTGCATTATTGTTATTTAAATTCGATAATAATGTATTGGCGCTATTTTCATTTACATGATTACTTAAATAATTAATCGCAGCAGCCTGAATAATGTTTGGTGTTGATGTATCACTTAATAATTTTAATAAATGCGGTTCTGCATTAGCGTTCTGCATACTTCCGGGAATAAGATCTTCGGCAAAATGATATTTTCGCTTGGGCCCATACCATTTTACGATAGCATCTGCTGCCCATTTTGCAGATTTATTGTTATGGCAATTATTGCAGGCATTGGGTGTTCCGTATTGAACGGAAAGATCGGGTCGCGGAACCCTGAATGTATGATCATATCTAAAATCGTTACCCATATAAGTTTTGCCTGGCATGTGACAGCTCTTACACTCTGCGCCAACCGTGCCTGTTGCATGAAATGTATGTGATGGTTCGCTATGTTCTTTTGTATGACATTGTAAACAAAGATTGTTGCCCGTTAAAATTATTTTACCTGAATGAGGATTGTGGCAGTTATTGCATTTTACACCCCGACTAAACATTTTACTTTCTGCAAACGATGTATAGATATAATCTTCATCATTCGCTTGCCCGTCTGCATAATAGTGTTCTGTTGTTGGAAGCTCTGGTATAAAGTGATCTAATAATTCATTTGAATGAACACTTGCATCATAAGCATTTGCCGTAATTGCCGAAGCTCTTGCATGGCATGGCGCACAATTATTGATCTGCGCAATTTGTTCTGTTCCTTTTGCCATCTTAATAAAGGAACCTGCGACTTTATTGCCATTTTTATAATCTCCATTAATATAATTAATATGATTTTTTCCTGCACCATGACAAGATTCGCAGCTTACATTAATCTCATGAAAAGTTGTATTGTATTCATCTTTTTCAATATCATAGTTTTTTTTCAGATCAGTACTATGACAAGAAGCGCACATGGTATTCCAATTTTGCGCATTGCCGGTCCAGTGCAACCAATCGTGAGAAGGGATTTTTTGATTGGGATATTGGTGAAACCATTTTTTATTTTTTGAATCCCAACTTATTCTGGATGCTTGTAGTTTTCCACCCGGCATCTCAGTTAAATATTGTTGTAATGGAAAAAACCCAAATGTATATTTTATGGCATAATCATAATTTTTGCCATCTTCTCCTTCTGTATTGATATAAAATTTACCATCTTTTTTAAATAGTGTATTGGTAACGCCATTGGCAATAAAATTTGTATTATTAAAATTGCCCAGCACCGAAGAATCATTTGTTGTTTGCATTGATTTAAAATGATCAGATATTTTCCAGTCATTGTATTCTTTTGCATGACAAGACTGGCAACTTACAGATCCAACAAATGAAGCAGTATCAGCATTTGTTGAATATATTTTTTCTTTTGGCCTGCAGTTTTGTATCAGTATCGATCCTGCAATAATGAAAATAAAAAGTGAGCCGGCAACCCAATATTTTTTATGAAACATTTCAAAAATTATTTTACGTACTTGTCTTACCAAATTTTATTGCATCCCTTCTTTTTTTAAAATCTGCAGGGCTTCATCATCTTTATATTCTTTAATCAAGGCAATTAATTTTCTTTTCAGTGGTATTGAAATTTTATCCGAATCCTTGCTAGAATAAATATTATTCATTTCGTTAGGGTCTTTTTTCAAATCAAATAATTCCCAATAATCTGTAACGCCATAAAACCGAATTAATTTATAAGCAGTTGTTCTAATTCCGAAATGCGGAGCTACATGATGCGGTTGCGGATATTCGTAGTAATGATAATACACTTCATTGCGCCATGCTTTTGGTTCTGTTTGTTTTTTAAATAGCGGAACTAAAGAATTGCCTTGCATTTCTTCCGGTATTTTTGCACCGGCAATATTTAAGATGGTTGGTGCCCAATCAAGATTAGAAACGAATTGTTGAATAGATGTTCCTTGTTTAATAAAATCGGGATATCTGATTACAAAAGGTGTACGTAATGATTCTTCATACATAAAACGTTTATCAAACCATCCGTGTTCGCCTAAATAAAATCCCTGATCGGATACATAAATAACAACGGTATTTTCAGCGAGCCCTTTTTTATCCAAATAATCTAATATCATTCCAATATTTCTGTCAAGCGAATTGGCAACTGCTAAATAATCTTTTAAATAACGTTGAAATTTCCATTTCACTAATGCTGTTCCGCTTAATTTTTGATCATTGAAACTTTTACTGATTGCATTGTAGTATGTTTCAAATGGTTTCTTTTGTTCGGCTGTTAATCTTTGATAATCGCCGCTTTGATAATCCAGATTAATTTTCAGATCTTCTTTTAACCGCATTGTTTTATCAATGGTCATATCTTGATTGAATGCTGCGATTCTTCCTTCATAAGTATCGAAAAAGTTTTTCGGAATAGGAAAGTTGATAGAATCATACGCACCCAGATCCTGTATATCTGGCAACCATTCTCTGTGGGTTGCTTTTTCGCCGATTACTAAACAAAAAGGTTTTGATGTATCTCGTTGATCTAACCAATCTATAGATTTTTTGGTAATGATGTTGGTTACATAACCGGTAACAACTGCTGTATCGTTTTGTGTACTGATAAAATCCGGATTATAATAATTCCCTTGTCCTTTCAAAATACTGAAATAATCAAACCCTTTGGGAAGCGAACCCAAATGCCATTTACCAACCCATGCAGTTTGATAATTATTTTGCTGCAGTATTTTTGAAAACAAGATCTGCCCCGTATTGAATTTGGTTTCATTTAATTTATAACCGTTTAAATGGCTATACTTTCCTGTAAGGAATGTAGCCCTGCTTGGGCCGCATAATGAATTGGTAACAAATGAGTTTTTAAATATTGCTCCTTCTTTTGCAATCCTGTCGATATTAGGCGTATGTGCAATAGAATTACCGTAAGCGCCAATGGCCTGATAAGCATGATCATCAGAAATAATAAAAACAATATTTGGTTTTGCGTTATTATTTTTTGTTTGTGCTTTACAATGACAGGCGAGAATAAAAAGAAAATATAAAAATGAATTTATTTTTAAGAGCCTTCTCATATGGGCTTATTTAGTTAAAATAAAAGTAGTTTAATTAATGCAAAAGAATTTCTCTTTTATCGGCATCTTATAAATCTCAATCAGTAATAAAGGAAATTAATTTATATTTAGAAGAGCATTATTCTAATCATCATCATAAATTATGCATGAAACCGAATAACAAAAAAAGAATTCTTCATTTTATTTCTCTCTTTGTTTGCTTAACTGTCTTCTCTTTTTTGTTCTGGAGTTATATCAAACCAATTAAAAAAGAGCGTAAATCATCTACACCAAATGTAGTGATCATATTTATGGATGATATGGGTTATGGCGATCCTGAATGTTATGGCGGCGGACCTTATCACACACCGCATATCAATTCATTGGCTGCACAGGGAATGCGGTTTACTAATTTTTATGATGCACAAGCCGTATGCAGCGCATCAAGAAGCGCATTGATGACAGGATGTTATCCAACAAGGATTGGCATGAGTGGAGCTTTGGATCAAAACAGTAAAATTGCAATGAATCCTGAGGAAGAAACGATTGCAGAAATATTAAAGCCTCGGGGGTATAAAACAGCGATTATTGGTAAGTGGCATCTCGGTTCTAAGCAACCCTATCTTCCATTGCAACAGGGCTTTGATGAATTTTTTGGATTGCCTTATTCTAATGATATGTGGCCAGTTAATTATAACGGTAAACCTTATACAGATACCTCTACTTACCGATCAAAATATCCGCCACTGCCCTTATATGAAGGCAATCATGTTATAAAAACACTCAACACATTAGATGATCAGGCAGAATTAACGACTATCTATACTGAACATGCAGTAAAATTCATTCATGAAAATAAAGACCATCCATTTTTTTTATACCTGGCACATGCAATGGTGCATGTACCGATTGGCGCTTCTGCAAAATTCAAAGGCAAAAGCGGTTGCGGATTATTTGGTGATGTGATGGAAGAAATAGATTGGTCTGTTGGTGAAATAATGAATGCATTGAAAGAAAATGGATTGACGGAAAATACGATCCTGATGTTCTCAAGCGATAATGGCCCTTGGTTAACTTTCGGCAATCATGCCGGAAGCGCAGGAGGATTAAGAGAGGGAAAAGGTACCGCATGGGATGGTGGATTGAAAGTGCCTTGTATCATTCGTTGGCCGGGAAACGTAAAACCCGGTGTTATTTGCAATAACTTAATTACAACAATGGATATATTACCAACATTGGCTAATATATGTAAAGCAAAATTACCCAGTAAAAAAATTGATGGTGTTAATGTAATAGATGTTCTGACAGGCAAGCCCAATGCAAATCCGAGAGATGAATTCGTTTATTATTACGATAAAAATAATTTGAAAGCGGTTAGAAAAGGAGATTGGAAATTGGTGTTACCCTGCATTTCACAAACGTATAGAAAGCCCGGTGCCATCGGGCATGATGGGTTTCCGGGTGTTTATGGAACCGATTCTGTGAGATTGGGCTTGTATAATTTATTCAGAGATCCGGGAGAAGAAATAAATTTAAAAGATCAGTTCCCGGAAATTGTTCAACAGTTAACAGCGATTGCAAATAAATACAGAAAAGAAATCGGAGATGGATTAACCAATCAAAAAGGAACAGAAGTAAGACCCGCAGCGATTGTTCAATAATATTTGATAAGAGTATTTTTTTGGTTGAATGAAAGATGTTTTGCGAAAAGCATTTCGTAAAGAAATGTTTTGTAAAATCTTTTTTTAAAGACCTTAGAAGACAATTGTGTTTGGTATAAATACAAGAGCCATAAATTGCTATTATGAAAAAAAACATCAACTCATTTTTCTATATTCTTCGATATATAATTTCAGTAATTGGTTTTGTTTTTTTTATTCAGCCACATTCTTTGTTTGCTCAGAAAAAAAATTCATTACCCAATATCGTTTATATACTTGCAGATGATCTTGGTTATGGAGATGTTTCAGTTAATAACCCGAAAGGAAAAATCAATACACCGCATATCGATCATTTAGCAGAACAGGGTATGCGTTTTACTGATGCACATACTACTTCTTCGGTTTGCACGCCATCACGCTATTCCATTCTTACCGGAAGATATCCATGGCGCAGCAGATTGCAGGTAGGCGTTTTACGTGGCTATAGCAGAACATTGATTGAAGAAGGTTTGCCAACAGTTGCATCATTATTAAAAACTGCTTCCTATAAAACTGCAGTTGTTGGTAAATGGCATTTAGGATTAGATTGGGTATTGAAAGATGCATATAAAGATTCTATCGATCCAAAATACAATAAGAATAATATGTATGGCATATTGAATGAAATGAATCCTGCGCAAATTGATTTTTCGAAAGCACCTACACGTGGTCCTAATACGCAAGGCTTCGATTATTCATTCATTCTTCCTGCCTCTTTAGATATGCCTCCTTATTGTTATGTTGAAAATGATAGACTAACAGAAATGCCAACAAGCTACACCGATGGAAATAAAAGAGACTCTGATTATACAGGGCCTTTTTGGCGTGCGGGATTAATGACACCATCATTTGATTTTTATGATGTGCTTCCTTATTTTACCAGAAAGGCAAATGATTTTTTAGTTAAGCAAGTGGGGGCAGCCAATCCTTTCTTTTTATATTTCGCTTTGCCGGCACCACACACACCTTGGGTTCCAACAAATGGTTATAAAGGAACATCGAAGGCAGGAGAATATGGCGATTATGTTTTAGAAGTGGATGATGCAGTAGGAAAAATATTACACACTTTAGATAGTTTAGGATTTTCAAAAAACACTTTGGTTGTTTTTGCAAGTGATAACGGACCGTATTGGAGAGAAAACTTTATAAAGCAATATGATCATAAAGCAGCAGGAGAATTTAGAGGAATGAAAGGCGATGCTTATGAAGGAGGACATCGGGTTCCTTTTATTGTTCGATATCCAAATAAAATAAAAGCCGGAAGTGTAAGTAATGCAACAACAACATTGGCCAATTGGATGGCCACTTGTGCAGAATTAATCAATAATCATTCTGAAAAATTTCAAACAGAAGATAGTTATTCGATTCTTCCCATACTTTTGGGAAAATCAGCCACGATTGCCAGTCAAACTGCTATTGTAAATATTTCTTCCAAAGGAACATTTGATATTAGAAAAGGCCCGTGGAAATTAATTACCAAACTTGGTTCGGGTGGTTTTACTGTTCCTTCTGATATTAAACCCAAGCCGGGAGAACCAATTGGACAGTTATATAATTTGGAAGAAGACATTCATGAAGATCATAACTTATATAATCAATATCCTGACAAAGTAAAAGAGTTAACCGAGTTATTGGAAAAAATTAAGAAGGCAAAAAAGAGACAATTTAAAGTTTAATAAATTAGATGATGTTAAGCAAAATAAAATGGATCTTGTTTGTATTGTTTGTGCAGTCACTTCAAGCACAGGAACATAAGTTATTTGATGATGGTTATATAAAATCAACAATGATAAAAGTTGCCGATTGGCAACTGAATCATTCTAATAAAGAAGCAAAGAATTCATGGACCAATGCAGCTTTTTATACCGGTGTTGTTGCTGCATATGAAACAACAGGAGCAACATTTTTATTAGATTCATTAATGGCTATTGGAGAAAGAAATCAATGGTTGCCGGGAAGCCGCTTTGATCATGCAGATGATATTGCCATTACGCAAACTTATATAGATCTCTATAGAATGAAGCATAATAAAAAAATGATTCAAGCTTCTATTGATTCCATTCAAAAAATAAAAAATACTATTGGAAATGAGATAAAACATCATGGAATTATTTGGTGGTGGTGCGATGCATTGTTTATGGCACCACCAACATTTGCAAAGCTGTCATCAACATTGCACGATCCATCTTATTTGATCTTATGTGATTCATTTTATAAAGAAACCTATCGACTTTTATTTAATAAAGATGAACATTTATTTGCACGTGATGCAACTTATTTGTGGGATATAAATGGTGTTGGAAAAAAGGAAGCTAATGGAAAAAGAATATTTTGGTCAAGAGGCAATGGTTGGGTAATAGCCGGACTGGCAAGGCTTTTAAAAGAAATGCCTAAAAATTATTCGGGACGTAATTTTTATATTTCATTGTTTAAGGAAATGGCTGAAAGACTTTTATTGCTTCAACAGAATGATGGGCTTTGGCGTTCAAGTTTATTAGATCCGGATGCATATCCGGGTGGTGAAGGAAGCGGTTCCGGCTTTGATTGTTATGCATTGGCATGGGGCATCAATCAAAAAATTTTAGAAGAAAAAAAATTTCTTCCTGCTATTGAAAAAGCATGGGAGGGATTAAACGGGTTATTAACAATTGATGGAAAAGTTGGCTGGGTTCAACCGATGGGAAGTGATCCTCGCAGAAATTTTAATGCCGAAAGCTGGGAATCATTTGGTGCAGGAGCATTTCTTTTAGCAGGATCTGAAATAATTAAAATAAAAAAGTTCGACACAAATTTGTAGTCCACGAATTTGAATGCTTGATTTAATAAATGATGTAAGTATGAAAAAAAATCAATCACAATACTTTCGTCTAAAATATACGGCTGCAACATTAGCAGGGATTGCAACGATTTTATTATTTCTTTTCATACTTACATCAGGCAAACCCACTACTAAAAAAGAAAAGAAACCAAATATTATTTTCATTCTTGCAGATGATATGGGCTATTCTGATATTGGTTGTTATGGAGGAGAAATTCATACACCTAATATTGATCAGCTTGCTGATAATGGAATTAAGATCAGAAGCTTTTATAACAATGCACGCTGCTGTCCAACACGTGCTACTTTATTAACCGGTGAATATCCGCACACAGTCGGAATGGGTTATATGGTTACATTGGCCAATGCGAAATATGAAGCAGGAAGTTATCAGGGATTTTTAGACGATAAATATCCAACCATAGCAGAAGATTTAAGGCAAGCAGGATATAGTACATACATGTCGGGTAAGTGGCATGTGGGCGAACGTCCGCAACACTGGCCATTGACCCGTGGTTTTGAACATTATTATGGATTGATATCAGGTGCTTCGAGTTATTTTGAAATCATTCCACAAGAAATAGGGAAAAGACATTTTGTATTAGATGATAAAGATTATCCCATACCGGAAGATGGTTTTTATATGACAGATGCTTTGACAGATCATGCCATTGGTTATTTGAATGATGAAAACAAAAAAACGGGGATTGCAGTACCCCCCTTTTTTTTATATCTGGCATATACGGCACCGCATTTTCCATTACATGCGTATGAATCAGATATCGCGAAATATGAAAAACTATATTTACAAGGGTGGGATGTTACTCGAGAAAAAAGATTTCAAAAAATGATGAAGCTCGGTGTTATTGATAAGCGCTATCAATTAACTGAAAGGCCACCCAACATACCTGCTTGGGAGAAACAAAAAGATAAAAAAACTTGGGCAAGAAAGATGGCCGTTTATGCAGCTATGATTGATCGTATGGATCAGAACATTGGAAAATTAATTGCTGCTTTAAAGGCAAATAATCAATATAATAATACGATGATTATTTTTCTTTCTGATAATGGTGGATGTGCTGAAAATATGGATAGCAGGCATTTTAACGACAGCACTAAAAAAATTGGCGAACGCGGATCTTATACAACTTATGATGAGCCCTGGGCAAATGTATCTAACACACCTTTCAAGAAATACAAACATTTTATGCATGAGGGCGGTATTATTACGCCATGCATTATTCATTGGCCCAATAAAATAAAACCAAAAAGAGGATTTGATGATCATATTGGCCATGTAATGGATCTTTTGCCCACAGCACTTGAAATTGCCGGAATTTCACAAAAAAAACTTCCTGGCGAAAGTTTAAGTTATTTATGGAATGAAAGAAAAGTTTCTGATAAAACAATTTGTTGGGAGCACGAAGGAAATCAGGCAATCAGAATAGGCCAATGGAAAATGGTGAAAGATTTGGAAGATGTATCATGGGAATTATACGACATGCAGTCAGATCCTACAGAAACAAAAAATATAGCAAAACGATATCCGGATCGTGTAAATGCTATGAAAGCTGAATATGAAACATGGGCAAAAAAAGTTGGCGTAAAAAAAATAACCGCATCAAAGATCGGGGAATGAGTAAAGTGGAAAATTTAAATGTAGTCCCGACAAGAATCGAACTTGTATCTAAAGTTTAGGAAACTTCTATTCTTTTTACTTTGATAATTATACTTGATAATCAATCTTTTAATTCAAAATTTGTGTAGTAACTGTGTAGGTAAATTGGGTTTTGCTGCACAGGGTGCTGCACAGATAGATATTCCCAAATAAACGTTCGATGCTGAGTTTATGGGACTTTGATTAATGAAACGTTTTTTTGGGAAAGTGATTTGCGTTTACAAAAGTAAACGCAATGGAAAATGATTAGAAGGAGAAAAAGTCCCACAAAAGGAACGTTTTTTTGAGTGCATCATTCATCGTATGACCAAAACAGAACCCGATAAAGGATTGGCAGAAGGACTTGTTTTAATAATATAGTAGTACGTCCCAATTGGCAAAGCCTGATTATTAAAAGTACCATCCCAATTTTTCGAATACCCTATTGATTTAAAAACCAATTGCCCGTATCTGCTATATACTTCAACGGAACAATTAGGATAAGTTTTTAGTAATGGTATTTCCCATGTATCGTTGATGCCATCACCGTTTGGTGAGAATGCATTCGGGATAACTGCATTAGATGCAACAGGTGTTGTTGTTGGCGGAATAACAACAGAAGCAGGTGTAACAAATATCTTCATTGAATCTAATCCCGTACCACATCCATATTTTGAATCTGCATATAAATAAAAGGTTCTGGTTGTATCCGGTTTACAAACAGCATTCAGCTTTGTGTTATCAGAAAAAAATTGTCTGGGCTCCCAATGCAGCAACACATCATTCCCTACAACCACCCCATTCATTTTTGTGGAATCGCCCTGATTAATCGTTTGATTATTTCCTGCCACCACAATGGGTTTTTCATCTACCCGAATATTGATCGTATCATAAGATGTACAGTTTGCCGCAAAGTTTGGATCGTTGGATGTTTGTAAAATGTATTGCATACTCGTAGCCGGAGTAACAAGAGGATTCAATGTATTTGTATTCGATAAATAATCAGGGGGTGACCATAGATTATAGGTGCCGCCTGTTGCATTCAGTTGTAAGGATGCACCTTTACAAAGGGCAGTATCGTTTCCTGCGTTTGCATTAAATACATAATTTGAAAGAAGGACAACATAGTTGCTTTGAAAACGTTGAGAAGGTAAAGGACTCACTCCATTATCCCATGCATCTAATCTTATCCATTCTTCGTTTTGCTGAGGTATATAATTTAATTGTTTTGTATCGCTGTTAGTATTGATAATGTATTGCCATGTTCTTCCTTTGTCAATACTTCTATACCAAATGAAAATTTGATCTGCGGGTGCATAGCTAAAATCTGTGGGTGCTAAATTAATACTGTTCTTTGAACAAGATTGAATCGTATCATAAGGTAGCCGAAAAGAAAAAGATTTATAAGTTATGTAATGGTTGAAACGAATATCGTCTAACACTATATCATTGCCGCATTGGGAGGGTGGCGTAAGATTAAAAATTTGTATTCGAAACATTGTATTACCGCTATATCCTTGTATGTCATAAGGTAAAAGAGCAGACGAATTAAAAATAGTCCAATTCATGATGCCATTCGAATTTGATGAAATGCCATCTGGGTATAAAAGTAAACTGTCAGAATCAACACAACCTGTTGGGTAGTTAGGGCCATTCCCACATGGGTAATCTTTCATTCGTCTGAATTTTCCTAAAAAATTACTGCCTAATGTTATTTTTACTTGTAAGCTTGGTGGAGCAGGAAAATTATTTCCGTTGCAATAAGAATTCAGCGGTTTATTAAAAGGATATGCATAAGAAAACGAAAATTGACCTTGATGGTCTGTCGCAAATATAGTGTTAACATTATTTTCCTGATACACTTTATCAAATAAAATGCCATCTGATGGTGCGTTATGAAATATAGCCATATAACCGGAATCGCCCTGATTAGGTGTATGATTTAATGCACCTGTATACCAGTCATTATTTAAAGATTGCGGTATCTTATTTACAACTGTATAACCGTCTGTTGTAAACGCTGAAGGAGGGTCGCCACTTAAATTAACAAATTTTACAGGAATTATACTATCATAACTGATTATTGAAGGATTCATTTTGCCACTACCAAAATCTATATTACTGATATTAATGTATTGCCCCGGCAAGGAACAATCAATTACTTGCACTATAATGGAATCTTTATTTATGCATCCATTTGCATCTACTGCTTGCACAAAATAAGTAATTGTGGTATCAGGTGAAATAATGGGACTTACTGTATTAACATCATTAATAAATTTGGCAGGAAACCATTGAAAATTTTTTAGTTGATTATTTGTATTAATTTGAATGGAATTGCCTTTACATATTGTAAAACTATTATCAGTTATAATATGCGTATTGCATTGTGCAAAAGAAGAATAACAAATCATGAGATATAAAAATGCAATAAAAAACCTCATTTTTTATTAAAGTTATAAATTTTTAAAGAAATAGTATTAAAAAAAGGGCTGTCCTATTGAACGGCCCTTTTTTTATTTAATACAAAATAAACCATGTTGTTAGTACAAATATGAATAGCCATCATCACTATCATAATCAGTTTGAACAACATCGAATGATGTTTGTTGATCTAAAAATCCATATCCATTGTCTAATGAAACGGTAATTTGGGTTTTAGTTGAAGGATCTCCATTAAATATAATGTAAAATTGAATGCCAACTGCATTTGTAGCAGCACCTGTAACTTCAACAGTATACTCTTTTGCGCCTGGGCCTGGGGTAGGATTAATACTTGGTGTTAAAAACTTAGCAGAATGATGTTTAAAAGTTGGCAAATTCTTTTGAACATGCTTAGTTGGAATAAAGCTCATACATACAAATGTAAGTACAAGGATTGCCGATAAAAGATTTCTTGTTTTCATAGTTTAAAGGTTTTAGAAACAAAGTTTATATACATTAATTTTCAAAAACAAACCTTTTTCTTATAATTTAATATTAGAACAAAAATTCATTAGAAGCACTACTCAAATTGTACATATTGGATTACAAAATTATTTATTGAATATGCAGAAATGCCTTTTCCGCTTTTGTTTTTATTAAAGAGTATTATATTCTAACAGTCTCATAAAACCACCGTTTAATTGGGAAAACTATTTGGAACCTTATTATTCCAACACGAAAATCAACAGACCAATCTTCTTACTGTTCCTGCACTAAACATGAAGCCATTCCTTGTTTTATAACCTTGATATAAAAGAAGAGGATTTAAAAGTTATATTAATCGATGATGTTGAAGAGAAATCGTTAATCAAACCTGATTTACAAATTGATTCAACGAAGTCAGTTGATAACTCAATCTTTGGAATTATAATAGCAGTAATACTTGCTGGATTATACTTTATACCTAAGATTATTAAATCAAGGAGAAAGAAGAATAGAAACTGGAGCTCTAATCGAAGATTTGTTTGAAATCTCTATGCTGAAATCCTCATTCTGCTGCACAGTTTGCTACACAGATAATACAAATAAATTATACCTCAAAAACCTCCAAAAACAACAAAACCCTTAATCAATAAGGGTTTTAGTTATTTAAGTGGTCCCGGCGAGAATCGAACTCACATCTAAAGTTTAGGAAACTTCTATTCTTTTTACTTTGATAATTATAGTTGATTATCAATTACTTAATTCAAAATTTGTTTAGGTAAATTGGGCTTTGCTGAATAAATAAATTCTTATACCAATATTGTTTGAAATTCATAATGATTGATTTGAATTTCGTTACTCTTTTTTCTTTACTATCAATTCCTTTGTGGTTTGAAATTTGTAAATTTCCTACATGAACAAGGTTGAGACTATAGCAGAGTTTTATAAAAGAAAGTTTGATTGGATGCCTGATAATCTCAAAAATGAGATAGGGCATTTCAATATATTTAAACTGGAGCCACTTGTTGGAACTAATGCTACTTCTATACCGTATAAACGCCGGGATTATTTTAAAATAATGCTGGTGGTTGGAAACAGCCAAGTGCATTATGCCGATAAAGTTGTTGAAGTAAAGAAACAGGCTTTATCTTTTTCCAATCCCCAAATTCCTTATAAATGGGAACATTTGGATAATATTCGCAGCG
>Ga0316224_1002809_pt1 | contig 15282 bp, 13 predicted proteins | sample TBH18013metaG_FD_206254 | JGI IMG/M metagenome (GOLD analysis project Ga0316224, IMG submission 206254) | Freshwater microbial communities from Trout Bog Lake, Wisconsin, USA - TBH18013 | ecosystem: Environmental > Aquatic > Freshwater > Lake > Hypolimnion/Profundal zone | place: USA: Wisconsin... | reverse complement strand
CGCAGGTTAGCAAATTCGACAGAATCCTTAGGTTCATCCATGCGGCAAACTTCCTAGAAAACATGAGTCAGACACCGCTTCGAGTATCCGGCTGCGATCTTTGTATCCTCTGTATCAGCAGTCCAGAGTGATCGCCACCGCCTAAGATTCCTTGATTTCCACGCCCCCAAAGAGGGCTCACAATCGGATACCTCCGATCAGACCGAGCCGGAACGGCTCGCTGTTCATAAATGACAACCATAAGATACCAAGTAACGGTGGGCTCTACGTCAATACATACGTGGTCAGAATCACATCTTGGGGCTTGGTCACAACATAAAATATGGCCGCGATATTCCCATCGTTGACCGGGAAAATTCTTTCCGGTGCGCATAATTTATTGGATGATGGGGCTGGCGACGCAACAATTGTCGGCAGTTTAAAGGTCGGCGGTTCACCCGTGCTGACTTCAGGAGCTTCGACTGCCGGAGATGCCATTGGCGAGCGCCGGGAGGGGCTGCGGCGGCTGCGGGTGCCAATCCGGCGAAGCGCGCAGAAGATCGAAATGCCCTGCGAAACCCTTACCAGCCAGCCGGATCCGCCGCCAGAGCATCAAAAAGCTGCTCCAACGCGGCGATGGGCACCTGCATCACCGGTGCACCATGATCGTCCGTTTCGGTGGCGTCTGGAAACACAAACGCCACCGATTGTCCACAGGCGGCAGCGATCCGGGACTGATGCGCGTTCGGCATACCCACCTGCCCCACCACGGCACCTTGCCGGGCGAAGAGGGCGTTGTGCATGCCGGAGCCACAGATCCCGATCATCGCCTCTGCTTGGGAGAACATGGTGACTTGCGTGGCGAAATCCAGCGTTTCAGGGGCCACCACGGTGAAGCCGTGCGCAACCGCCAGCGTCTCGAACACCTCATCCTGCGCACAGCGATGCGGGGCGTTCGGGTGAGCTTGGGTGAACGGGCGGCGGGTGACGAACAGCTTGCGCGGCATGTCCGCCACCGGCGCGGCCCATTGGCGATAGACATCGGCGATGAAACTGTGCAGGAAGTAATTGTGATGCGCCAAGCTGGGCACACAAGCCCGTCGGCACAGCAGCGTCTCCCGCCGCCGGTCATAGCGCAGCAGCCGCTCCTTCCTGATGCCGAAGGCGTGTGCGAGCAGAGCCTCCACCCAGACGGGCGTGTCATTGGGCACCGGGATGATGCAGCGGGTGAACATCTCACCCAAGCCTGTCTGCGCCACCGCAAGGCGGGGTAGGAAATCCAGCAGCCAATGCCCCCACATCGCATGACCGGGACCACAGACCAGCAGCACCGGGTCGAGCACCCCCACCTGCCGCTCCCGCCGCATCAGCGCGGCAGCGGGCAGATGCTCGGCTTCGGCGAAGCGGCGGGCGACCTGATAGGGCTCTGAGCCGTCACTGAGCATCGCGCCGTCACGGAACAGATAGCCGGGGCCGGAGAGCGTCACATTGTCCAGCACCGCCACGCCGAGGGCGGGGATGTCGGCGGTGAGGCCGTGGACATGGCGATACCAGGCCTCGGACTCCCCGGCATTGATCAGCTTGACCGCACCACCAGAGGCCGCCGCCTCAGCGGGGCGCACCGGGATGAAGCCATGCCAACGATTGAGGGCAAGCTCCGCCTCGGTCGGCTCCACCACCGTGTCGATGGCGATATCCGGCGGCAGTGGCGGCATTTCGACCACGGCCTCGCTCACACGGGGCGCCCGGTCAGCACGGCCTCGACGGTCGCGGTGAAGGCAGCGGGGCTGCATTCGGCGGCAAGGCGCGCCAGGGCCGCATCGCGCATCGTCTGCCAGCCAATCTCGTCACTATAGGCGGCGATGAGGGTGGCGGCGAAGGTGGCGGCATCGGCCGGGGCGGCGGCGAGTTCAATGCCCGGCGTCCAGCCGAGTTGCTCGGCGATCAGCGTGGTTGCCATCACCGGCAACCCGCGTGCGGCCGCCTCATGCACCTTGAACGGAATGCCGGCGGCGAAGCGGGTGGGGGCGAGGAACAGGCGGCTGGTGGCGTAAAGCTCGGTCGGGTCGTCCACCGGGCCGTGGAAGATCACGCCGGGGGCGTCGAACATCGTGCCCGGCTCGAAGCCGGTGGCCATGAAGCCCGCAATGTGCAGGCGCAGCTGTTTGAGCTTCTTGCGCACCAGCGGCCACACCTCGGCGATGAACCAGCGCAGCCCATCCACATTCGGCGTGTCAAGCCCATACAGCGCGCCCAAAGCGAGCAGGTCGCGGCGCTCGTCGAACGGGGTGTCGAGAGGCTCGGCCTGCATGGCGTGGCCGAGCACATGCACGCGCGGCAGGCCGATCTTTTTCAGCTGTGCCTGTTCGCGCGCGCTGACGCTGACGATATCCTGCACCAGATGCGCGAATTTCATCTCGCGCTTCAGCGCCCGGCTGAGGTCGAAGCGGCGGCCTTCCAATTCGCATTGCACCGCTTCGCGATTGCAGGCCAGAGCTTCGGTATCCAGAATGGTGCGCACGCGCCCAATCGGCCCCCAGCCATTCGGCCCCACCACGCCGGAAATACGGTCGAGGTTATGCGCCCGGCAGACCCATACGGCGTCGTAATACTCCGCCCGTTCCGCCAGGAAAGCTGCGATGTCTTCGATGCAGCGATCCCAGAGCAATTCGACGCTTTCATCAAACCCGTCGCGCGGGTTGAGCGGCAATTGCACCGGGTTCATCGGGAACACCGTCACCTCGCAGCCGAGCGACACCAAGCTTGCCACCACATCATTGGCACGCACGAAGCCCGAGCCGATGTTGCGGTAAGGGATGGTGTCCTCGATCACCAACACGCGGCGACGGCGGGTGGTGGAGCGGCCCAGAATAGCGCGGGCGGCGTTGGGCGGCTGTTTGGCGAGCAGGAAGTCGCGGTGTTTGGACAGGAAGATATCCTGATTGCGCCGCATCAACGTCACCGGCCCATTCGGATTGCGCGCCGAGCCGTATTCGAGATGCACAATCACCACCAACGGGTCGTAGACCACCCGGCGGCCCGCCTTCCAGACGCGCACGCACAGATCGGTGTCTTCGTAATAGGCCGGGGCAAAGCGGGTATCGAGCGCGCCCAGTTCAAGCATGAATTGACGCGGCAGCATCAGGAACAGGCCAGAGACGTAATCCACGTCACGCGGGAAGCTGAATTCCGGCTCGAACGGATCGCGGTCGCGCCCATAGCCAGCCGAGCTGCCATCGCTGAACAGCACGCAGCCGGCTTCCTGCAACAGACCATGCGTGCGCACCACCTTGCCGCCGAGGGCACCGATATCGGCTTCGTCATCCATCCGACGCACGGCATTGGCGAGCGCATTGGGTGGCAGGATGACATCGTTGTTGAGCAGCAGCACATAGCGACCGCGGGCTGCGGCGATGCCCTGGTTGCTGGCTTGCAGGAAGCCCAGATTGGTCTCGTTGCGCAGCAGCCGCAGCCCGCTCACCCGCCGCTCAATGGCGCGGGTGTCGTCGATGGAGGCGTTGTCGATCAGGATGGTCTCAAAGCTGACCCCGGTATTGCCGGACAGGCTGAGCAGCGTCTGCATCGTCAGGTCGAACTGATTATAGGCGCAGATAATCACGCTCACATCCGGCGCTTCCGGCTGGGCGAGTTGGATCGGCGCGCCCACGGCGGTCATCGACCACAGATGCGCAAAGCGGGTGAAGATATCCTTGCCCGCCACTTCCTGGCCCGGTCGCTCGGCAATCGGTGTGGCGTAGGGCGAGCGGATGGTGGGCAGGCCAAGCTTTTTGCCGAATTGCAGATAATGATCGAACGCCGTCAGCCCCGGCGTGTTCATCAGCGCCGAGGAGACGGCATGGTTGCGGCGATAGAACAGCGGATCGAACCAGGGCGCGGGCTGGCGATCCTCAAAGCGGCCATGGAAGATGTAATGCTGCAACCCGCTGCGCATCTCTCCGCTGGCGATGGCCGCGCCAATGTCGGGGTAGCGGGCGGCGTAGAATGCCTCATCGAATTCGGCACTGCCGGAGAAATTCGTCGGGTTGGGATTGGTGAGGTAGTGATGCAGCGCACTGCCATACCAACCCTCGGCAATCTCATCCTCCACATGTGGGTGGGCGGCGAGATACCAGTCCGGGTCGAAATAGGGCGACAGCCGCAAATTGCCGAGCCAGGGCGAGCCGAGCAGGGCGGAGAAGGGCTGTTCGGCAATGTTGGTGGCATCGACCAGCAGCTGCGGATCGAAAAAATACGAGCCGCTGACCGTCTGATTTTGGCCGATCAACAGGTAATGCTGATAGGCGTTGCGCATTTGCAATTCGGCCAGCCGTGCGTCGTTCGCGTCTGGGTGGCGGGTGCGATAGAGCGCTTCGTTGAACAGCCAATGCGGATTATGCGTCAGGAACCCAGCGGCACAGTAATGCGCATAGCCGCTGGAAAACCCGCCGCGCTGTACCGCCGCCTGCACCTCGGGATAGCGAGCAAGATACCAAGATTCATCGAAGTAACGATTTGGTGATGCTCCACGCCGGGCACCCAGGCGGGTGTAGTGCGTAAACGGATCAGATGGATCGCCAGGGTTCAGCCGACGCATATAGGTTGCGGCGTACCAATCGGCCTCGAATATCTCCCACGGACACGCGGGCATGGGCGGTGGCGCTGCCTTCGTTGGCGCAGATTTCTGCGGTGCTGACACCAATTGGCTCCTCGATTTCATCTTCACGGTTGAACCAGAATGTTGTTCTTCCTGCAATCGGCGCGCGGGACGACGCGACAACGGCAACGGAATTTCACAAAAAAGCAATTCTGTCCCTGGCGTGGCGGTGTTTTGGTGTTAAGTTGCGTTCAGAAACGCTTGGAGTGAAATAAAATGAGCAGAGTAGCCTTGGTCACTGGTGGTACACGTGGCATCGGTGCAGAGATCAGCCGTCACCTGAAGGCTGCTGGCCGCATCGTGGTGGCAAGCTATGCCGGTAACGACGAAGCCGCAAAGGCGTTTGCTGACGAGACCGGTATTCTTGTCAAGAAATTCGACGCTGGTGATTTCGAAGCCTGCAAGTTGGCAGTGGCTGAGATCCACGCCGAAGTCGGCCCGATCGAGATTTTGGTCAACAACGCCGGCATCACCCGTGACGCCACCCTCGCCCGCATGAGCCGCGATATGTGGGATGCGGTGATGGACACCAATCTTGGCTCCTGCTTCAACCTGTGCAAGCTGACCTTTGAAGACATGCGCGCTGCCAAGTTCGGCCGCATCGTCAATATCGGCTCGATCAACGGTCAGGCCGGTCAGTATGGTCAGGTGAACTACGCCGCCGCCAAATCCGGCATTCACGGCTTCACCAAGGCGCTCGCACAGGAAGGTGCCCGTTTCGGCATCACCGTGAACGCGATTGCACCCGGCTATGTCGATACCGACATGGTGCGCGCGGTGCCGCCGGATGTGTTGCAGAAGATCATCGCCAAGATCCCGATGGGTCGCCTTGGCCATGCCGACGACATCGCCCGTGGCGTGGCGTTCCTGACCGCCGATGAAGGCGACTTCATCACCGGCTCGACGCTGTCGATCAACGGCGGTCAGCACATGTATTGATCCAGCCTGCCCCGTCATCGCGTGGTGCGCGGTGACGGGGTGATTCGTCGAAGCGGGCTGCTTGGCTGGACGGATCAGCTATCCATCTTCAGGGCGGCGAGGAAGGCGGATTGCGGGATTTCGACTTTGCCGAATTGCCGCATGCGCTTCTTGCCCTCTTTCTGCTTCTCCAACAGCTTGCGCTTGCGGCTGATATCGCCGCCATAGCACTTCGCGGTGACGTCCTTCGACAGCGCGCCGATGGTCTCGCGGGCGATCACCCGGCCCCCAATGGCGGCCTGAATGGCGATTTTGAACAGCTGCTTGGGGATCAGATCCTTCAGCTTCTCGCAAATTGAGCGTCCGCGACGATCGGCCTGGGATTTGTGGGCGATGAAGCTCAGCGCATCCACCGGGTCGCCGTTGACCAGGATGGAGATGCGCACCAGATCGCCCTCCTCGTAGCCGTCCATCGAGTAGTCGAAGCTGGCATAGCCACGGCTGACCGATTTCAGGCGGTCATAAAAATCGAACACCACCTCATTCAGCGGAATGCGATAGACCGCCATTGCGCGGGTGCCGACATAGGTCAAATCCACCTGCTGGCCGCGTCGCTCATTGCACAAGGTGAGGATGGAACCGAGATAATCATCCGGCACCATGATGTTGGCTTTGATCCACGGCTCCGAAATCACGTCGATCACCGACGGATCGGGCATGTCGGCCGGGTTGTGCAACTCTTCCTCGGTGCCGTCGGTCTTGCGCAGTTTGTAGACCACGCTCGGGGCGGTGGCGATCAGGTCGAGATCGAACTCACGCGACAGGCGTTCCTGGATGATTTCCAGATGCAGCATGCCCAGGAAGCCGCAGCGATAGCCGAAGCCCAAGGCTGCCGAGGATTCTGCCTCATAATGGAAGCTGGCATCGTTCAGCCGCAGCTTGCCCAACGACTCGCGCAGCTTTTCGAAATCATCCGCATCAATCGGGAACAGGCCACACCAGACCACCGGAATCGACGGCTTAAACCCCGCCAGCGCCTCAGCGGCCGGCGCACGGTCATCGGTGATGGTGTCGCCCACGTTGCAATCGGCGACGGTTTTGATGGCTGCCGTGATGTAGCCCATCTCGCCCGGCCCAAGCTCATCCACCGGCGTCATGCGCGGCGAGAACACGCCGACTTGCTCGACGGTGTGGGTGGAGCCCTTTGACATCATGCGGATCTTCTGGCCCCGCTTCAGGCGGCCATCCTTGATGCGCACGAGAATGACCACGCCGAGATAAGCGTCGTACCAGCTATCGACCAGCAGCGCCTTCAGCGGTGCCTCAGAATCGCCAGTCGGTGGCGGCAGGCGATGGACGAGGGCTTCCAGCACGCCTTCGATGTTGATGCCGGTTTTGGCCGAGATCATCACCGCGTCGGACGCATCAAGCCCGATCACGTCTTCAATCTGCTGCTTCACCCGATCCGGCTCAGCGGCGGGCAGGTCGATCTTGTTCAGGACCGGCACGATTTCGTGGTGGGCATCGAGCGCCTGATAGACATTGGCGAGCGTCTGCGCTTCCACACCTTGCGACGCATCGACGATCAACAACGAGCCTTCACAGGCGGCGAGGCTGCGGGAGACTTCATAGGCGAAGTCCACATGCCCTGGCGTGTCCATCAGGTTTAGCGTGTAGGTCTCACCATTGATGGCTTTGTAGGTCAGACGCACGGTCTGCGCCTTGATGGTGATCCCGCGCTCCTTCTCCAAATCCATGTTGTCGAGCACCTGCTCGGTCATTTCGCGAGCGGTGAGGGCGCCCGTGAACTGAATCAACCGATCGGCCAGGGTGGATTTCCCGTGGTCGATATGGGCGATGATGGAGAAGTTGCGGATGTGGCTGAGATCGGTCTTCGTCATGCGGCATCACATAAGGGAATGTGGGGGGTTTGTCAGTATGCCTGCGTGCCGATGCGCTCTGCGTTGCGGGGCAGGCTGGCGGGGAGATATATCGGCTTTTGCCGGACATTTGTATCGTCCTGGCGAGTATTGATGCTCGTTGATATCCAGGAGAGGGCGATGCCGGAGGACGCGCAGACATGGGGCGACAGCGCCTCGGTGGGAAGTCTGGTCCCGGTGTTCGATCTTGATCGCTTGCTTGACCAGATGACGCCCGAGACCTTCCCCGACGATGCCGATTTCGGCGCACCGGTTGGCCAAGAGGTTTGGTGATGGCGTTGTTGATGGTGTGAGGGGGTATGTTTGAAGTTGAAGCCATAATGCAACTGCATTATCGTCACATTATGCAGTCGCGGAGGCTTCGATGTCCCGAACCACCCAACATCCCAAGGACAGCAGTTTCAATTTCCGGATCGACCCGGCCCTGAAGGCCGCCTTCACCCATGCCGCCGACGCAGCGGATACGCCTGCCGCGCAATTGCTGCGCGACTTCATGCGGGATTTTGTGCGGCGTCGGGAAGACATGGCGTTCGAGGCCGAGGCCCGCAGGCAATCGCTGGCGGCGGCGGAGCAGATGCGTGATGCCAAGAGTGATGCGCATGCCGCCCTGCAAGAAAGCGAGGCGCTGTTCGATGCCGATCACTTTGCGGATGTGTGGAAGGCGTGAAGCGCGGCGACCTGGTCACGATTGCCGTCGGCGGCGATTACGGTAAGCCCCGCCCAGCCTTGGTCGTGCAGGCGGATGCGTTTGCGGCTTTGGGCTCGGTGACGGTGCTGCGCATCACCAGCGAATTGCATGATTGGCCACTGTTTCGGGTGACTGTGCAGCCCTCTGCGGAGAATGGGCTGCGTGTGCCCTCGCAGGTGATGGTCGATCTTGCTGTGACGTTGCCACGTGAGAAGGTCGGCGCGGTTTTTGGGATTGGAAGGCGGTGGTTAGGTCCAACGGATAGCGCCGTTCTTGGCCGCCATTTTCTTACAGGGCTCGCCTAGGCTGAAGGATGTGTTCTTTGCCCGACGTGCAATCTCAAACCCAGCCAAACCCCCGCACCCCAGACCACAGCAACTGCACGCCGACGGCGAAGAGCAGCATGTTGATCAGCGGGTAAAATTTCTCCGATGAGATACGCCGGATCAACCACACGCCCGCATAGGTCGAGACGGTGGCCAGTGGCATCAACATGGCCGTGGTGATCAATGTGCTGCGGTCGAATTGGCCGAGCAGGATGAACGGCACCAGCTTGAAATAATTGGTCACACCGAAGAACACCACGCTGGTGCCCACAAACAGCGTCGGCGGCATGCGTTGTGGCATCACATACATCTGGAACGGGGGTGAGCCCGCATTGGCGATCATGCTGGTGAAGCCGGATGCCGCTCCACATAGCAGGCCGCCCACCAGCCCCGGCTTCACTTGCACTTCCTTGGGGATGCGGCGGACGAACTGCAGCAGCGCAAAGGCGATGGTGACGATGCCGATGGTCAGCAGGATCGCCGCGTCTGACACATGCGACGCCATCAGGTAAGCGAGCACCACGCCCACCACCGATCCGGGCAGCATCATAATCAGGTTCCGCCGGTCCCAGGTGTAACGGTAGGCGTAGATGGTGATCGCGTCCTGCACGAGCAGGATAGGGAAAATAATCGCGGCGGCCTGCAACGGGGGCACCACGGTTGCCAACATTGGGGTTGCCGCCATGCCCACCCCGGCCAAGCCGCCCTTGGACAGTCCGAGCAGGATCACCGCCGGAATTGCAATCGCGTAGAATGAAAAATCAGCGTGCACGAACTAAAACTTTCCCATCCGGCCGACAGCAGACGCACGAACGCTCTGCCGCACCGGTATTTCATCGATAAGGTTCCGAACGGTTTCCCGTCAACCTGACTGACCAAAACCCCGCCACTCTTGACGATTCGTTCGTTGCACCCTCAAATCTCGTTATCGGACGATATCGAAACGCCGATCACGTCAACCCGGCGCCAACAAGCCGGGGGTCACAAGCACAGAGGAACACATCCATGCGTATCATGGCGGCTATCAACAAGGTGCCGGGTGGGCTGATGGTGGTGCCGTTGTTTATCGGCATGCTGATCAACACCTTCACACCCAATCTGCTCAAGATCGGTGGCTACACTGAAGGGTTGTCGAGCGTTGGCTATAACACCGTGCTGGGCATGTATCTGTTTACCGTCGGCACCAAAATGACGCTGCGGGCGGCTCCGCGCATGCTCAAGCGGGGCTTCGGCATCATGGCGGTGAAGCTGCTGATCGCGATGGCGATCGCCCTTGGCGTGGCCAAGCTGGCCGGGGGGAGCCTGTTCGGCTTTTCCACCCTCGCTTTGATGGTGGCGTTCAGCGACACCAATGGCGGCATGTTCATGGCGCTGACGTCAGTGATGGGCACCGAGGAAGACGCCGGCACCTATGTGCCGCAGAGCATCGAAACCGGGCCGTTCATCACGATGATCTTCCTGGTGGGGGCAGGGCTTGCGAATATCCCGTGGATTGCGATGGTCTCGGTGGTTGCCCCGATTTTCGTCGGTGCCATTCTGGGCAATCTGGACAGTGATCTGCGTGACTTCTTCGGCAAGCATGAGCCGATCGTTGTGCCGTTCATGGCGTTCACGCTGGGCCAGAACATCAACCTGACCAACGTGGTGCAGGGCGGTGTTTCGGGCATTCTGCTGGGTGTGGCGGTGTGTGCGATCACCGGCGTTGCCTGCATCTTCGCCGACAAGGCGCTGGGCGGCTCTGGCATTGCCGGTGCTGCTGCCTCGTCGTCGGCGGGCAATTCGGCGGCGGTGCCGAAGGCGATTGCGGCGGTTGATCCGAGCTACGCGGCCATCGCCCCGATTGCCACCGTGCAGGTGGCAGCCTCAGTGATCGTGACGGCGGTGCTCACGCCGATCCTGACATCGTGGATGCATAAGCGCGTCACCGCCAGGAACGCCGCTGCGGCCTCCGGTGCCACTGTGGCGGCCGAGTAACGCCTACCAGAGCGAGGCGGCGGCGCGGGCGGGCCAGGCTTGGTCATACGCGACGCCGCCAACCCGGCCCTGGCTCATCATCTCCAGCACCTCGCCCGGCGTGGGCAAGTCGCGCGGATGCAGGAAATGCGCGGGGTTCCACAATTCCGCGCGCACGATGGCGCGGGCGCATTGGAAATAGCATTCCACAATCTCCACCACGATCACCGTGCGTGGCGGCTTGCCCTCGGTGGCCAGTGTGGCGAGCAGAGCGGGGTCGGTGGAGATGCGCGCGCGGCCATTCACCCGGAAAGTGGTGCCGGAGCCGGGGATGAGGAACATCAGCGCCACGCGCGGGTCACGCACGATGTTGCGCAGGGAATCGATGCGATTATTGCCGCGCCGGTCGGGCAGCAGCAGGGTGCGCTCATTGTGGATCAGCGCCACCTGCCCCCGATCGCCACGCGGGCTGCAATCAATCCCCTCCGGCCCGATGGTGGCCAACGCCAAGAAGGGCGAGGCCTCGACATAGGCGCGATAGGGCGGGATGAGATGATCGACCACCTTCGCCGTGCTGGCTTCCCCCACATCGGCGAGGCGGCCGTAAATGGCTTCGAGTTGGTCGATGCTGGTGATGGTGGTCATGTCTTAGCCGCCGGATTTCGTGCCCTGGCCAAAATAATAGCCAAGAATGAGAGTGACGACGGGAAGGAGAACGGATTTGAGGATTTCCAGGGCAATGGAAACCGCTTCCTTCCAGTCATAAAGACCGAGCCATGCTGCTGAGAAAATGATCAGGTATACAATTGCGATTGCAGTAAGGAACGCACCCACGATCCACTTGGCAATCCAACCACGATCTTCGGCATGCCGCTTGGCGACAATTTCAGCCAAACTCAGAGATTGGGCCTGCGTCGCCAACCCTTCGGCCTGCTCCAGAATTTGCGAAAAATCCGCTGCCGGGCTCTGCACAGCTTCACCCGGCTTGGGATCGTCCGCCATCCTGGTGTCCTATCGACCGCTGGGAGCCGACAGCAGCGCCCGCGAGATCGTGTTGGTGTTCGTCACGACCTTGGTCACGGCCGCCATGAGGCCTTCCTTTGTCGCCGGGTCAACATGCTCCGCGATGCTGAGCAGTTGCTTTGCCACTTCGAGGTTCGACAGGTTCGCATCTGCCAATTGTTTGGCGGTCGGTTCGGTCATGATCCTGGTCGGGATACCCATCGCCTTCTCCTACCATAGCGCAGATGAATGCGCCTCTCAGGTAATCACCGTAGCACGCCACCACAAGCCTTCGCCACCGCAGCCATAATTTTGGCGGAGACCGCTTCAATCTCGGCATCGGTCAGCGTTTTCTCACGCGGTTGCAGCACCACTTCGATGGCCAACGACTTCTTGCCCGCTTCGAGTTTATCGCCCTGATAGACGTCGAACAGTGACACTCCTGTGACAAGCGCCCGCTCGGCCCCACGGGCGGCGCGCAGCACTGCGTCGGCCTGCACGCTGGCATCGACCACAAAGGCGTAGTCGCGGCGCACCGGCTGGAAGGCGGCCAGATCGGGTTGGCTTTTCTTGCGGCGCTTCGGCTCTGGGATCGCTTCCAGATGGATTTCGAACGCCACCGCAGGACCGGACAGATCCAGCTTCGCCGCCACACGCGGATGCAGCGCGCCGAAAGTGGCCAGCACGTTCTTCGGACCCTGACGCACGCAGCCGGATTGGCCGGGATGATAATAGCTCGGCGCGTCGGTGGTCACGCTCAGCGCCTCCATCGGCACGCCCAGTGCTGAGAGCACGGCGAGGACGTCGGCCTTGGCGTCGAGCGCCGTGGGGGCCGCAGTGCCCTGCCAATGACGGGCAGGTTGGCCCACGCGCAGACCGGCGGCGCGCAAAGGTTGGCCGTCTTCGTGGCTGGAGTGGAACACCGGGCCGATTTCGAACAGCGCCGCACTCTCAATGCCGCGCGCCTGATTGCGGGCGGCGGCGAGCGCCAGCGTGGCGATGGCGGTCGGGCGCATCTGATCGAGATCGGCGGCGATCGGGTTGGCCAGATGCAGCAGCTCTGACGCATCGCCGAACAGGGCGGCGACGTCACGCGGCATGAAGCTGAACGTCACGCATTCCGCCATCCCAGCCGCCGCCAACACGCGACGGGCGAGGCCGCGACGCAGTTGGGCGGGGGAGAGCGTGGCGGTGGGCACCGCGCCATCGACCGGCAGTGACACGGCCGGAACGGCCTGCAATCCGCCGGGGCAGAGACGCAGCACTTCCTCGATCAAATCAGCTTCCGGCTCCATCTCGGCGGCACCGGCAGCGACCGAGGCGAGTTGTTCTGGCGACAGGCCGGTGAACGGCTCCAGCGGCGTGCCACCGGCGACGTCATTGCGCCAGGACGGCACGTTGACGGTGACGGAGGCGGCATCGCGTGCGGCCACCGTGAAGCCCAGACGCTGCAACGAGGCCACGGCGTCATCGGCGGGCACATCCAGACCGCCGAACGAGGCCAGCCGCTCGAAGCGCAGCGTGGCGGTGCGCTGCCATGCCAGTTCAGCACCCGCAGCGGCGACTTCGGAGGCTTCACCGCCGCAGAGATCGATCACGAATTGCGTCGCCAGATCGAGAGCGGCGGGCATCAAAGCCGGGTCAATCCCACGCTCGAACCGCGCGCGGGCATCGGAGGCCACACCGTGATAGCGGCCAGACAGTGCCACCGCGACCGGGTTGAACCAGGCGCATTCGATGAACACGCTGGTGGTGTTCTCATCGCAGCCCGTGCTCTCGCCCCCCACCACACCGGCGAGCGACACCACGCCGCTGCTATCGGCAATCACGCAATCTTCGGGGCGGACGGTGATTTCCTTGCCGTGCAGCCCGGTGAAGCTCTCGCCATTACCGGCACGGAAGGTGAGCACGCCGCCCTGCACCTTGTCCGCATCGAACACATGCAACGGGCGGCCGAGATCGATGGTGAAGAAATTCGTCATATCGACCAGCGCGTTGATCGGGCGCAGGCCGATGGAGGTCAGGCGATCCTGCAACCACTGCGGCGACGGGCCGTTCTTGACGCCACGCACCGCGCGACCGAGCACCCATTGGCAGGTCGGGTGTTCGGTCTTCCAGCCGAGCGGGCTGGGGAAGGCGGCCTGGAACGAGGTCGAGGGCAGTGGCTTCAACGTGCCGATCCCCGCCGCTGCCAGATCACGCGCAACCCCGCGCACCGAGAGCGCATCGCCTCGGTTGGGGGTGACGGCGATTTCGATCACCGGGTCATTCTTGCCGGCATAGTCCGCGAAGGCCACGCCAATCGGCGCGTCCTCGGGGAGTTCGATGATGCCCTCATGGTCGTCGCCGAGGCCCAATTCGCGCGTCGAGCACATCATGCCCTCAGACTTCACGCCGCGAATTTCGCCGATTTTCAGCACCATGCCGTTGGCCGGCACCACCGCGCCCGGCGTGCCGAGCACCACTTTCAGGCCGGTGCGGGCATTCGGTGCACCGCAGACGACGGAGATGATGCCCGCTCCGGTATCGACCTTACAGGCGCGCAGCCGGTCGGCATTGGGGTGTTGGGCTGCCTCGACCACATAGGCGGTCTGGAAGCCCTTGAACGCCTCGGCGGGGTTTTCCACGCCTTCGAGTTCAAGGCCGATATTGGTCAGCGTGTCGGTGATCGCGGTGAGCGAGGCGGTGGTGTCGAGGTGCGTGCGCAGCCAGGAGAGGGAGAATTTCATGGCTCAAACCCCTTCATGCAGCATCGCGGGCGACAGCGGATTGAAGCCGTAATGGCGCAACCAGCGCAGATCGCTTTCGTAGAACGGTCGCAGATCGGGGATGCCGTGCTTGAGCATCGTTACACGTTCAATGCCCATGCCGAACGCAAACCCCTGGAATTGTCGCGGATCAATGCCGCAATTGGCCAACACCTTCGGCTGCACCATGCCGGAGCCGAGAATTTCCAGCCAATCCGTGCCACCGCCAATCTCACCGGTTTTGCGCGACCAGCCGATATCAACCTCCATCGACGGCTCGGTGAACGGGAAATAGGACGAGCGGAAGCGCACCGGCAGGTCGGACACGCCGAAGAAAGTGCGCAGGAAATCGATCAGGCAGCCTTTGAGGTGGCCGAGCGTGATGTTGCGGCCGATCACCAGACCTTCGCATTGATGGAACATCGGCGAATGCGTGGCGTCATGGTCGGCGCGATAGGTGCGGCCCGGCACGATGACGCGGAAGGGCGGCTTGCGGGTCAGCATGGTGCGGACCTGCACTGGCGAGGTGTGGGTGCGCAGCACGCGACGGCGGCCTTCGCCTTCCGGGTTGGGGACATAGAAGGTGTCCATATCCTCGCGGGCGGAGTGGTGGGCAGGGATGTTGAGCGCGCCGAAATTGCGCCAGTCGTCTTCGATATCCGGGCCTTCCGCGACTTCGAAGCCCATCGCCCCAAAGATGGCGGCCATTTCTTCCATCGTGCGGGAGATCGGGTGGATCAGGCCTTGCGCGCGGGGCTGTGGCGGCAGGGAGACGTCGAGCTTTTCGGCCGCGAGGCGCGCTTCGAGGGCGGCGGCGTCGAGTTCCACCTGACGGGCATCGATGGCGGCTTGCAGCTCGCCCTTGAGCACGTTGAGCGCGGCCCCGCGTGCTTTGCGCTCTTCGGGGGCAGCTTTGCCGAGTTCCTTGAGCAGATTGGTGAGTGCGCCGGATTTACCAAGCACGCCAACACGGATCGCGTCCCAGGCGCGCAGATCGGCGGCTTGGGCCAGGGAGTCCAGGGTTGCGCTTTTGAGCGCTTCCAGATCGTTGCTCATGATGTCCTGCAATTCGAGA
>Ga0316224_1002807_pt1 | contig 15289 bp, 13 predicted proteins | sample TBH18013metaG_FD_206254 | JGI IMG/M metagenome (GOLD analysis project Ga0316224, IMG submission 206254) | Freshwater microbial communities from Trout Bog Lake, Wisconsin, USA - TBH18013 | ecosystem: Environmental > Aquatic > Freshwater > Lake > Hypolimnion/Profundal zone | place: USA: Wisconsin... | reverse complement strand
CCTTTTAAAACCGGTATCCTTTGAACGGTTTCTTAAGGCAACCAATAAGGCTCATAAACTTTTTTTAGGAAAAGAAAATACTCCGGTAAGTCTTGAACCCGCGGGAAGCGAGTTCATATTCGTCAATTCTGATTACTGCCTGGTTAAAATTCTGGTTGCAGATATTACATACATAGAAGGGCTGAAGGACTACGTAAAAATATTTACAACTACCCGCCCGCAACCCATTTTAACCAGGTTAAATTTAAAGGGCATACAAGAGAAACTTAATCCTTCGCAATTTGTGCGGGTACAAAAATCTTTTATTGTGGCGCTAAATAAAATAGATTATATCAGAAACAGCCGGATTCACATTGGTAAAAGCCTGATTCCTATAAGCGACATGTACCGGGATAACCTCTCTTCTATTTTTAAGAATTCGTAAACCAACGAAATTAATGCGGCCTATAAAAGGAGGCCATCTAATTTTTTACTCATTGACCCTGTCAGTTAAACTTCTTTCCTCTATTCAATTCCCCTTTTGGCAGACGTAAAAAGTTGTGTCGTCTATTTTGTTTTTGATTTGCGAAACCTTTGCAAACATTTACAGCGAAAAGGCACTAAAACGTAAGATGAGCATCTATTGTTCATAAAAACAATAATCATTTATGGGTAGTGCGTCCCCGCACGGCGTGTCGGCAAAAAACCGGCACGCTTTCTTTTAAAATGATAATCAAAGGGCATGGATATTAAGAATGCATTTTTTTTATTTCTTATGATTATTACTCTTTCCTTGCCTGCCCAAAAGGAGAGTGTAATCTCGGATGCGATCTATTCAGCAATTACCATAGATGGCCTTCCTAATGAATGGGATGAAACGCTACGGTATTATGATGGTTCATCCAAACTCCAGTTCGGATTTAAGAATGATTCCAGTAACCTTTATGTCTGTATTAAAACGAGCGACGAGATGGCGCAGTTAAAAATAATGACGGCAGGAATGGAATTGTCTATTCAGACCACTAAAAGAGCTTTGGCTACTATAGCATTCCCAATGGAGAAACAACCTGATAGGCCTTCTCAGATACCGCCTGGTGTTGACCCAAATCAAAGACCTGATATAAAGTTCATGAAACGTAGAATGGTTGCAGAGTTGGTACACATGAAACTTACTGGTTTTGCAGATTTGCCCAATGGCATTTACAATACGGAAACAAAGTCGGGTATTAAAGTAGCCATTAACTTCGATTCTCTTGATGTGCTCACTGTTGAATACAAAATTCCTTTGGCATCATTAACTTCCAAAATTGACCCGGTAAAACCAATATCCGCGGAGATTCATTTATATGGTCTTCAAATGCCCGGCGGTAATGGAATGGAGCCACCACCAGGCAACACGCAACCTGGCGGTGGAATGCCCGGTGGTAGTATGGGAAGGGGCAGCGGCGGCATGGGCGGTGGTATGCCGTCTGGTGGAATGGGAGGGGGTATGCCAACCGGGGGTATGGGCGGTGATATGCCGCCAGAAGGTATGCCGCCACCACCCGGCATGGACGGCAATAACACCGTGAGCCAGGAGATTTTCATTAGGCTCAAATTGAAACTGGCCCGTTGGTAAAATGTTACCTTAAAAATATGAAATGAAATTATGTGTAAAGGGGTTTATAATGCTTTTGGGGTTAGGAGTCTTTGGGCAAAGATTAGTTGCGCAAAGTTTTAATATCACAGGAAAGATATTGGCGGCTGAGGACAATAAGCCTCTTGCGGGTGCTAATATTGCTTTGTTTATGCTTTCTGATAGTTCTACGCTTAGCCGAAGCATATCGGACACGGCCGGAAACTTCAATTTTATTTCTGTTCCATCCAAAAAATATGGCTTAAGGATTACCAATATTGGGTATACAGCTTTATGGATGAATATAACGGTAACAAATCAAACCCTGTATTTAGGTAATTTGAAATTATCGCTTGTTGAAAAGGATTTGGAGAGTGTAAATGTCATTCAAATACAGGCAAGAGTTGTTCAAAAACAAGATACTACCGAATATAATGCTTCTGCGTTCAAAACAAATCCCGACGCTACTGCTGAAGATTTGATTACAAAAATGCCCGGTATCACTTCAGAAAATGGAACAATTAAGGCCAATGGACAAGAAGTAAAAAAGGTGCTGATGGATGGCACACCGTATTTTGGCGATGATGTAACTCTTGCTTTAAAAAACATCCCCTCTGACATGGTAAGTACAGTTCAGGTGTACAAAAGTAAAAGCGATCAATCTGCTTTCACCGGTTTTGATGATGGTAATTCGAAACAAACTCTCAACTTTATAACAAAAAAGGACAGGAATAAAGGAGTTTTTGGCAAAGTTTACGGCGGTGCGGGTTATTTAACCGATTTGCACTATAGCGCTGGCTTCAATCTCAATTGGTTTGGTAAAAACATGCGCCTTTCTGCTATCGGCATGAGTAATAATGTCAATCAGCAAAACTTCTCTTTTGCCGATATTCTTGGGGTAACCAATACATCGGCTCCTCAATTTGCAGGCATGTGCGGTGGAGGCCCCCCGCCCGGTGCACCAAAGGCCCCTCCTCCGGGTGCCAGCGATGGCCCCGGCGCAAATATTCAAAACTATCTAACCTCGCAACAAGGGGGTATAGCAACTACCCGTGCAGCCGGCATTAACTATACCGATGTATGGGGTAAGAAAGAAAAGGTAAAAGTAAGCGGCAGCTATTTTTTCAACTGGGCCAAAACTATAGACACATCCAGCCTGGTACGCAAATATTATAGCAGTACCGATACCACCCAATACTATACACAACAATCACAAAAAACCTCTACCAACATTAATCAACGCGCCAACCTTCGTTTGGAATATAAAATGGACGACGACAATACACTTATCGTTACTCCTTCATTTACCTATCAATCCAATAATCAAAATCTTGCTACCGTTGGACAAAACAGCTACAACCTGAATGAAATTTTAAGTAACGTCAACAGTGAAGAGAAATCAAACAGTTACGGATTTAATCTTTCCACAGATGCGCTTTATCAACACAAATTTAAGAAGCCAAGAAGAACGTTATCCATTAATATAAGTAATAAATATAGCGCGTCTACCAATCAATATAATCTGATATCAACAGTTCAATCTCCTATATCTGCTGATTCAACCTATACAAATCAGCAAACGCGAAATGTGACGAGTGGGTATACCCTTGGCGCAAACCTAAATTACACTGAACCTCTTGGTAAAAACGGGCTTTTTCAGCTTGAGTATAATCCAACTTTGAACTGGAATAATTCTAATAAGAGTACCTTAACGCCTGATAGCAGCGGCAGATACGTGGTTGAGGATTCCACATTAAGTAATCGGTTCAATAATCAGTATTTCGCACAAAAAGTGGGCATAGGCTATATGTTCCGTAAAAAGAAAATATCGTTTAATATCGGGGCAGATTATCAGTATGCTTCCCTTACGGACAAGGAAGCCTTTCCTCTTGGCACATCTACGCAAAGGTCTTTCAATAATATATTGCCTAACGCCATGCTTTTTTACAATATTTCTTATACAAGTAGTCTGCGGATAATGTACCGCGCATCCACTACTGCACCTACTATATTGCAACTACAGGAGGTAATTGATAATACCAATCCTACACAGCTTACTACTGGAAATCCTGATCTGAAGCAATCTGTAACACATAGCAGTATATTAGATTACCATTTAATAATCCCCAAAACAGGCCAAACATTTTTTGCAATGACCATGTTCAATTATACGGGTAACTATATCGGCAACTCGGTTTACACAGCCACCAGCGACACGACTGTGCAGCCTGGCATAACCCTTGCTTCGGGCTCGCAAATTACAAAACCCGTAAACCTCAACGGCGATTGGAGTTTAAATTCCTTTCTCGGATACGGCATTCCTGTTTCAAGGATAAAATGCAACCTAAACTTCAATACCGGAGTAAACATTTCTTCTACACCGGGTTTGGTTAATGGTGTTCTTAACAGTGCAAATACGTATGCATTGAATGCAGGCTTTTTCCTCAGCAGCAACATCAGTGAAAAAATTGATTTCAGCGTTAACTATTTTTCAACCTATAACATCGATAAGAATTCTCTCCAGGCTTCATCAAACAATAACTATTTTACACATGTTGCCGGTTGTAAAATAAACTGGATGTTCTGGAAAGGCTTTGTCTTGAATACGTCTCTTCAAAATACATACTATACAGGTTTAGGGAATGGTTATAACCAGAACGTTTTCTTGTGGAATGCTTTCCTGGGGTATAAATTCCTGAAAGATAAATCGCTGGAACTAAAAGCAAGCGTTAACGACATACTCAATCAAAACAGCGGCATTTCACGCAATATTACCAGCAATTACGTTGAAGATTCTAGGGACACGGTACTTAAAAGATATATGTTATTTACTCTTACGTACACCCTTAAATTTTTTAATAGAAGCACTTGAAATAATTGAAATTCGCATTTTTTTGCGCGGATATGGAATTGGTTCAAAAATAGTCAGTCAGGCATTTCACATGAAAGCAAAAATAACGCTTAATGCTATTTTATTTTTGGTGCCCCTCCTCACAAACTCCTGTAAAAAAAGTGAAGAGCCCTCTGGGGGATATGGTCTTTTGAGGGTACAAATTACGTTGCTACATCATCATACACCACGTTAGGAAGTTTTTTAACCGCGACTACCTTGACAACAAAGGCTTCTGCTACATACAGCACATTACAAGTGGAATTTGACGGCTCATCCCTTCCATCCTCCTCATGTTACCACATAATCTCCCCTAGTCACATCTTTCAATTCAGTTATTCTTCCTCTAACTTCTCTGGTTTGCAATACTGCTAATTCATTTTGAAATTTATAATATTGATAAGTGAAGAAGACAATAGCTAGTGCTATAAAGAGTCCAAAAGAACTGAATATAATGATATTGTATTTGCGCGGAAGAGAGATTATTTCCTTCATACTGTTTAAAATTTAAATATGGCTATCGGAGCGGTGGAATATCCTCCGCCCACACTACCTTGGACTGGAGTTGCAACACCAATTCCAACAGAAAATCCACTTCGAATAGTTAATAATTCTGGTCTTCCTGAACTGGCAAAACTTTGATCCAAACTAGCGCTACCCCCCCCACCTACACCAGGCTTAACTTCAATGCCTACCGTACCTGAAATTCCCCCACTGGCGCGAGCGTCCGCTCATGACTCTTTGCGTTTCTACCCTTTTTTAATTAATAAAAGGGCCTAAAATGATCACTTCCTTTTGTGATTCAAGATTCAGGTAGTTACTTGCGCTGTTAAAGCTCCAGTCTTCAGGTCTGTATGCCAGACCCGCATTAACGGGATTGTTATAAATATACTCTAATTTTTGTTGCGTAATGGCCTTAGTACTAAGTTCAATTGGATGGTTTCCTTCTTGCCATAATTGAAAACCGTGATGGTGGCTACTTTTAGTGCCAGCGCGTTTCATCATCCATAACATCCACTCTTTTCTGCTTTCGCCAGGATGAGTTTCTATAGATTCTCTTAATTTTCTGGAAGTAAAACTTTTAAAGTCGCGCATAGTTCCATCTATAGGTCGCGGGCGAGCTGTTCGGGGTTTTGATTAGACATAATAAATATTGCCAATCAGAAATATTTAAAACATATTTCTGATTGGCAATATGGCAATTGTCCCAAAACTGTTTAGCCTGCCAGAGTTATTTATTATGGTTTGCCGGAATTCCGGAAGTCTTTATAGCCGCGGCGGGTCCAAGCCAGCAGGCGAAAAAGAACACCGACGGCAGCGAGAAGTGCTAATGCACTGCCGCCTATAATTATAATCTTGCCAGCTTTATGTGACCAGGCTTGTTTTAAGGTTGGCATTACATTAGAGCCAGATGAGGGTTTAATGACAGTTAAATTTTCATTTTCAGGCAGTGGGTAGAGCGGGCTCGGCTGCTGGTTTGGGTTGCTCTGTAGATACATCTTTGATAGTGTTTTGGGTTAATAATGGTGGTGCTATTGTACGGCTTGTTGTCAGATCTGATAATTTTTCAGATAGTTCGTTTTGTTGGTAAATTATTATTCCGCTCAAAACGAGTAAAGCCAGCCCAATTAGGACAAGACCAATGTAGATTTTGGTGTTGCTGTTATCTGTATTATTAACACGTGGGCTAATTATATCAACTGGGTTGTTTTCGGGAGCTTCAGGGAGTTCAGGGATTATTTCGGGTATTGGTGGCGCCATTCGCTTCGCGAAATCGGCGGCTTTACATGGGTTTTTCGGTTTCGGTTTCGGTTTCATGTTTGTGGATTTTGAAGATTTGAAAATCAGTTTCAGTTATTAAGTAATATGTGCCAAAATCAAGCATTACTTTTCCGTGATGTTCGATGGGTGGATTTAGGTGCCGGCACAATGAAATGTCCAAGCCGTATGCTTCGATTTCTGCGTTTGTGATTTCCGATTTACCATCCTTAATCAGATCATCAAGAATTTCATGGTTGCGGACCAATAGCGGGATAAAGTGCCGGATCGGATCGCGTTTTTGTTTCTGCCTTTTTTTCCTGGCTTGGTCTTCGCAATCATCAGAGCAGTAGATGTCGTTTCCGTGTTCGAATTTGAATGAGTCATCACACCAGGCGCATGTTTTTTCCATTGTTGCATATGTTTTTTTTAATTTGATTAGGATTTTTTCTTTTTTAGGTGACTTCTTTGTGATAGCTCTTCAATGGTTGATTTTCTTCCGCTCTCTGTCCAGCCAATCAAGTCTTCCTCTCTGAACCAGAGTTTGCTACCTTTTTTCAGGAAGGGCAGCAGACGTCTATGGGTTTTATCGTATATGGTCGATACCTCATAACCTAATAGTTCTGCGGCCTGTTGCACATTAAGCAGTTTAGGTTTCTTTTCTTGAGGTAACGGTGGTGAGTTATTGTCCGGAAGCAGATGCTCCTTCATTACTGCGAGCAACTCCGCGACACTTAATTCCGCCACTTTTTTGGTTAGGTCAAGCTTTTCCATTTTTCCGTATTTACAGTTACAACGAAATAAGTTGTCAGATTTTTTTTGAAAGGGGAATTTTTCGTGAAAAATATTGAGAGCGTCGTATGCATTGGATATTTCCGATTCTTATTAGAAAAGATATCACAAAGATATGCTGAGCACTAGATACTTATGGTAACTGTACAGCGCACACAAAAACGCATAGCGATTTTTGCAAAATTTACAGAGGATAAGTATTGAAGCGGGTGTGCGCCGATTGTCTAAAAGAGACACGAGGTATTTGTGAGTATCCAAGTTTTGATGGCCGCCATGAAGATTACCGATGGCAGGTAATTGTCTAAGTCAACATGCATAACATTTGTGGTGGGTTTAATGAAGAGGAAGTTCTAACCAAAAATGCATGGACATTTGCATGGACAAAAATAAAAAAGGGTTATGAGATAACTCATAACCCTTTGATTTTCAATGTCGGGGTACCAGGATTCGAACCTGGGACCCCCTGCTCCCAAAGCAGGTGCGCTAACCGGGCTGCGCTACACCCCGAAACTACTAATCCGGTATATTCTTTCAATCCGTATAAAAATGCAGAATTCTGCGGTGAGGGAGGGATTCGAACCCTCGGTACCGTTTAACCAGTACGGCAGTTTAGCAAACTGCTGATTTCAGCCTCTCATCCACCTCACCTTTTAATAAGGACCATTATTTTACAGAACATTTTTTATTCCTCCTTTTGCTAAAAGGACGACAAAAATAGAAATTTCAATCAATTCGCAAAGATTAAATGCGAATTAACCTGTAACAGGCAAAAATACCTTGGGCCAAGGGGCCTTTTTTATGCTTTTAGCCCGTTGTAAGGTATTTCTGCACCAAATTTTACCAATTTTACCCTCTGGTAATTCACCCTGCCCCGATGATATGAAGCTGAGGTATTTGTTATGCATACTTTTTTTATGGCCAACCTTGTTGGTATTTGCGGCCGACCATAGGGGCGATACCATAAACATAAGCAGCTACCAGCTTAAAATTGACCTGCGCGATTTTGAAAATCACATTTTATACGGTGCAGCTTCAATAGGCATAAAAGCCAAACTGAATCATGTAACGCAAATTGATCTCGACCTGTTGAAACTTACCGTCGATTCGGTTAAAATGAATGATTTGCATGTGGCTTACAACTACAATGATTCCTTTTTGCATATTCAGTTTCCCAAAGCGCTTAATAACCGCGATTCTGCTACTTTACTGGTTTATTATCATGGCAAGCCGGGTGTCCTACCCGGCGATTTCGGCGGGTTTTATTGGGATGACCGGTATGCATTTAATATAGGTGTAAGTTTTGTTTCTGACCCCCACAATTACGGCCGGGTATGGTTTCCGTGCTTCGATAATTTCGAGGTTCGCTCGCGTTACGAGTTTTTTATTACCACCCGCTTTACCGACAAAGCCTTTTGCAATGGCCTTTTACTGGAGGTACAAACACTCGACTCAATAAAAATCTGGCATTGGAAACTGGACGAGGATATACCTTCTTATCTCGCCTCGGTAGCAGTTGCAGACTACCTAACCATTGAAGATACTGTGCACGGCATAAACGGTGTGGTGCCTGTACAAATAGCGGTGGTGCCGGAGGATACCGCAAATCTGAGCAAACGATTTGAGCATTTACACCAGGCCTTTCAAATACTGGAGCATTACTGGGGGCCTTACCGCTGGGACAGAGTAGGCTATTGTATGGTGCCTTTTCAGGATGGTGCTATGGAGCATGCCACCAACATTGCCTTTATGAAATATTACCTGGATGCTTATGCCCGCGAATGCGAAACTACTATGGCCCACGAACTGAGTCACCACTGGTTCGGCGATCAGGTAACCTGCAATAGCGCTGCCGGTATGTGGTTGAACGAGGGCTGGGCCACTTATAGCCAGAGTCTTTTTATTGAAGGGCTTTACGGCCCCGATTCGGCAATGCAATACCGGCGCGAAGCTCATATGAACGAAGTGCAGATGACCCACATTGGTGACGGCGCATATTTACCGGTAAGCGGTGTGCCCTCTCAACTAACTTATGGCAGCACGGTATACCAGAAGGGGAGCGATGTAATTCATACTTTGCGCTATTACCTCGGCGATTCGGTATTTTTCAGCTGTGTAAAAGGTTATTTGAATAAATATGCTTTTAATACCGCCGGCACGCTGCAGCTGCGCGATTATTTAAGCGCATGTTCAGGAAGGGATCTGACAGATTTTTTTCACAACTGGATATTGTCACCCGGTTATACGCATTTTTCGGTTGCGGATAAATACATAAAGAAGGTGGATGGCAGGTATGAAGTATACATCAACATTCGTCAGAGGCTGGACCATGCACCTGAATTTTATGATGCCGTGCCGCTTACCATTTCATATTTCGACCACCACATGAAAAGGCGGGATGAGATTGTGGTTGTAAGCGGCGAATGCACAACTTATTCCACCACCCTTGATTTTAACCCCGATTATATAGCTATTGATTTTGGGGAGCATCTGGCCGATGCAATTTCAACTGAGTGGCATGTGCTGCGCGATAGCGGGATTTATGATTTTAATGCTGCCCTGATGGGCATAAAGGTGGATGCCGTAACAGACTCATCGCTTATCAGGGTTGAGCATAACTGGATATCCGCAGGGGCAATGAGGCATGCGGCTAAGGGCCTGCACCTGCATAATAGCAGGTACTGGACCGTTGATGGCGTATTCGATCCTGCCATGAAGGCCACAGGCATATTCGGATATAGCGCCTCACCAACCGACCACCTGGATGCGGGCTTTATTACGAATGCAGACAGCTTGGTAATGATGTATCGTCCTAACCAGCATACCGATTGGAAAAAGGCAAGTAATTATTTTATTGATAAAGGTGATAACGATTCAGGTAGAGCGGGCTCGGTAATAGTTTATCCGCTGCGAAAGGGCGATTATGCCCTGGCAGTTTACAACGCCGGAATACCCGATGATACAGGCAAAGCAAACGATTGTGAGCCTGTAAAAAGACTTATAAAGGAAGGCAGGAATTTTAAAGTTTCGGTTGATAAAGAGAGCCGGTCGTTACTGATCGCCTTCGCTAAAAACATTTTTGATGGGGCCGAAGTTTTTGATGACCATGGCAATAAACTGTTGGCGCAAAGTATAGGAGCAGAGGAAAATAGCTTAACGGTTAAGCCAGGTCATACCGCAACTGAAAGTTATGTTGTAACATTACGGCTTAAATCAGGAGCACACATCAGTAAAAAAGTGAGCAATTAATAAATTATGAAAAAGATATCAGTTATAGGAGCAGGCACCATGGGCAATGGTATAGCACATGTTTTTGCCATGAAAGGTTTTACCGTTAACCTGGTAGATGTATCGGAAGATGCACTAAAAAAGGCTGTTGCCACCATTACCAGAAACCTTGACCGGATGGTTGCCAAAGGAACCATCTCGCAGGAAGATAAGGTTGCAACGCTGAGTAACCTCAGCACCAATACCTTACTCCATTCGTGCAAAGATGACGACCTGGTAATAGAAGCTGCAACCGAGAACGTTGATATCAAACTCAAAATATTTCAGCAGTTAGAAGAGATATGCAAGAAGGAGACCATACTGGCCTCTAATACTTCGTCCATTTCAATAACAAAAATCGGTGCTGTTACCAAACGCGCCGATAAAGTAATTGGTATGCACTTTATGAACCCCGTGCCGGTAATGAAACTGGTAGAGGTGATACGCGGTTACGCCACCAGCGATGAAGTGCTGAATGCCATTATGGATATTTCGCATAAACTGGGTAAATCGCCGGTTGAGGTGAACGATTACCCTGGCTTTGTTGCCAACCGTATTTTAATGCCAATGATAAACGAGGCTATTTATACTTTGTTTGAAGGTGTAGCCGGCGTTGAAGAAATTGATACCGTAATGAAACTGGGTATGAGCCACCCTATGGGCCCTTTGCAACTGGCCGATTTTATTGGTCTTGATGTGTGCCTGGCAATTTTAAAAGTGCTGCACGATGGTTTCGGTAATCCTAAATATGCTCCTTGCCCGTTGCTGGTTAATATGGTAGCCGCCGGTTATAAAGGCGTAAAATCTGGCGAAGGGTTTTATAATTACACTTTAGGAACCAAAGATATGGTAATCAGTCCGCGTTTTGCCTAGCGATCCGTTGCATTTAAAAATTACATCTTCTCAGGCACTTCAATCCCAAGTAAGTGCATTGCTTTTTTAAGCACAACACCTGTTTGGCCCGAAAGGGCAACGCGAACTCGTTTCTCCTCATCAGTTGGCGCACTTAAAATCGGCGATTCGTGGTAGAATTTATTGTAAGCGCGGGCCAGGTTGTAAGCATAGTTGGCTATTTCTGATGGGTCGTATTTATCCGAAGCACTTTTCACCACGTTCTCGTATTCGCTCATCAATATGATCAGTTCGCGTTCAACAGAGGTAAGGTTGTAACCCGAAAGGTTATCTAATGAAGCAGAGCCACCGGCCTTACGCATTATAGCTGCAATACGTGCATTGGTATACTGTATAAAAGGCCCTGTGTGTCCATGAAAATCAATAGACTCTTCCGGGTTGAAAATTATCTTTTTATAAGGGTTTACGCGCAGCACAAAATACTTCAAAGCACCCAGGCCTATGGTCCGGTAAAGCACATTTGCCTCTTCAGCAGTAAAGCCTTCTATCTTACCCAGCTCTTTGGTCTTCTCTTCAGCAATACGTAGCACTTCCGATATCAGGTCATCTGCATCTGCAGTTTTCCCTTCGCGCGATTTAAAACGTCCGGTTGGCGATTCAACCAATGCGTAGCTCAGATGATAGATTCCATCAGCCCATTTGTATCCTAGCTTTTGCAGGGCCAGTTTCAATACTTTAAAATGGTAGTCCTGCTCGTTGGCAACAACGTATACCATTTTATCCATGCTAAACTCTTCGTGGCGCAACTTAGCAGTAGCCAGATCCTGGGTGATGTATATCGATGTCCCGTCAGCACGCAGCAAAACCTTTTCATCTAACCCTTCAGGCGTTAAATCAACGGCAACGGCTCCGTCTTTTCTTTTATAAAAGATATTTTTCTCAAGCCCTTCATTTACCAGGTCTTTACCCAGCTTGTAGGTTTCACTTTCGTAATAATCCTTCTGAAAATCTACGCCAAGCAGTTTAAATGTTTGCTGAAATCCCTCGTATACCCAGTCGTTCATCTTCTTCCACAAGGCCACAGTTTCGGGGTCGCCGGCTTCCCATTTTAAAAGTAACTCCTGAGCTTCTTTAAAAATCGGAGTTAGCTTTTGCGCTTCGTCTTTATCGGCTGGGGCATTGGGTATGGCCCTGGTTTCTTCAATCACTACTTCATTAAACTTTACATACCAGTCGCCCATAAAGTGGTCGCCCTTAATGCCAGTCGATTGCGGGGTAGCGCCATTGGCATAACGTTTATAAGCCACCATACTTTTGCAAATGGCAATGCCCCGGTCGTTATAGATATTCACCTTGGTTACTTCATGGCCGGTGGCTTTCAATATTTCGCTCATCGAAAATCCCAACAGCATATTCCTTACGTGGCCAATGTGAAGTGGCTTATTGGTGTTGGGGCCGCAATATTCTATAACAACTTTTTGCCCGTTAGGTGCAAAAGTGCCGAAAGCAGGGTTGGCTATTATCTCATGCAGCCTGTTCAGCCAGTAACTATCGGTTAAGGTAAGGTTTAAAAAACCCTTGATTACATTAAAGCCCGCAATAATGCCTGCCTTTTCTTTTAGCTGCTCGCCAAGCAGTTGCGCTGTTTGTTCAGGAGATTTTTTAGAGAATTTCACCAGCGGAAACGCCACAATGGTATAGTCGCCCTGGTGGTCTGGATTGGTAATATTTATGGTTACGGCATCAGCCGGAATACCCGCATTGAATTGCTGGTTAATTATTTCAACAGTGGCCTGCTTTAGTGTTTGTTCAAGTGTCATCTTGTCGTTATGCTTCTTATCCGGTAATTAAAAAAATAAATATAGCCACAATGGTACTAAGACACTAGGTTTTTTAAGGAAAGACAAAGCCAATGATAATTTATTTTGAAAATTCATTATATATTTATCTGCATTTTTCCTCGTGCCTTTGTGGCAAAAATTGGGATTCGGGGTTTGGATGATAAAAATCACATTAATAGCGCCTAAAAATATAACTTCGCGGTCAATTTTTTCGACAATGATAAAGAACCCCAAATACCGCGAACTTATTGAGCAGACTTTCGACTTTCCGCAAAAGGATTTCAGAACAGAGAAGTCTTTCCTTAACTGGAACGGCCTGCCCCTGATGGATATCATCGAAAAATACGGCAGCCCGCTGCGTATTACCTTTTTGCCTAAAATAAGCCAGCAGATACAAAAAGCCCGCCGGTTATTCAACTCATCTATTGCCAATAACGACTACCGCGGCGATTATAATTACTGCTATTGCACTAAAAGTTCGCACTTTGCCTTTGTGCTTGAAGAAGCCCTTAAAAACAAAGTACATCTCGAAACCTCCTCCGCTTTCGATTTTGACCTGATAAAAAAGCTGGAAGAAAAGAAGAAGATCAAGAAGGAGAATTACATTATCTGCAACGGCTTTAAACCACAGGCTTATATCGATAATATCATTAAAGCATATCAGAGTGGCTACAAAAATATCATCCCTATACTCGATAATTTAGATGAGCTTGAAAAGTATGACAAGCTGAAAGAGCCTATTAATATTGGTATGCGTATAGCAGCCGAAGAGGAGCCGAAGTATGAATTTTATACCTCGCGCCTGGGCATACGCTACAATGATATAGTTCCGTTTTACCAGCAGAAGATACAGAACAACCCGAACTATAAGCTGAAGATGCTTCACTTTTTTATTGATACAGGTATTAAGGACGTTAACTATTACTGGACGGAATTTCACAAAGCGCTTGAAGTCTATTGCGACCTGAAAAAAATATGCCCGGAGCTGAATTCCATTAACCTGGGTGGTGGAATGCCCATCAAACACTCGTTAGCTGCCGATTTTGATTATGAATATATGATCAACGAGATCGTTACTCAGATAAAAACTACCTGTAACAACGAGGGGGTTGACGAACCCGATATTTTTACTGAATTCGGTAGTTATACCGTAGGTGAAAGCGGCTGCGTTATTTTCGGTGTACTGGGCGTAAAACGCCAGAACGACCGCGAAACCTGGTATATGCTTGATGGTTCGTTAATGAACAACCTGCCCGATATATGGGGCCTGTCGCAACGCTTTATCATGCTGCCCGTTAATAAATGGGATGATGAATACAAACACGTTAACCTGGGCGGCATAACCTGCGATGTAGGCGATTATTATAACAGCGATGCCCATATTAACCAGGTTTACCTGCCTAACATTAAGCAAGGCGAAAAGCTATATATCGGATTCTTTAACACCGGTGCCTACCAGGATACCCTGAGTGGCTATGGTGGTATTAAACACTGTCTCCTCCCTTCTCCGCCGCATATTTTGGTAGATGAAAAGAAGAAGGGCGAGTTTGTTTACAAGGTTTTTGCCGAAGAGCAAACTGCCGATAGTATGTTGAAGATTTTGGGGTACTAAAATCAGCAGATGTCATTGCCAAGCCTGTGCCGGTAATTAATTTTGGAAAAAAGGCTGTGGCAAGCTTTCACTTTGTGTTGGTCATGGAGTACTTGATAAGTAAGTTTCACGGCAATTTTAGATAAAACCTCTTAGCATCCTCATAATTTGCCAGGTGATCACCTGTGGTTTGAAGCACTTTGCGAACGTAGAATTCATTATTAATATACTTCTCGGTTTCAAAATTTTCTTTTGTTGAATAGGTTAAGAAGTTTCTGAAGGTAATGAATGCCGTTTCAGATGTGGCTATTAATTCTTTTCCTTCATAATTAGATTTCGTCTTTGGCGCGTTATCCATATTTACAAACTGGCCAGGAAGAATTCTGTAAATACTTCTTTCCGTTATAGCATGTGGGGGAATGAAGGTTATTCTTTCCTGTTTATATTTGATTGCAACGCTCTCGGATAACCCGAACACTCCTGGATACCACTTGGCCCAATCATAGTAACTATTGAATATAAATGCAGCAGAAGCTGAGCCACTACTGGATTTAGTTATCTCTGTTTCCGAGTAGTAGTCCAGTTTTGTTTTTAGGCTAATGAAAGAGGACTTTTTCCAGTCGATGTATATCGGAATTTCTAGTTTATTTTCGATTACAAAAGACATAACACCTTGTTGTTCCCAAAAGCTATAGGTGATTTTTAGC
>Ga0316224_1002804_pt1 | contig 15296 bp, 14 predicted proteins | sample TBH18013metaG_FD_206254 | JGI IMG/M metagenome (GOLD analysis project Ga0316224, IMG submission 206254) | Freshwater microbial communities from Trout Bog Lake, Wisconsin, USA - TBH18013 | ecosystem: Environmental > Aquatic > Freshwater > Lake > Hypolimnion/Profundal zone | place: USA: Wisconsin... | reverse complement strand
CGCTACTGTCATTTACAGAACCGCACATAAAGATGCGCATCAATCAAAACGGCTCTATCCTTGAAAAGGACATCAGGCGTACCTTGTCGCCGCACATATTTCTCACGCTTGGTTTTATGGCCGTGTTATTTTATAGCAATATCTTCTGGTTGTTTAAAAGGGCGCTACGCTACAAGAATGTATTGATCCGGGTAATTCTGCCCATCGCCTGGTTTAGCATCATCTTTTCAGCAAGTAACTACCTGGACACCTTGTTGCCGGCACAGAAAATGAGTGATAATGTTCTGCTAACGTCGCGGCCGCCCCAGCAAAGAAAAATGCAGATTGTTCCTGATGTTAACTTTGATCGCCCGCCCGGCCCCCTTGCTGATGTTAGAAGAGAGATAGTACGTCATCAATCCACGGCCTTTTTATTTGCGACAGATGGGTTCTCAGATATATTGTTGTTTATTTTCATTATCATATTCGGCCTCTCGATCGCTTATTTCTTCTTAAAGGAATGGACCAGGGCAGAAGGATTTCGCATTCGACTGGAGGCGGTTCAACTGGACACCGAGATCAAATTCCTGAAATCGCAGGTGAACCCGCATTTTCTTTTCAATACGCTGAATAACCTGTTTTCGATGGCACAGGGAAAAGGAAACGATGAACTGGCTGATGGTATTTCAAAGCTTTCGGGGATGATGCGTTATATGATATACGACAGTAATGCTGATAGCGTGCCGCTAAACAAAGAGATTGAATACCTGGAAGATTGCATCACGTTAAACAAACTGCGTTATGCTGATGATGAGGCAAAAGTAACATTTGATTACCCGGCGCAACCCGCAGGCGTCACCATTGCCCCGATGCTGTTTATCCCTTTTGTGGAGAATGCCTTTAAACATGGCGTTGCCATCGGGCAATCTTCCGCTATCGATATTGCTATTGTTATTTCAAATCAAAAATTGATCTTTACCTGCGCAAACCCAAAATACCACGCTAAAAAGATGAACGATGAAGAAAGCGGTATCGGGCTGGAAAATGTGAAGCGACGGCTCGACCTGTTATACCCCGGCAAACACCAGCTGCAGATCAGCGAAGATAAAGGGAAATATTTTGTTAAGCTTGAAATTGACCTGAAATGATCACCTGCATAGCCATAGATGACGAGCCAAAGGCACTGGAAATAATAGAACGCTATTGCCGTAAAACCAGCCTGGTTGACCTGCGGGCCACCTTTCGCGAACCGGTGAAGGCAATAGAATTTATGAACCGTGAAAAGGTAGATCTTGTCTTCCTGGACATTAATATGCCCGAAATCAGCGGAATGCAACTGGTGCAAACCTTGTCGCCCCGGCCGATGATCATTTTCACTACCGCTTACAGCCATTACGCCGTAGAAAGTTATGACCTGAACGCATTGGACTACCTGCTGAAGCCCATCACCTTTGAGCGTTTTTTGGCAGCAATAAACAAAGCTACAGGACCATCGTCTTCGAAAAATAACGTAGTTAATGAGGATGACCCGGCCATCTTCATCAAAAGCGGTCCACAAACCTACCAGGTTAAGGTCGCCGATATACTGTACCTGGAAAAAGACGGCAACTACATCACCGTTCACCTTAAAGACAAAAACATCCTTATCCGCGAAAACATGACCGATATTTTTGATATTGTCCCGCAGGAGGAGTTTGTACGGGTTCATAAATCTTTTGTGGTAGCCATCAGGCATATTACCATGATTGAAGTTCACCAGTTAATTGTTAACGGCGAAAAGATCCCGATTGGAAGCACCTACCGGGAACCGTTGAGGGAAAGGCTGGGTTTATAGTTTGCAGTAAGCAGTTTGCGGTTAGCAGTTGTTAGTGGCAGATGCCATTTGAAGTAAGCCTTGCGTAACGAATTTTTAATATTTTAACTGCAAACTGCCCATTGCAAACTGCCAACTCAAAAAAGCCTGTCCTTCACCACCAGAGTGCCGGCGATCATATCGTGCAGGCATTGCTGCTGTTTGTTAAAAAAAGCGAAGAGGTAACCTATAAAAAAGGGGAGTGCGGAAAATACTTTAGCCAGGTTACGACCTGCCGCCAGGCCAAAACTTATCCTTTTACCCTGCATATCGCAAACTTTTATTGCCAGTATCTGCTTGCCAAAGGTGGCTTGTCTGGCCGAGCATTCCATAACGATTTGATAAATAAATTTAACCACCGGAATAATTATCAGCAGGCCGATGGCTATTAAAAGATGACTCTGTGTATCTTTTATAAACAGGGAGATAAGGAATGCCGGGATGATGCAAAAGCCCGCCACAAAAAACCAATCAAGGGCTGATGCCAGCAGGCGCTGATCGAAACTGCCGAAATATTGCGGGGTAAAGGCAGGCACGCTAAAGCCTAAAAGTTCGCGGAGTTCAACAATTTCCCTGGCCTCTTTATAATCATCCATTCTGGCAGATTTTACAAAATCGCCTGGCCTTATGTTCAGGGCTTTTAACTGCTCCAAACTAAAAGGACCTTCGGGCCTGCCGTTGATTACCAGGAAATAGGTTGGAGACATGTTTTATCTGTTAATAAATAACGAACACCGAATCCTGAAGATCGAATTTTGAAGGGAATACTTCATTATTAATCATTCAGGATCCGGTGTTCAAGATACCTTTTTTTTGCTTAATACCGCCTAACTTTAAAATCAGACAAACCGCCGCTGATATGGATATGCATCTTGTTTTTAGCCGAACTAAAGCCGGGTGTTTCATAATTGTTGTCACTGGTTTTGGTAAACCCGTCAAACTTATTATCTGATAAACCCGAATCGGTTTCAATACTGCATGCTGCGTTTTGAGGGATACTGATATCAACTCCCGAAACACCGGTCGAAATATCAACATCGGTCATAGAAACGGGCATACCGAATCTTACTTTAAACGATGCCGCGCCGCCATGCAGTTGAAGCTCTTTCACTTTAAATTTCGACAAATCGAAATCAACACTGCTGGCGCCTGTTTCCACATGGATCTCCCATACAGGGTTTGGATTCAACTTCATATCCGCCCGGTTTTTATCCGAATCAAAATTAAAACCATTGTGGTTTTTTGTTTTAAAGTTAACTACATAGATAGAATCCTCATCCTTGCTCTGAGAAAAAGTGTACCTGTTAGTATTATCGCGTGTGGTAGCGCTGAATAACTGGTTGGTGGTATCAGATAAATTATAACTGGTGGCGCCACCACTTACATTCAGGCGGGCAACTTTAATATTGGCGTTATAAGGCTCATTGAACACACCCTTAACCGCAGCTTTCATTGCACCATTGTCGTCGTCGCCATTATCGTTATCATCCATGTCATTATTATTGTCATCATCATCCTTATCATTATTGTTCCAGCTGTAGTGGTTGCCGGGCCAAAAATTATACCGGTTGCCAAAATTACCGAACAACAGCAGGCCCAATCCTATCACCAGCACCGATACCTTTATAATGGTGGCCCAGGGCGATTTGTTATGTGAGAATACCAGGTTTACACCGCCAATAACCAAAAATATCGGCCACAAGCGAAAGATGTTCCACCAGTGAAAATGCAGATAGCCATAATTAGCCAGCAGGATGGCCGCACCTATAAGTACCAGTACCAGGCCGGGGATTAATTTATCGTTTTTCATAACCTATTTTTTTAAATATACATTAATACAAGGTATAGCAGCCCGGAAAAAACCGGGACAAGCGGAACCATTACTCTGCAGTTGAAGTGCTATCGGCCTTTGCTGAATCCTCAGTTGTGGCTGAACTATCGGCTGCCGGGCTTTCCTTAGTATCAGCAGCTTGCCAGTCTTTGTTTCGCCAGGCTTGTGTCTGCTGACCGCTCACAATCAGTGCGCCACCTAATACCACCAGTATTACAGGCCATAGCCTTTCAAAATCGATATCGGGGAACAGGTCGTAATTATCTATCAAAATAGCTGCGCCGATAAGTATAAGTATTACGCCTACTATAATCCCACCGTTTGTCTTTGGTTTTGAGGGCATATTTTCCGGCGGGTTATTTGAAAAAGGATTGGCACCGTATGGGTTGTTGCTAAACTCGCTGCCCGGAGGCGGCGGGGGGGGCGTATTGAACTGGCTGCCGGGTTGTTGCGGGGGCACGGTATAATCAACAGTCGGGTTGTTGAAATTAGTATAAACGTAGCCTTTTTTTGGCAGCACTATCCATAAAATAATATATGGGATAAAGCCGACGCCCATGATAAAGAATGTGAAGGCAAACAGCAGGCGCACAATGGTTACATCCATTTCAAAGTACTCCGCCAGGCCTGAACAAACACCACCTAACACCTTGTGGTATTCGTCGCGATATAGTTTTTTGTTCATTTTATAATTGTTTTTAGCTTGTTATTATTTATTGTCCTGTTATAGGTTTAATTACTATTTCATCCACATTGGCCCCTGCGCTCATGCTGTGAATATTTACAATTGCCGAGGCTATGTCTTCGGGCAAAACCATTTCGTCTTTGTTTACAGTCATGCCTTTCCATGAGTCCGTTAATGTTGAGCCGGGGATAATGGCGGTTACCTTTACGCCATGCGGCTGCATCTCCAGCCTCATTACTTTGGTAAGACCAAAGAGCGCATATTTTGTTACACTGTACATACCGGCCTCGGCCAGCGGGTTAAGCGAAGCCACCGAGCAGATGTTGAAAATATGCCCCTTACGCGCAGCGATCATGGTTTTACCAAAAAAACGGTAAAGTTCATAAGCGGGCATCAGGTTGGTATTAACGTGTTTTTCAAAAGTCCCCTCTTTATCATCCAATATGCTGGCGTATTCATAAACGCCGGCGTTATTTACGATAATGCTGATAAAGCCCAGTGCCTTTTCGGCGCCGGCAGCAAATTGTAATACCTGCTGTTTAATACTGCAATCGGTAACCGAAGTAAATATTTTTATAGCCGGGTTGATGCCCGACAGCTCCATTTTAAAAGCTGCAAGGTCTTCAGGTGTCCTTGCGCAGATGGCCAGGTTGATGCCTTGCCGGGCAAAAGCGATAGCCGTAGCGCGTCCGATTCCTTTAGTTGCAGCAGTGATGAGGGCGTTTTCCATTTGTTTGTTGTAATGTTTGAATATTGTAATTTGTAATGTTATTTTCTATTGCAAATTAAAATTATCATTCAGTTCTTATAGTACAAATCTAATTCTAATTTCAACTGACCCGGTAAGGCATTTGGCAAAGCAGGTTAAATTTTCGGTAAAGCGGGGGAAAGTAGCGGTAAACGGGAATGGGTAGTGCTTTTTGGGGAGGATTTGTTGGAATGTTTAGCGTACGGTATAGTTGAGAAGCAAACCAACGGAGGCGGGTATTGGAATTATTATGAATAAGATGTTTTCTTTTTTTATTAAATTTGTTTTATGAAGGAACTTACATTTTTGGTACATGAAGCCGAAGAAGGCGGTTATTATGCTGAAGCTGTCGGCGTTGGCATATTTGCTGAGGGCGAAACGATGAACGAGCTGAAAGAAAATATCAGGAGTGGTATTGAGTGCTATTATGAGAATTCTTCCGATGCTCCTTTATTTGCTCATTTGCATTTTGTAAAAGATGAGACGATAGCAATATGAAAAGCCCGCGCAGTTTGTCGGCTAAAGAACTTATAAAATTACTTAAAGCTTATGGGTATCAAATCGCTTCTCAACGGGGTAGCCATATCAAAGTCACTACACAACAAAATGGGGAACATCATTTAGCCATTCCAAATCATAATCCCATAAAAACCGGCACATTAAATGCTATTTTAAGGCAAGTCGCCGAACATTCAGGTAAAAGTAAAGAAGACATTATTGAAGAATTGTTTTCTTAACTTTTGCTCTTGTTTACTTTGCACGGGGCTTTAATCTGGTTAATTGGAGATAATGCCAACAAATAAAAATTTCATTCAACGAGCTTTATTCTATCCACGTGCGCTTTGAAGAAAGCAGCTCCCATTTACCTTTATTGTTTTTTAGTATTGCTTCACCTCCCTCGTAAACAAACCTGAAATTTACCTGTGCATATCTCATATCCTTATCAAAGACGATTGAAGTTGCAGTTGGATAAGAATATAATTGCCAGTAACCACCCCAATGCCCATACCATATTTTTATAAAATGTTCCAGGAATTTTTGTCGTTTAGCGCTTTCTCCTTTTGTTCTCGCAGGATTCATTATGCCCCCAGAGCCTAAGGGAAGATGAGTATTTCCAAGAAAAGCGTTTAACAAAATATCGTACTTTGGTATAAGGTATAGTGTTTTCTTATTTTGTACACTAATGCGTGGTCTAAAGTTTTTAATTTGTTTGATTAAACTATCCTTTCTATCATAAAAAGAGCCAAAGGGATCAAATCTTTCAATAACATGTGGCGAAAGCTTGTTGTTTTTACGCTTAAGCAATTCCAGTTTTACAGAATCATTAATATTAGCGCCATTTATAGATTTAACAACAAGCGAATCAATTTCTTCGGTTGAATGATAAATTTTATTGGTAACATAAATTTTTACGGAGTTCTGGACGATCAAATAAGTCACTTTGTTGTAAATCTCATTCCCCCACTCTGATCCTCCCAAACTCCGGATATTCAATGGCTGGTAAAATGCGGTAAAAACATTATATACTTCTTTTAAAGTATCATTCAGTTTTGAATACTCCTGATTGCCGATAGCGGGTATTTCTTTATTCCAGTTTTCATAAAACTGGAATAATTCAGTTACTGATTTGTTCTTATATGCATGTAAAAGGTGTTTTCCGTTTTGCTGGGAAAAGCAAGTTACCTCTGCTAAAATTAAAATGAGGGTAGAATAAATTTTTATGTGTGGCATAATTTGAATTCATCGGAAAATATTGATCTAAGTTAATAGAAAATAATAATCTCTGGCATACTTAATAATACCATTCGAATCTCCAACATTAACTTCACCTCTAATCCAAGAATTTACTTTTGTAAATACCCTAATTTGCCCCCCAATATAATAGCGCCAACCCTCACTTAATCTATTAAAATGACACTTGTTTGTTAGAGACAGCACCAACAAAAGCGGAAAAACCGTATTTTTAGCCGAATTTTAATTTTTAAATGTTTCAAAGTTTAGGAAGATATATACTCTTACTACGTTTAAGTTTCCGAAAACCCGAAAAACTGAGTGTTTACCGGGCGGAGATTTTGCGCGAAATGGTTTCGCAGGGTATTGGCTCATTAGGCATTATCTGTATTATCTCGGTATTTATCGGCGCGGTTGCGGCCATTCAGGTGGCTTTTCAGCTGGTGAGCCCCCTCGTACCGAGGGCGGTTGTCGGCAGTATCTCCCGCGACTCGACCATACTGGAGTTTAGTCCTACCATTTCTGCATTGGTACTTAGCGGTCGGATCGGATCGAGCATCGCTTCTCAGATCGGCACTATGCGCGTAACCGAACAGATCGATGCGCTGGAGATAATGGGTGTAAATGCACCGGGCTATCTGATTTCGCCGAAAATCATTTCGGGTATATCAATGATCCCTCTGCTGGTTATTATCTCGGTGATCCTGGGGTTGACGGGCGGGTACATTGCCTGCCTTGTGTCCCGCGACATTGCTCCTGCCGATTTTGTTGCCGGCTTACAGAATGGGTTTAATACAGTAACAGTTACTGTTTGCGCAGTAAAAGCCGTTACTTTCGGCTTCATCATAACTTCGGTTTGTTCCTATTTTGGATTTTATACTTCGGGCGGCGCGCTTGAAGTTGGGCAATCGGCAACAAAAGGTGTCGTATTTAGCTGTATCTGGATCTTATTCGCTGACCTCGTTATCTCAAGTCTTTTATTATGATCGAAGTTAAAGACATTTATAAAACATTTGGGGAAAATACGGTACTGAGCGGTATCACAGCCGATTTTAAGCCGGGTAAAAACAATCTTATTATTGGCAGTTCGGGGTCGGGTAAAACTACTTTATTAAAATGTATTGTAGGCCTGCACGAGCCAACGAGCGGGGAAGTGCTTTACAACAAGGAGAATTTCACCGGTTTGAAATTTGAGGCCCGCGTACCTATCCGCAAACAGATAGGCATGCTTTTTCAAAATTCCGCCTTGTTCGATTCCATGACGGTTGAAGAAAATATTATCTTCCCGCTCAACCTGTTTACCGAAATGTCGAAGTCTGAAAAGACAGACAGGGCGAATTTTTGTCTGAAAAGGGTGAACCTTGATGGGAAGAACAAGCTGTTTCCATCGGAGCTATCGGGCGGGATGAAAAAAAGGGTGGGTATTGCCCGCGCCATATCCATGCAGCCTAAATATTTATTTGTGGACGAACCGAATTCCGGCCTGGACCCCAAAACGGCCATCCTTATTGATGAATTGATTGCCGAATTAACTGAGGAATACCAGACAACCACTGTTGTTGTTACTCATGATATGAATTCGGTTATGGGCATTGGCGATAACATTATATTTTTGCATGATGGCCAAAAATGGTGGGAAGGCACTAACAAGGAGATCGCCCACACCAATAATAAAGAACTGAATTCCTTTGTATTTGCCAGTAAGTTTATGCTGGCCGCGAGGGAGAAGCTTTGAGGAAGTCGGAAAGTCCGGAAAGTCCGGAAAGTCCGAAAGACAAAAAAGTAATTGGGAACTAAATATTTACAAACTAAAAGCATCTTTCGGACTTTCGGACTTTCCGGACTTTCGGACTTAAAAAAATGATCCAACTTCTCACCCCAACCTACTGGAAAGACTATGAGCTGATTGATTGCGGCGATTTTGAAAAGCTGGAACGGTTTGGCAATGTGATACTGATACGGCCCGAACCACAAGCGGTTTGGAGCAAGGTTTTAAGCCCCGCCGAATGGCAGCGCTTACATCATATAAAATTTAAGGGCCGCTCGGCGACATCAGGTGAATGGATAAAAAAGAATCCGGCTACGCCCGACCGCTGGCATATTGAATATAAAAACCCGGAGGCAAGCATTAAATTCAGGCTCGCCTTAACTTCATTTAAACACCTGGGCATTTTTCCGGAACAGGCTGTTAACTGGGATTATATCAGCCAAAGTATAAAGAAATTCAAAACGTCCGAACCAAAAGTACTTAACCTGTTCGCCTATACCGGCGGCGCTTCGCTGATCGCGCAGGCAGCAGGCGCCGATACCACCCATGTTGATTCCATTAAACAGGTAGTTACCTGGGCTAACGAAAACCAGGAGATCTCGGGCCTGACCAATATCCGCTGGGTAGTTGAAGATGCGTTGAAATTTGTAAAACGCGAGCTGAAACGGGGCAAAAAATACAATGGTATTATCCTCGACCCGCCAGCTTACGGCCACGGCCCCAACGGCGAAAAATGGAAGCTGGAAGATAATATCAACGAAATGATGGGTGATGTGATGCAATTACTTGATCCTGATGAGCATTTCCTGATCCTGAATACTTATTCATTGGGGTTTTCATCGGTTATTATTGAAAACCTCATAAAAAGCGCCTATCCGCAGGTGCAAAACCTGGAAACAGGCGAACTTTACCTGCAGGCAACATCAGGGCCAAAATTACCTTTGGGTGTGTTTGGTAAGTTTTTTAAGGAAGGCGTTTAAGTGAGTAGTGAATAGTCGATGGTGAGAACCTTGCAATGGCGCAATGGCCAATGACTAATCAATGCCGTTTACTTAACAATTAGTACTTCCTGTAGACGCTCTACGCCTCACCCTGCCCTCTCCAAAGGAGAGGGTTCTAAAAAAGAGCGAAGTTAAAGTCCTCTCCTTTGGAGAGGATTATTCACGGATGATTGTTTTTTAACTGAGTTCATGAATGCTACGCAGTTTAGGTGAGGCGAAATTGCCACGAATCCTTAAGGAAACGACATTGAATGACTAATGACTAATGACCAATGACCAATAAAATAAGTTAAAAATTTATCAATAAATAAATCCCGAAAAGGTGTTACTTTGCAACGCCCCGGTCAAAACAAAATCAATATACATGAAAGTCAAGCATACCATCTTATCGGTTACATTCTTATTATTATCAGTAATACTTTTTTCTAATTGCAGTCAAAGCAATAGCAAAAGCGCGCTTCCATTAAAAGATACCGCCAAAAAAGTTGCAGCTGTTGCTGCAAAGGATACTATTCCCGCACCGGTTACTTACCCACCGCTTGATAAACACCTGTACGATTCGTTGATGAAGAAGCTTGCCAATGGCGATACCACAGGCAAATGGCCGGTAAAAAACGCGCCCTATCCTTTGCCCGGCGCTATCTTACCCTTTAAGCGCGTTGTGGCCTATTATGGAAACCTGTCTGCCAAAAAGATGGGCATCCTGGGCGAGTTGCCGCCAGACGAAATGCTGGCCAAACTGCACGGGGAAGTAAAACATTGGGAAAAAGCTGACCCGCAAACACCTGTGCAGCCTGCGTTGCATTATATCGCGGTAGTGGCCGCCGGTTTCGCCGGTAAGGATAACATGTATATCAACCGCATGCCCTCGAAAAAAATAGATAGCGCGGTGCGCCTGGCTAAAAGGGCCCATGCCATACTTTTCCTGGATATACAGGTAGCGTTGAGTAATATCCGCGCGGAGTTGCCTAAGTTGGAAAAATACTGGGAAATGCCGAACGTACATTGCGGTATCGACCCCGAATTTTCCATGAAGGACGGCATTCACCCCGGCAAAAAAATAGGCTCATACGATGCGGCCGATGTTAATTATGTTTCGGCATACCTGGCCAACGTGGTGAAAAAATATAACCTGCCGCCAAAAATTTTTATTGTGCACCGCTTTACGCGTAAAATGCTGACCAATTATCAAAACATTAAGCTTCACCCCGAAATCCAGTTCGTTATGGATATGGACGGCTTCGGCCCACCCGATTTAAAGACCGGCACCTACCGTGATTATATTTATCACGATCCGGTACAGTTTACCGGCTTCAAATTGTTTTACAAAAATGACTCGTGGTTGCCGCCGCACCACATGCTTACGCCCGAGGAAATATTAAAGATGTACAAACCGCATCCGGTTTATATACAATATCAGTAGTGGGTAGAGATTAGAGACTGGAGATTAGTTTTAGAAAAGACCATGGTCGATGGTCCATAGTCCATGGTTTTGAGTGTAGTCTTCCAATACTGCCATGGACCATGGACTATCAACTATGGACAAAAGGACTATGAACCATGAACCATCAACTATGAACCCTTTACGATGGGGTATCATAGGCTGTGGAAGGATAGCACATCGCTTTGTTCAGGGGCTTCGTGATGTAGCCGGAACGGAATTGGTTGCTGTTTGGTCGCGCAGGGCAGAAACAGTTAACAGCTTTGTTGAGCAGTACGGAGGCAACGCCTGCAGTACCGTTGACGAGTTGCTATTGAGCGATATAGATATTGTTTATATCGCAACCTTACCAGATAGCCATTCCCTATACAGTGTTTTAGCATTAAATGCAGGCAAACATGTGCTCTGCGAAAAGCCGGCCGCCACCAATCTTTCCATTTTAGAAAGTGTGCTTGAAGTGGCCCGTGAAAAAGGCCTGCTTTTTATGGAAGGGATGAAACCACCGTTTTTTCCTTTATACCAAAAACTAAAAGAATATTTAATTACCGACCCAATTGGCCCCGTAGGTTATGTGCGGGCCGGTTCATCCGTAGTTGATATAAGCCGGGATCACCCGAATTTTAGTTATGACCTGATTGGCGGCAGCCTGATGCAAATTGGCATTTACGAAGCTTTTTTAGCCATCGACTGGCTTGGCACCGTCAAACGGGTGCAAACCATGGGTCGCTTTGGCGATACCGGAATAGATATGTTTGCCGTTTTTCAAACTGAGCATGAAAGCGGTTATGCCCAGCTTTACAGCGGTTTCGACCTGCATGGCAAAGGCGATGCACTCATTTGCGGCACCATTGGCTACATCACCATCCATAAAAACTGGTGGAACCCGGCCCGCGCTACTATCAATTACCTGGATGGCCGTATTGTTGAACTGGATGAACCCTTTACCGCCGGCGGCCTTAACTACGAAATTCAGCATTTCTGCGAGCTGATCCATCAAAACAAAACAGAAAGCCCGTTGATCAGCCATGATATGTCAAGACAGATGATCGCTTTGCTTGATGAGGCAAGGGCCAATATCGGTTTGAAGTTTAAAGGAGAATAGTGGTTTATTGTCTGAACCGCTGATTGAACTGATTTTTGTGATGTGCTGGTCCCGAAATAAGCTGAATAACAATTTTTTATCCCGAGGCTAATGCCTCGGGATAAAAAATTGTCGATAAGGGACTTTAATCAAATTGGTAAATTTCGGTGCTACTTCTTCAACGTCGTCTCAAACAACTTATAGATCCTCTTATATTCGTCGGCCCAGCTGCTGGGTTGTTCAAAGGCATGGTCTTCCACCGGGTACGAAGCCAGTTCCCAGTTGTCTTTGTGCAGTTCTATTAACCGCTGGGTAAGGCGGATAATATCCTGGTAATTCACATTCTGGTCAACCATGCCATGCAGCATCAGTAAATTTCCTTTTAAGCCATTGGCAAAATATATGGGGGAACTTAAACGGTACGCCTTTTCATCATTATAAGGCTCGTTCAAAATATCATCTGTATAACCATGGTTATAATGGGCCCAGTCTGTTACCGAACGGATGGCCGCCCCTGAAGTGAATACATCAGGCGCTGTAAAAAGGGCCATCAGCGTCATAAAACCACCGTAGGAGCCACCATATAAACCCACATGCTTAGGGTTAACGCCATACTTGTCCACCAGCATTTTAACGCCGTCAACCTGGTCGCTAAGATCCTTGCCACCCATGTGACGGTAAATGGCGGTGCGCCAGTCGCGGCCATAGCCTGCACTGCCCGAATAATCGATATCCAAAACGGTATAACCATTATCTGCCAGCATATTATTAAACATAAACTCGCGGAAATAATAGCTCCATCCGTAATCTACATTTTGCAGGTAACCTGCGCCATGCACAAAAACAACGGCCGGATTTGCAGCATCAGGATGTTGAGGCAAATACAAATGCGCATACACATCGCTGCCGTAACGGTTTTTAAAGGTGATCATCTGCGGATCGCGCCATGGGTACGATAGGAACTCGGCGCTGATTGAATGGGTAACCTGCACCGCAGCAGCGCCAGGCTTGTTAGGCTGAATATACAATTCCCAGGGTTTATTGGTGTACGAATAATGAATTGCCAGCCATTTTTCATCCGGCGAAAGCGATACCTGGCTCATGCCCTTCATCGAAGTTATTTTAACAGGCTCGCCGCCTGTTACCGGGATGCTATAAAAGTTTGTGATACCCGGGTGCTCAATATTCGCGGTAAAATAAAATGTTTTTTTATCGTTGGATAGTTGCAGGGTTTGCACCTCCCAATTGCCGTTGGTAAGTTGTTTTTTTGTTCCGCTGGTAACATCAACCAGGTAAATATGCGCATAGCCGCTGGCCTCGCTCTCGAAATAAAAATGGGTATTATCTGTCCAGCCAAAATTGCCACCACCAGGACCGCCAACCCAGGCATCGTTATGCTCACGGTCAAGTAAGCTTAAGCTGCCGGTTTCAGGGTCAAGCTTCATCAGCCATTTGTCCTTATTGTCCTGGGCTGAAACTTCAACGACAGCATTTTTGCCATCTTCGCTCCAATAGGTACCACGGAGCACTACCTTACGGTCTTCATTGCGCTTTGTGCGCTGTTCCAGTTCTTTTGGATAGTCTTTAACATAATCGGGCAGGTCTTTTATGCCAGGAATGGTTGAGGTGATAACTTTATAAACGCTATCCCGCTGCGTATCAAAAACAAACGATTCAAAAGTGGCCTGAGGCCCGCCAACCTTCTCGCGGTTTGGAATATCTTCGGTAAAGCCCGATGCAGTTACATAATCAGGTACAATAGTTCTTTTGTCACCCTCGGCCGCTTTATACAGCCGGTAAGTAATATACCGCCCATCCGGACTAAGTTCAACATCGCCCACTGCCCGGTCATCAACGCTGATTTCTTTTAATTTTTTCGCCTCAAATTCCTTGCGTTCTGTTGAATCCAGTTTGCGCTCTTTATCCTTTACTTTAATAATATCAAACAATTCCAGTTGTTCGCTTTTCAGCCAGCGCTCCTGGTCATTGCCGGCGGCAGCGGTACTGGTAGCTTGCCTGCCGCGTCTCCCGGCTGGTTGGGTAGCCGCAGTAGTCGCAGCTGTATGCACAAAATTGGATAATTGAACCAATGCGCCGCCGTTAAGTTTCAAGGCATATAAATTATCACCACGCATAAATAACACCTTACTTTCGTCTCCGCTAAATGATGGGTTACTTTCGCGGTCGGCTGTGCTGGTGAGTTGTGTTGAGGTGCCTGTTTTTAAATCATAAAGGTAAATGTCACCATTCTTTTCATAAACCTTTAGGGTACGTTTTTTATTCCATGATCCGTTTCCGGGTACCATTTGTTTTTGTTCGCCGATACTTACTTTAACAGGTTTAATAGCCGTTGGCGTGATGGAGAAAAGTGCATCCCGCTCCGCATTTTCAGGGTTCCAGTTAAAATAAACTTTCCTGCTGTCATCGGTCCAGCGAATATTTGAGGGAGACACGCCGATCCATTTTGGGTCGCGCATTATTTTTTCAATGGTAAGTGTATCCAGTTTTTGCGCGAATGAATTAATGCTGCAAGCAATTAAGGTGAGGGTAAAGAGTTTCTTCATTATTGAAATTAGTGAGTGGTGAATGGTGAGCAGTCAGTGGTGAATAGTGAGTAATCAGTAGGAAATTCACGACTGACCACTCACCTCTCACCACTCACTATTCAACCCGATTACAAATGCAAGTTAGTAAACTAAGTAATCATTACTATTTTTAGCAATTGTTTTGTTACAATTATGGAAATACAGGGAAAAGGTTTCAAGCTACGGGGATGGCGATTGGATGATGCAGAATCGCTGCAAAAGCATGCGGATAACAAAAATATTTCGGATTTTTTGTTGGATAGATTTCCATCACCCTATACCATGGATGATGCTCTCAGCTTTGTAAAACTGATGGTGGACCAGCATCCCATAGTAAACTTTGTTATTGACGTTGACGGGAAAGCCGTTGGTGTTATAGGTCTTGAGAGGAGACCTGATGTTTACCGTAAGGCACCTTTATTGGGCTATTGGGTAAGTGAAACCCTATGGGGACGTGGCATCATACCCGAAGCTATCAAGCTGGTCACTGCCTATGCCTTCGCTGATCTTGATGTTTTGCGTATACAAGCGGGAGTATTAGGAAATAACCCAAAATCCATGCGGGCGCTTGAAAAAGCCGGGTTTGTTAAAGAA
>Ga0316224_1002803_pt1 | contig 15296 bp, 10 predicted proteins | sample TBH18013metaG_FD_206254 | JGI IMG/M metagenome (GOLD analysis project Ga0316224, IMG submission 206254) | Freshwater microbial communities from Trout Bog Lake, Wisconsin, USA - TBH18013 | ecosystem: Environmental > Aquatic > Freshwater > Lake > Hypolimnion/Profundal zone | place: USA: Wisconsin... | reverse complement strand
CGCTAATTTTATCAAAGTCAATCATATAGAAATGTATTTAAATATTTGAATGTCAGATACTTAAATATACTTACATTTCTTGTGATTGACAAATTTTATTTGCTATTTATTAATCGAACTCAGGTTAATAGACTGTATTTAAGGTTAATGAAATTGGGGAGATTAAATTTAGGTATAAAAAATAAAATAAAAAGCAATATTTTGATTTTATTTTAGAGGGGGAAAGTCATTTTGGCGAGGGTCTTTCGCGGAGAAAAGAGGCACTAACCGATTGCTGCGACAGCAATGTTTTTTTTTCATACTGAGCGTAGCAAAGGATATTCTACGCCATACAAGTCGCCGACCGGTCTCGTTGCGAAGATTCTTCGCTGTGCTACCCATGACATATTTACTCCACTTTGTCATTGCGAGGCACGAAGCAATCGCGGACTATGCACGACCATCAAGCACAGTTCGCGGTTGCTTCGTTCGTTCCTCACTCGCAATGACATAGTTTTTTAATATGTTATTCTATCTTCAGAATTTGCAAAATTTTAACACTCAGAATGACAAGGGACGGGAGCCGATAAATATGGGCAACGGGAAGTGTTTTTAAAACCTGCTGCTGCCACTTTCCACTGCCACTAAAATCACCCTATCATCTCCAGCAATTCATCATCGCTGATAATCGGGATATTCAGTTTCTGCGCTTTTTCCAGTTTAGCGGGGCCCATATTATCGCCTGCTACCAGGTAGTTTAGTTTGGCCGATATGCTGCTTACCATTTTACCGCCGTTTTGCTCGATGATTTTCGTCAGTTCATCTCTGGAATATTTTTCGAACACGCCTGAAATGATAAAGGTTTTGCCGCTTAATACATCACTGGCCAGTTTTACTTCTTTTTCTTCACTTACAAACTGCAGCCCCTGTATCCTTAATTTTTCAATTTCGGCCTTGTGTTTTTCATTGCCGAAATATTCCTGCACGCTGAGTGCTATTCTGTCGCCAATTTCTTCAACCGCGTTAAGTTCTTCAAAAGATGCGGCTGCCATGCTGTCGATATTTTTAAAATGAGCCGCCAGTCTTTTTGCTACAGTTTCGCCCACATACCTTATGCCCAAACCAAACAGCACCTTTTCAAAAGGCATTTGTTTTGATTTTTCAATCCCATCCAGCATGTTATTGATTGATTTTTCGCCAAACCTTTCCAGTTGTTTTAGCTGGTCGCTGTGCAGATGCAAGTCGTAAATGTCACTTATTTTATGCAGCAGATTTTTTTGATATAATGTTTCAATAGTTTCATCACCCAAACCATCGATATTCATTGCTTTACGGCCAATAAAATGCTGCATTTTACCTACGATCTGTGGCGGGCAGCCTTCTTCGTTGGGGCAGTAAAAAGCAGCTTCGCCTTCCTTGCGTTCCAGCTGGGTGCCGCAGGCGGGACAGGTGGTTTGGTAAAGAATCGGCTTTGCGCCAGGCTTCCTTTTATCTAAGTTAACCTTTATGATCTTTGGGATGATCTCACCGCCTTTTTCTACATACACCCAATCGCCTTCGTACAGTTTAAGGCGTTTTTCTATCTCATCGGCATTGTGCAGTGTGGCCCGTTTTACGGTTGTTCCGGCAAGCAGCACTGGTTTTAAATTGGCAACGGGGGTTACGGCGCCGGTACGTCCCACCTGGTAGCTTACGCTCAATAGTTCAGTTTGCACTTCGGCGGCTTTATACTTATAGGCAATGGCCCAGCGCGGCGATTTAGCTGTAAAACCAAGTTCTTCCTGTTGCTGGTAATTGTTCACCTTGATAACGATACCGTCGATATCATAGCCAAGCCCGAAACGGTTTTTGTCCCAGTAGTCAATAAATTTTAATACCCCCGCTATATCGCTGCAAAGGCGACTATGTGCATTCGTTTGAAAACCCCATTCTTTTACGGCTTGCAAACTTTCCCAATGGGTTTTAAATAAAGGCTTTTCGGTGTACAGAAAATACAGGAAACAATCCAGTGGACGTTTGGCCACCTCGCCCGAGTCTTGCATTTTAAGGGTGCCTGAAGCAAAATTACGAGGGTTGGCATAAGGAAGTTCATCATTTTCAAGGCGTTCTGCATTTAACCGTTCAAATGCTTTAAGATGCATAAACACCTCACCACGGATCTCAAAATCATCCGGATAATCGCCGCCATGCAGTTTTTTAGGGATAGTGCTGATGGTGCGCACATTGGTAGTTACATCATCGCCCTGGATACCATCGCCCCGGGTTACAGCCCGCAAAAGCTGGCCCTGCTGGTAGGTGAGGCTGATGGATAAGCCATCAAACTTAAGTTCACATACATATTCAAAGTTATCGCCTATAGCTTTACGGATGCGCTGATCAAAATCAAGCAGGTCCTGCTCGTTATAGGTGTTGCCCAGCGAAAGCATGGGCCAGCGGTGCTTCACGGTAACAAACTCTTTGGTAATAAAACCACCAAGCCTTTTGGCAGGAGAATCGGGGTCGGCAAACTCCGGAAATTGCTTTTCGAGTGCTGTAAGCTCTTCCAGTTTTTTGTCAAAATCAAAATCCGAAATGGTAGGCATGGCCAGCACATAATAATTGTAATTGTGCTGTTTTAATTCGGACGACAATGATCCGATCCGTTTTTTTGCTTCTTCAGGTGACATAGAGCGAAGGTAAGAAAAAGTCCGAAAGTCCGGAAAGTCGGAAAGTCCGAAAGTGAAAATGTCAATTTAATTAATCTTTAGTTTCAACTGATCAAAGCACAGTGAACAAATGAGCCAATAACTAAGCGCCCTTTAAATCTCCCCCGGTGGAGAGACTTGACCAATGACCAATCAATGTCGTTTGCTTAAGGATTCCGTGGCAATTTCGCCTCACCTAAATCCTCTCCAAAGGAGAGGACTTTAACTTCGCTTTTTTTTAGAACCCTCTCCTTTGGAGAGGGCAGGGTGAGGCGTAGAGCGTCTACAGGAAGTACTAATTATTAAGTAAACGGCATTGAATGACCAATGACCAATGACCATCAAAGCTTAACATTTATTAACATGAGGTTTTAAGAAATACGACCATCTTTACATCTGCAACCCCTCTTAAAATAATTTAGTGCTTTTTATTTGACGTTAAACCCTTCGTTCATGAAACACTGTTTATTGCTTGCTATGTTTTTGTTGAATTGCTCTGTACCTTTTGGTCAAACACGGCTAAAAGGCATTGCTATTGATTCTGAAAGCAATAAACCTGTTCCCTATGTAAGTATTGGGATCATCAGCAAGGCCGATGGCACGGTTTCAAATGTGAACGGGGAATTTGAGATTGCTTTGGATGCTGCAATAACAGATGTCGATACCCTGAGGTTTTCGAGCATTGGCTATCAAACCAAAGATTTTATGGTTGGAGAGCTGCGGAAAAAATACAACAGTACTCCGTTGACGGTTTCGTTAAGGAAATCGGTTAAGGAGTTAAACCAGGTTGTTATTAAAGGCAAACATGCAGAAGTAAAAATATTGGGATACGAAACCACCTCAAAATTGCTCGGATTGGGCTTTGGAACAAACTCCATTGGTTCGCAGGGCGGGGTAAGGTTGGCTGTTAAACATCCAAATACCAATCTTGAAAACCTTAGCTTTTTTATCATTCAGAATTCTTTTGAAAGCCTGACTTTCAGGGTGAATGTTTACGAAATGGATGATGGCAAGCCGGGTAACAATATTTTAAATGACAATATTATTTTTAAGATAGGGGATAAGCAAAGCGGCAAAATAACGGTTGACCTGAGCAGTTTTAATATTTATGTAAGCAAGGACGTTTTGATAACCCTGGAGTGGATCGACGCAAAGCCCGCGACGTCCGGGACGCTTGACGTCGCCGCAGTTGTTTTTGGTTCAACCTATTTCAGGCAGGCGAGTCAATATATTTGGAAGAAGAAAGGCACCGGTATCGGGATTAGTGTTAAAGCTAATTATTGAGGTTGGGGGGTAGAGATTAGAGACTGGAGTTTGGAGATTAGTTAGGAAAGACCGGAACGCGGAAGTTCGAAAAAGTGATACCAATCTAATTAATCGCCCAATGGCACCAGGGCAAATGACACAATGACCAATAACCTTGATCTCAGGGAACGTCAGTCGTATTTACTACAGTGTTAAATGTCATCGGGATGGTCATTCCGCCAGGCACTTTGGGGTTATCTGCAATTTCAATATTGCCCGACATAAGTTGCCTTAAATTTACTTCGCCGATCCAGCCGGTGGTTTTATTAACTTTAATATCAATTAATGTGGTGCCGTTCAGGTTATATTTCATGGGTAAACCATTTACTGGTGCCGGTTTGGCATCCTTGTCCGAAACCAGGGTGCCATCCCCATGGATCTGGTAAAAATTACCTGTTACATCAACTAACTGGTAGATAGTTGCAACATTTGCTTTTGCCGGGGAGGCCACAACTGTATTTATGGTCCAGGTATCGTTTTTAGCTACCGCTGTTTTTGGGAAAATAGCCGTGCCCATCTCCAAAACATCTTTAAATGAGCTGGCGCCAAAAGATTCGATGAACTGTTTTTTAAACTGCTGTTTTTTTGCGGTATCTATCTTCGGAAAACCGTCAAATACCTTGTTGATCATTTTTTGAATATTCTCCACCGACGTTACCTTACCGCTTTTGCTTAAAGTAACGTTAAAGGGTTGATTCATCATCGCTGCCATGATAGATGAAGGAACGTCAAGTACGCTGTTTTTTTTAGAATCCATATCAATCGTCGTATCGGCCATTTGTATTTTCATGCTGATAGATTGATAACTCACTTCCATGCTATATGCGGAATCGGTAATGTCAGTTACCTTAAAGGCCATTTTGAACGAAGCCGTTAAATTTACTTTGTTTTCCTTGCCGCTCATGCTTTGAACTATGGCAGAAGTTCCGGTATTGCTCAGGTAATAAATGCCTCCTTTAACCAGGTGCAGAGCAGGTGTAAACTTTTGCGCCCGGCAGGGGCTGAGGATAACAACAAAAAAAAGCAGCGTAAAAAAATATTTCATAGATTAATCATAGCCGGTTTGTTTTTAAACCGGTCAATAAAGATATTACAAAGTATCTGATTGGCAAAAAAGGCAGGAATTGGATAAAAAAGTAATAGCCAGTCTCTCAACCCTGGCTATCACTCAAACTTGCATTATCATTAAATATTCACTCTACCATTTATACGGTATGGTTATGATCAGGGTTACAAAAAAAATGCCCCTGCGATAAAAACAGAAGCAGCACTAACGGTAAAAAAAATGCCCCTGCGTTATAAGCAGAAGCACCACTTATGATAAAATATCATTGAAATTAAACGACGAAATTGCGTTAAATTTGAAATTAACGCAATGTTCTATGTTTAATCATTGAAATGCTTACTTTGATAATGAAAAATACAGGAACTGCCTGTATAATGATTCCGATCCAAGCCAATGTAGTCATGATAATGCTATTTGAGAGTAAATAATACCGAATAGTGCAAAAATCGTACCCGAAAAACAAAAACAGCCTCCTTGAATCGGAAAGGAACTATTTTTTTTTACTGCTTTCTTTTTAAGAAATGGATAAGTGTGGTGTGTGGAGTTATTTACCCAAAACGAGCAAATTACTCTACACGCCACACTTGAAATTTATTAAGCGGATAGTCGGCTTTTTTTTAGGTATGGATTGATTTTTTGTTAAAACCGCCTTAAAATACCATTTGTTTCGGCTTTTAATTATTAATTGAAGTGTTAACTGAAAACTTAATTAATAAACCGTGCCAAAAACTGGACATTCTTATTGTTAATAAAATTTTTAAAAAAGATTTCTTAACAATATAGGTGCCAGTCGGGGATGAGACCATAGTCGATGGTCCATAGTCCATGGCTGCTGCGAAGACTGACTATGGTCCATGGTCCATCGACCATAGACAAAAAAACACACTACCCGCCGCTACTCCCTGTGCTGCTGCCTTTTGCCAGCATGGCTTCTTTAATATATCTTACAGGTGCACTGCCGTAACTTAAAAACTTCTCGTTAAAATCTTTCAGTTTATACTTATCACCCATCTTCTTTTTATAGGCCTCGCGGAGGTCCATGATCTCTTTATAACCGGTAAAATAACTGTCGAGTTGTACACTGCTTACCGTTACGCGCTTCCATTTGCCTTCAGCTTCTGCCGTTTGCTGAAATGCTTCGTGGGTAAGTAATGTCAACCCATCTTGTTTAGGCATATTCTGAACATGTACGCCATAGTCTAAAATGGTATTGCAAACCGAGCGCAGGTGCCATTTATACCACATCAGCCTCATCTCGGGTGCATCGCCGCCAAAACCGTTATCGAGCATCATTTGTTCACTATAAACGGCCCAGCCCTCAATCATGGCGTTATTGCCAAAAACTGATTTGATAGGGCTTGGCGCATTGTTGGCATACACCAGCTGTAGGTAATGACCTGGAATTGCTTCGTGGATGCACAGAATCTGCAAAATATATTGATTGTATTCGCGCAGGTAACTTTCTGCTTTTGTAGGCGCCCAGCCACTAAGGCTGCCAACATTAAAATACGAATTGCCTGTTTTATCAAGTGGCCCCGGCGAACTCATAGAGGCGCCGGCAACGCCTGCCATATAACCCGGCTCTTTGCGAATGATCAAAGGTTTTGATGCGTCGAGGGTAAGCAGATCTTTTGATTTTACAAAAGAGGTGAGTTTGGGGATCTCGTTTACGATAGCCGACTGAAACTCATCAGGCTGCACATGTTTTGAGGACAGCGTATCTAATAATTGGGCGATCATGTCAAGCGAATCGGCAGGCATTGGCTTTGTGCCAAAGTATTTAGGCCATAATTTTTTGCTGATCTGCGCCATTTCGTGATGGATGGTCTTTTTTCGTTCTACCGCCGCATTATAGATCTGCTGCGGCGTAGCCTCTGCCTGGATCTCATATTTGAATTTTGCCTCATAAAGGTCCCTGCCAAGCCTGAAGCTGCGCGGATGATCATTTTTTAAATTTTTCAGCCATTCGGTAAAGGCTTTTATGGTTTCTGCCGTTGCATGAGCCCGGTCGAGCATTAGCTTTTGTTCCGCTTGCGGGATATTTGCCTTCTTCAGCGAGTCGGCAAAGTCTTTTTCAAATATACCCAATCCACCCAGGTGCTGGTCAACAGCCAGGCTCGTCAATTCGGCAACCGGGTTTTTGATCTGTTTTTCTGCTTCTTTATAATAATCGGCAACAGTGGCCATTTTCTGATAAAAATTCCGCAAACGACCGGCAAGAGGGGCGTAATGTTCACCCAGTATGTAGGCAAAAGTGCCGGTAACGTTATACTGCGTAGGGTCCCACTGGTACGATTTCAATACCTGGATCTTCCATTCCGTCATTTCCATCTGATTTTGCATCAAATGATAATCAATCTTATTGGCATCGTTTAAAATAGTTACTTCAAACCTGCTTAATGTATCAAGCTCTTTTTTTGCAAAGTCGAGCATTTTGTCCCTGTTTTTATCGTTTGGGATCACCAGCAGGCTGTCGTATTTATGAAAACCGGAAGTAGTCGCGAAATCCGGATCCAATTTCCACAGCCTTTCGAGGAACGCGTTTTCGTAAATGGTAAATGAAGCATCGTCCTTACCCATCTGCGGGCCAACATTCCCGTCTTTTTTACATGCGGTAAGTACGGCAGTGATAATAAAGCCTGTGTATAATATTTTTTTGATCACGGGGTTTGCCTGATTAAATTTGATGGATAAACTTAAAACTTTTAGCCGGAATAAATAAAAAGAATAGCAACTCTTATTCATAAACTGTAAAATCCGGTTTTAATTAGCGCAATATTACCGGTTTGCAATGTTTTTAAACCATTTTAGGAGATATTTGTTGAGCATAAAACATTTGCCTTATGGAAGATCAGCATAAAAAATTAATTGATGAATTAACAAAATTGCTGCTTGGCGGCAGTGCCCACCTGTCCTTAGCCGATGCGCTGGCAGGACAGCAACCCAGGCTGCGTGGCATTAAACCCGAACATACACCTTACAGCATCTGGCAATTGCTGGAGCATATCCGCATTGCGCAATGGGATATGCTGCAATTTTGCAAGGATGCTGACTATAAATCACCAAAATGGCCCGAAGAATACTGGCCAAAGGAAAGCGCTCCCGTGGACAGCAGTGCATGGGAGGCATCAATCACCCAAATTAACAGCGACCTGGATGAATTTATTGCCTTAATGGAGCATAGCGATATTTACCAGAAAATACCCCATGGCAGTGGCCAAAGTATTTTGCGCGAAGCACTACAAATAGCCGATCATAATGCTTATCATATTGGTGAAATTATTGCTGTGCGAAGGTTTTTAGGGGATTGGGGGTAGGGGGGGGGGGCCGGTAGTCTCAGACTACAGGCATAATGCATCCGAAGTCAGAGACTTCGGACAGCGGGGAAATATGGATATTAGAAATTATTACTTTTTGACTTGTTTACAAAATTAGCCAATGATGTTATTGCGTCATTGGTTGATTTGTTCATCGTATTAAAAAAAGCCAATTCGATTTTATAATTGCTGCCTTTTTTTGCAAGAACATGGCGATAATCTATTTCGGCTGGCCGGTATTTTCCCCAAGTAGCAATCCCAAAATAAGTTTTTGTAAAGTTATTTACCTGAATGCGATATTTTTTATCCCGAATATCAACGCGAAACATATATCTTACATTATATTTAAAATCAAGAGATGCAAATCCAGCTATATTTATTTTAAATGAGCTATTGCCAACAATTTCCCCATTTCCCCTATCTGAAAGTTTTATTACATCGTTTGAGTTTTTAAATTCAGAAGCACACCATTGAACAACTGAATTAAAAACAGCATCTTTATTCATGCCTTCCGGTATGGAAAAAACTTTTTCATAAAAAATCAAGCTATCCCTGGTAGGGATGCTGTCTAAAGTGATTGATTGCGCTTTTGCGGTTGATAAGACAAAAAACGCCGAAATTAAAATGATTGTTTTTTTCACGTGATCTAAGTTTAATTGAGAAAAGGTAAATCTAATCATTACTGTCCGATAAAAATCGTCGATTGTAAAAACAAGTAGTTTTTGTTATATTGACCCCGCCTGTCCAAGCGTGCTGCTTGGACACACAGCGATTTAAGCGTCCCGCTTAAATTAATAAATAATTTAAAATACTCTGAGAATTAGCCATGCTATACCAAATGTTCAGCGCTACCCTGCAAATTCAATCTACTACGGTTAAGGTTAAAAAATAAAGTTTGCAGGTTGAGGCTATAGATGACATCGAATAAATATGAGCATTTATCTTTAAAATAGCAAACGGCTGTTTAATTTAAGCGGAACGCTTAAATTTTTGTGTATCCAGGCGGCACGCCTGGACAGGCGGAGGATTGTCTGAACTCGAATTTATCGAATTTGGGAATTATCGGAATTCAAAAAATTCATAAATTCGATAAATTCGAGTTCAGACAGCGGCTCTTCGCCTACTTCACCTTATTTATAAAATCAACAATACCCGTTACCATCGCAGCGTTTAGCGGAAGGTCGGGGTTGCTGTAGGTGGCCATGTTTAGTTCTTCATCGGCTGGTGCATCTTTTAATAGGTGGTTCATGCCTTTTATTACCAGTAGGTTAGCATCAGATTTGGCTTTTTTTAGTCTTTCGCCATTGTCGGTGGCTACAGAAAGGTCAGTGGTTCCCTGGATAAGCAGCACCGGCGACTTTAGTCTTTTCAGCCCTCTTTGAGGTATCATCCGGCACCATGACATAATGAAATTCTGGATACTTGGCCTGGCTATATAATAAATGGCGGGGTCTACATTAGGAGTGGTTTTGCCTTTGCGCATGCTGTCTAAAATAGCTTTAAACTCATCAGCCTGGTATTGCGGCTTCTTTTTCATTATGTCGGTCAGGATCTTGTCGGCGGGGTCGGCTGCGCCCTCTGCGGAAATGTAACCTTTTACGGGCTCGTCATACATCGCCAGCATAGCTACCAAAGCACCTTCGCCGTGCCCGAAAACAATGATCTTCGAAAACCGCTGATCATCATCCAGTAATTTTATCAAACCCTCAGCATCTTCGCCATAGTCTTCTATACGCAGTTGCGATTCGGTAGTGCTGCTTACACTTTGGCCTACCATGCGTTTATCATAACGTAAAGAGGCTATCCCGTTTTTTCCTAATTCGTTGGCCAAAAGCTTATAGGTATTTGCCTTTATTTCCGCTTTCGCGTTATTGCCATCCCGGTCTGTAGGGCCAGCGTCACCAACAATCAATACCACAGGAATCTTTCCACTTGCATTTTTGGGCATCGCCAAAGTGCCGGAGATCTGCCCCGATAATGTCTTTAGCAATATAGGCGATTCTGTAATATCAGGATCAACAACGGTTTTAGTGGCGGTGCTCTCCTGGTAAGGGCTCAAAAGCAGCCCGGTTAATTTATTTTGCGCGTTCAGCGATAAATTCAGCAAAAAGGTGCTGTTTTTAAAAGTTGCCTTATATACCGCCAGCGATTCGCCATATTTTACAAAATCTGTCTTAACAAGCTCGCCGTATTGGGATTTTAGCTGCAGGGTGGTCGGCTTAAAATTATCAAGCGGCAATGCAGTTTTCATTTCGGGGCTAAACATAGCAAAAATGCTATCAGGCTTGCCTTCATTATAGTATTGTTTAAATTTAGCAAGGGCAGCTGTATAATTAGCCGGTTCGGCCTGCGCAAGCACTCTAAAGGTAACTAACAGGGTAATTATAAAAAAAGCAGCTTTTTTCATCTGGGGTATAATCTTTATGGAAATTTACAGCTTCGAAATTAATAAAAATCAAATAGCTTTTTGTACCTGTCCAATAAATAGGCGTTTGCACTTAAGACTATCGACTCCGGACTTAAGACTTCACAGTGCCACCATAGGTATTCGGAAGATGAATTCTTTTCCACAAATTTTCTATGGGGTGTCATGCTTCGAGTGCCTACCCATGACATATTTACCCCACCTTGTCATTGCGAGGCACGAAGCAATCGCGGACTATGCACAACCATCATGCACAGTTCGCGGTTGCTTCGTTCGTTCCTCACTCGCAATGACATAGTTTTTTAATATGTTATTCCGGCTTCAGAATTTGCAAAATTTTATCACTCAGCATGACACCCTTTTTTGATCTTCCGAACACCCATGCTCAAGCCACCAATTGCTCAAACAAAGTCTCCAGCGTGTCCGAAGCATCATCACAAAAGCCCGGGTGTACTTTTGAAGTTTGCACAATGGTGCTGCGCGTAGCAGTTAGCCAGCGGAAACGGGAAGCGATATCCAGTTTGCCGATAGGACCGGCATCTTTGTCGCCAATACAGATCCTTTCCATCGAACAGATATGTTCTTTTAATTCTGCAATATCCAGGCCCGGCGCAAAAGCATGCAGGCGGGTTTCATCCAGCAGGTATTTTGCCCTTAAAAACTTTTGTTTGGCGCAATAAAGTATCACCCCGATATTCAGGAACTCCTCGCGCTCAACCCTGGGCACTACGCGGATAACTGCGTATTCAAATAAGTATTTCTGCTGCATTTTGGGCTTCTTTTACAAAAATGTCTGAGTTTGCTATCCTCGTTAATAAAAAATCGGCATAAGCCTCACGGTGCGCCTCCGGCGAACTGAATTCTGCTTCGCCGCTGAGCCATGCATCCGGGATTAATTCCACAATAGCATTAATAACTTCCGGCGTTAATATTGCACGCAACTCCGTGTCAACCGCTTCAAGCTCCGTAGCGCGTGGCAATAAAACATGGTCTTTCACCTGTACAAAGGGACGTTTTGCCTGCTCCCGCCAATTGTGCCAGGAATGATGAAAATACATCGCGGCCCCATGGTCAATAAGCCACAATTCTTTATGCCAGGTAAGCATATTGGTGTTCCTGGGTGTGCGGTCAACATTGGTGAGCAGGCAGTCGAGCCAAACAATTTTCGAAGCGATTGTTGCATCCGGCGCGGTAATGGCCGGATCGAAAGTAATTGCGCCCGACAGGTAATGCAAGGCCAGGTTAAGCCCCACGCTTGCTTTCAGCAGGTCCTGTATTTCTTCATCGGGTTCGGTGCGGCCAAAAGCTTCATCAAGATTGGCAAAAACTATTTCGGGCACTTTTAAGCCTATTGCCCTTGCAATTTCACCGCCAATAAGCTCTGCTATCAGCGCTTTTACACCCTGCCCTGCACCGCGGAATTTAAGCACATACAAAAAACCATCATCAGCCGCAGCAATTGCCGGCAACGACCCTCCCTCGCGTAATGGGGTAACATACCTTGTCACGTTTACAGTACGGAGTTGCGGGCGGTTAAAAATCATCAGCAGATATTTAAATGTTCAGTTTAGAAGCAGTAAATTTACGGCAATAAAGAAAGCAATTTTTTATTTGGAAATTCTTTAATTATTGGAAATACCCGCTGCACGTTAGATTAAACGGAATAAGCAACAAATATTTTTTAAAAATATATTTAATCAGGAATGTTTATTATTAATATTTCGTTAAGGATTACTAATTATTTGGTTAATTTTATTGCTACATTGTGACGGTTTTAATTAAAAGATAAGTTTATAGTAAAATTCTACAACAAAACGAATGAAGTTTTTGCTCAGGTGCCTAACCCTATTACTCTTGATATGCTTTTTTAACAATCTGTTTGCACAGGTGGTAACTTCATCCCTGCAGGGTAAAGTTTTAAAGGAAAATGCAACCCCTGCCGAAAGTTCAACCATTGTTTTATTGAAATTCAAAGACTCCTCTATCGTAAGCTCCACTATTAGCAACAAAACCGGTTCCTTTAAATTTACGGGTATTCAGCCGGGTGCATATCTCCTGTTGGTGAGTGCGATCGGCTATGATAAATCATACACCGGGCCTTACACTGCCGTGGAGGGCCAAACCCTTAACACTAACGATATCACCTTAAAACCATCAACCACAACATTAAAGGAAGTTTCGGTAGTGAGTAACAGGCCGGATGTTGAAGTCAGGCCAGGTAAAGTGATACTCAACATCCAGAATAACATACTTGCAGCAGGTAATTCGGTATTTGATATTTTGAGGCAATCGCCAGGCGTAAGGGTTGATGATGCTAATAACATAAGTATTGTTGGGCGGCAAAAAGCTTTGATAACCATTGATGGCAAACCAACTAACTTGAGCGGTGATGACCTTGCAGGTGTACTGAAGGGGATGCAATCCAATACGATTGATTATATAGAATTGATAACAAACGGTTCTGCAAAATATGATGCATCTGGTGGTGGCATAATAAATATTGTATTAAAAAAAGGCAAAAACATAGGGGCCAATGCTACGCTCACAGGCTCATTGGCTTACGGCAAATATCCTAAAAGTAATGCCGGCGTAGTTTTTAACGACCGTACGGCAAAGTTTAATATTTTCGGAAATTATGGCTATTCGGATGATCAAAACTTTCACGATTTTGTGACCGACAGGAGCGTCAATTTTAACAATGTACTCAGCAATTATAATGTTGACTATAACGCCGTATTGAAAACTAATACTAACAACTTTAATTTCGGGACTGATTTCTATTTGTCGCCCAATAGCACCATCGGGTTTTTGATAAACGGGAGTGTCAGGAATGAAAATATTGTGAAAGACAATAATCTTCAAATCCTGAACCAGGGGGTATTGGACACTACGGTGGTGGCAAATTCAAGAGTGAACAGGCATATCACCAGGCTAAATTACAACCTAAATTATTCCGGAAAACTTGATAAAGCGGGAAAAACCCTGACAGCTGATTTAAACTACAGCACAGTGAACCGCTCCTCGGCAGAGTACATCGGCAACAAATTTTATAATCCGGCGGGCAACTATTACCGCGACTCCCTGCTACAGAATTTATCACCGGCTAACATTCGGATATGGGTGTCAAAGGCAGATTTTGTTGACCCTATTTCAAAAACGTCAAAATTTGAGGCCGGCATTAAGTACAGCAATGTACAGACTAACAATGACCTCATCTTCGGGCCATTTGTGAACGGGCAATACCAGAGTGATCCGAGGTTCAGTAACCACTTTGATTACACGGAAAATGTGAATGCTGCTTATGTAAGTTATCAAAGTAAATTTGAAAAGTTTGATCTCAGCGCCGGTTTACGGGCCGAGCAAACTATCTCGAAGGGGAACTCAATAACATCAGGCCAGGTAACTAACAGTAATTATACCGGGTTTTTTCCAAACTTGTTGCTTACTTATAATTATGATGATAAGCACGATTTTTCATTTAGCTACAACAGGGGTATATTGAGACCTGACTATGAAGCACTAAATCCATTTTTACGGTATATTGATTTGTATGATTACGATTCGGGAAACCCGAATTTGAAACCGCAGTACACCAATTCAATAGAGTTGTCGTATACATATAACAAAACCTTTGTAACAACATTATACAGCAGCATTATTGGTAATGCTTCGGAATTCAAATTTTTCGAGCAGAATGATACTTCGAAAGTAAGTGTTAACATACGCACAAACTTAGGTACTGTGTATAATTATGGCATAAAGTTTTATGCCCCCGTTATGTTTACCGGCTGGTGGAATGCCGATTTCAACCTCGACGCATCTTATCAGCGGTACGTATCATATCCAGTGAACGGCAACCTGAATAAAGGAACACAGGATGTTATTTTTTCGACCAACCAATACTTTAGCCTTAGTAAAACTTTAAATGCCACAATAACCGGGCATTACGAAACGCCTACATTTTACGGGATCAGTCAATTTAAAGCGGCATATGGTGTGGATGCAGGAATTTCCAAACAGCTATTTAATAATAGGGGCAGCCTCAAACTGAGTGCGGTCGATATTTTTAACACCGTTCGCGACAGGTTTTCTATCAATTATCAAAATCTGAATTTATCAACGACTAATAAAGTGGAGAGCCAGATAGTGAGACTAACGTTTACCTATCGGCTCGGAAAAATATCAGTAAAAAATCCAACGCATCACACAGGGAATGAGGATGAACAAAAAAGGACAAGTTCTTCAAATTTGCCCTGATTAAACTAAATCAGCCCGCGTGCCCGCTCAGCATACTCATAAAAATAATAAATAATACCAGCAGGCTGATTCCAACATACATGTAATCCTTTTCGAGCACAAAACCGATAGTCGAAAAAACCACCCGAAGTATAGGGGTTGCAATCAGCAGGATAATACCGGTTTGGATGATAGCCTGCCCCTTTAAATTCAATATGCCAAAAACAAGCCCACGGAAATGCTGAACAAAAGCAGGGATGCCAACAAACGTATTATATCCCGCA
>Ga0316224_1002798_pt1 | contig 15318 bp, 5 predicted proteins | sample TBH18013metaG_FD_206254 | JGI IMG/M metagenome (GOLD analysis project Ga0316224, IMG submission 206254) | Freshwater microbial communities from Trout Bog Lake, Wisconsin, USA - TBH18013 | ecosystem: Environmental > Aquatic > Freshwater > Lake > Hypolimnion/Profundal zone | place: USA: Wisconsin... | reverse complement strand
TTAAATGAACCAACCTCAGTATTATCGTTGGTTGCGCGCACAGCTTCTATTTCACTTAAACCGATAATGGTATTGGTTGAAATAATGCCCGGATAAATCTGTTTACCGGTGCAATCAATCACCCTGCCAGCATTCGAATCTATCTTCTGGGGCGGGTTCTCTTCCAGGTAAAAGATCTTACCGCTTTCAAAACCAATGGTTGCGTTTTGCAATACCTTGCCATTACCTTGATGTATGGTAGCATTGGTAAGATATATTCTGCCTTCCTGGGCCGGTGCCGGCGAAGGCACATCGGGGGCCTGGGCAATTGCTGTTTCCAATATAAAGGCCAAAATAATGCTGCTTAAAACTGATCTTATATTTTTCATAAACCGGGTTTGTCGTTTCTTAGTTTTCGTCTCCAATGATCATATCGAATTTGCCTTTAGGCGATGGTTGTTGGGTAGCGCCGCCTGCAGCCTTATCATCCAGCATTTTTTGTATCAGGCGTGCCCGTTCTTTGCGTATCTCATCGCGTTTTTGCGCATCGCGCTGGCTATCGTAAAAACGGATGCCGTCTACAAAGGTCTGCTCAACACGGGCATAGATAGAAAGCGGGTTGTCGCTCCAGATCACTATATCGGCATCCTTGCCCGTTTTAATGGACCCCATGTGGCTGTCCAGGTGCAGCATCTTTGCGGGATTGAGCGTGCATAGTTTCCAGGCTTCAACCTCCGTCAATCCGCCGTATTTAATGGTCTTGGCAGCTTCCTGGTTTAAACGGCGGCCCATTTCGGCATCATCCGAGTTTACAGCGGTGGTTACCCCCACTTTGGTTAGTATGGCCGCGTTGTATGGTATGGCGTCTATAACCTCGTATTTATAAGCCCACCAATCGGCAAAGGTAGAGGCGTATATGCCATGGGCTTTTATTTTATCAGACACCTTGTAACCTTCCAGTATATGCGTAAAGGTGTTTATCTTAAATCCGAATGTATCAGAAACATGCATCAGCATATTTATTTCGCTTTGCACATAACTATGGCAGGTTATAAAACGTTTGCCTTTTAATATTTCAAGCAATGCATCCAGTTCAAGGTCGTGGCGAACCGGTGTTTTGGCAGCCAGGGCTTTGCCGTACTCGCGGGCTTTGGTAAAGTAGTTGTAATAGGTTTGCTCAACGCCCATACGGGTTTGAGGGTAACGCACTACGGCCCTGTCGCCCCAGTTAGATTGCTTTACGTTTTCGCCTAAGGCAAATTTTATAAAACCATCGGCACCTGCAATTTTCATTTTTTCGGGTGCAAAACCCCAGCGCAGTTTTACCAGGCCGCTCTGCCCGCCAATAGGGTTTGCCGAGCCATGTAATAACTGCGATGCTACCACCCCGCCGCTTAGCTGACGGTAAATATCAATATCTGTGCAGTTAACTACATCGCCTATACGAACCTCGGCGCTGCTGGCCTCGCTGCCTTCATTTACACCATAACCAATAGCAATGTGCGAGTGCTCATCAATAATACCACTGGTAACGTATTTGTTGGTAGCATCCAGCACCTTACAATCAGCGCAGGAAAGGTTCTTGCCTATCAGTGTTATTTTGCCGCTGCGGATAACAATATCTTCAACAATATTGCCATCTGCTTCGTTGGTCCATACCATACCGTTTTTAATCAATAGGTTTTCAGCCTTGGGTGTTTCTTCATAACCATAGCCGTTGAACGGATACAACACTTTACCCAATTTGGTAAGGTCTGCAGCGCTGGTGTCTTTTTTAGCTTTGGTGGTATCGGCATCGGGGCCTTTGGTTTGCGAGGCGGTCCAGCTTATCCAATCGCCATTGGCCAGCTGCCCTTTGCCGGTCCAGTTCTTACCGGTAGAGTCGATAATACCTGTAAGGAATATTTTATTCAGTTCCTTTTTCTTTTCAGGGTTAAACGACAGATTAACGTCGCTGCCTTTATAGGTGAGTTTTGCATCCGGCTTTACAGAATCGGTTATCACCACATACGCTTTTGGTGCAGCTGGGTCGCCGGTAAGTTTTAGTGTATAGGTTGTATTGTTATTAAAGCTCAGGGTGTAAGTACCGCGGATATCCTTTGGGTCAAAGGCTTTTATCTCATAGCGCTTGCCTTGAATCCAGTTTTCGTTGATGTCGCATTTGTCGTTGAACAAAGGCTTTGAGGTGATAATGAAATTAGCCAGTTTGCCCGGTTCAAGAGAACCAACCTTATCTGCAATATTTAAAAACTCGGCCGGGTATTGAGTAATGGCTTTTAGCGCCAGGTTTGAATCGAGGCCGTACTTAACTGCTTTGCGCAGGTTGGGTAAAAAGTCGTCCTTCTTTTCAAGGTCTGCCGGTGTCAGGGCAAACTCAATACCGGCTTTTGCAAGTGCTGCCGGGTTTGTAGGGGCCAGCTCCCAATGTTTCATTTCTTCAAGTGTAACCCAAACTGCCTTGTAAGGGTCTTCAACATCATACGCCTTCGGAAAATTAAGTGTAGTAATGATCTTAGCTTTGGTGTTTTTTATTTCATCAATCCGCTGGTATTCGGTTCCATCGCCTTTAATGATATACTGAATGCCAAACTCATCACCAACCTTATCGGCGCGCAGCACATTTTGCCAGTCGCGCGAGGCATCAAATATCTGCGGCAAAGTTTGGTTACTGTTCCACGCTTCCAGCGAAAGGTTGTACTCCTTCTTATCCTTCAGGTTCTTATACCAGTCTGCATCATAATAGGTTTGACGCAGCAATGCAATAGCGCCCATCAGCGATTCGGGATAATCCTGTGTACTGGTTCCTTTGCTGAACGAATAATGTGCGCTGGCATCTGCTTTTACTACCAGGTTATTTTCCTTATCGTTAGCCAGTGTAACTGCCGCACCGGTGCCGCGGGCAATACCATCTTTATTATGTGTAAGTACCGTACCAAAACCGATTTTGCGTAATTCATCGGCCTTCTTATCATCAGCAACAAAGTTTTTGATAGCGCTGTAATCAGCATGTATGGCCTGGTTCCAGCCATAAGCGCCCTTCATGTTGGTTTCCATTTGCGGGCCGCCGTTACCACCTTGCCTTTTAGGTTCAGGCAGGCCGTAGCTACTGTATATGTCAATGAAAGAAGGGTAAATAAACCGGCCCTTCATATCATGCACAATAGCCCCCTTGGGTATGGTTACATTAGTGCCAGCCTCCACCACTTTGCCATCGCGTATCAAAAGCGTGGCATCTTCAATTTTGGTATTGTAGGTTTTAAAAATAGTGGCATGTATAAAGGCATGAACGCCCTCGCGGTAATCATCAGGGCCGTTGCGGTGAAATGTGGTTTCCTGGCTGAAGAGTGAGCTTTGAGCCAGCAGCAATAAGGCTATTGCCAGGGGACGGAAGAAATGCAGCATGAAAAAAATTTTAGGAAGTGTGAAATTAGGATAATTTTATACCATCGGGAATCAGTTTTTGAATAACAGTTGAACATCCGCCCAAGGTACCTGCCGGATGGATTTAATAACGCCATAACTTGCGGTATAAGGATGGATAAATGGATAACATTTAGCGGCGCCCCGGCCTATTATAAGGTTGAAGGAAAAGGCAAGGCCATTGTACTGGTACATGGCTTTATTGAAGACGGTGGCATGTGGAGCGGTATGTTAGCCGGCCTGAAGAAAAATTACAAAGTAATAGTACCTGACCTTCCGGGCTTCGGAAGATCACCATTGGCGGTAAAGGAGCTTTCGATGGAATATTATGCCCAATACCTGTATGCCGTTTTGACGGCCGAGAATGTAAATAAGCTGATACTATTGGGCCACTCAATGGGCGGTTATGTAACGCTTAATTTTGTTGAGCAATACGGCGATATGGTGGCCGGCTTCGGCTTAATAAACTCGCATTGTTTTGAGGATACCCCGCAGAAAAAGGAAAACCGGTTAAAGGGCATCGACTTTATAAAACGTAACGGCACACATTTTTTTGTAAGAGAATTATACCAGAGCATATTTCACCCAACCTTTAAAAAGAAGAATCAAAAACTGATAGACACCCTGATTACACGGGCCCGGAAATATATGCCCGATGCAGTAATGCTTGCCAACGCAGCTATGATGAACCGGAAGGACAAAAGCGCTGTGCTAAAAAACGCTGCCGTGCCGGTATTGTTTATTAATGGCAGGGAAGACGAAAGTGCCCCGGTTGAGTATACACTGAAGCAAGCCTCTTATCCCGCCAATGCAGATTTTAATTTGTTTGCACAGTGCAAGCACATGAGCGTATTTGAGCGCAAGCCTGAAACACTGAAAATTATAAAAGACTTTTGTGCACGGGTGTTTTAGATACTACAAATGCCGATATTATTTTTGCTGTTTAGGGTTCACTTTGCCCGCTTGTAAAAGCGGCGCCTTTATACTTTGCTGTGCACCCGGCGCGCGTACAAACCGTTCCACAGAATAATGAGAAATACTGCCATCAGGCAATACTTCATCGGCCCGGTTAGCGGTAACCATCCAGGTAAAAGGTACATTTGAATTTCCGCCCGAAAGCTCTATCACATCAAACCCGTCAGCAGTTTTATTGGTTACATAAACACCTTTGCAATCACCCTCTAACTGCACTAATACACGCAGGTCGTGCTTTTCATTTACCACAATATTTTTTGCAAAGATCGGATCCATTGCAATATGGGCTCTGCCGTTAACAAGCACACCTTTACCAAAATCCTGAAAAAGGTTTTCAGGTGCCTCCGGACAGGAAAGGGCAACAAGCTTGTTGTCCATGTCTTTAACAATGGTATTTACCGTACCGGGGCCTATTATTTTTCTTAATGTTCCTGTTCCGGTAACATTATCCAGTACACCAACATAAGCCCAGGTTTGGGCAGTACCCGCTTTGTCTACTTCAAAATATCCCCCGGCAGCGCCGTTAGTACCCAAAGTGGGCTGATAATTTGCAGGGTTGGTCTTTACCGCGGTGCTGGCATAGCCCGCAATGCCATAGTATTGCCCTCCACCCGAAACTCCCGCACCCACGGTTGGCACATAGTAATTAGGCAACCCATTTCCCGATGCTATAACACCGGTACCTGCTGTTGCGCTTGCCCCTTCCGAAATAAGGCCGCAAATGTCGCTAACGAAACAGCCCCCGCTTCCGCCAGGCATTGTTGTAATATTCTGTCCATTACTTACGCCTAAAATTCCGGTAGAGTTAGCATTGTTACCTATACCTACAGTACCGAAAGCAAAAGTTGCATTTACGGTGGAGTTGGTGCCCGTAACTGTACCAAATACTCCATAAGATACATCCAGGTTGTTTACCAGGTTAGCGTCGTTCTCGCCATAAACGCCTGCATAGTTTTCAGTTTTTACTACACCCAGTAGGGCAGCTCCCGGAATAGGCGTTCCGTTAATGTTATCTAAAGTGCCACCGCTTACAGCCCCTGCGCTGTAACCGGCTATTGCGGTTGTACCTGCCGCAGCAGTTATGGTGCCGGTTGCGTTACCTGCATAAACCGAGAAAACATCTTTTGCGGCCGGGGTAGTGTTATTGATTACCGACTGCCCGTTGCTTTTAAACCTGCCGCGCTCAATATTCAGGGTTTTCATTACAAAATCAACATTATCAGTAGTGCCTATGAAATTAGTGGGCGCTACAGTTCCTGCATTTCCTGCGGTTAACCAGGCGCCTGTATTGGTGGTAAAGCTTGGCGGCACATCTGTGGTTGTTATGGTTAGTGTACCCGATGGATTAAGCGTTAAAGCCGTTATATCCCAGTTTGGCCCTGTTGGCCCCGTTAAGCCGGGTGCGCCTGTGGCGCCGGTGTTGCCGGGGGTACCGGCTATTCCTGTAATACCCGTAGAACCTGCAACTCCTGTTGGCCCTGCGACACCGGCAGCACCTGTTGCTCCGGCAAGGCCGGGTGCGCCGTCAGCTCCACTCGGGCCTGTTACGCCTGCGCCTCCTGTGGCAATGCCCGTTGGCCCCGTAATACCGGTAGCACCGGCTACACCTGTTGGGCCGGTAACTCCGGCCCCGCCACCAGTCTGGCATAATGATTTCCAGCCGGTACCGTTCACAAAATAATAAAAGCAGTTAACGGTAATATCATACACCATCAGGCCGTTTGCCGGTGCGGCAATGGCAGTTCTTTGCGCGGTTGTAACGCGTGGCACCAAAACACCTCTTTGGGTATCTGTAAGGTCTAATATAGCACTGGGGTCAGGACTGGCCGTGCCTATGCCTATATTATTTTGCGCAGTGGCTTTGTGAACCATCAAAATAAAACACAGAACAACAAAAAGGTAAGTTTTTTTCATGCTCAACAAAGATTTAACTGATTCTGAACTGAAAGTTAACCTTTTATTGTTTTTGAAAATTAAAACTAAAACATAGTTTTTTTTGTAAACCAAAAACATGAAATGCCGGTGATGTCGTTTTAAATACAAGCAACCATCAGCAATTAAATTCGCTCTGTGTTAACGTAAAGGCCCGGATATATGCAAAAAAAGCAGTAAAAGCGGCATTATTCAGGGTTACCCCCAGCAAAAGGTAGTTTAACAAATGAGGTATATCTGCCTGGTACCGGGGTATTCGCATGCAGCAATTTGGCCAAACGGGTTATCTTCGCAAGCCACTGGCAATTAAAGACATGAAAAAAATATTCCTTATTACCCTGTGTTTTCTGGCCTTTTACACCGCACAGTGTTACCACATTGTAGGTGGAGAGTTAATATACAGCTGCACAGGCAATAACATTTACCACATTACACTTAAACTATACCGTAACTGCAACCAGTGCGACAGCTGCGCCCAATACGGCAACCCCGAGTATCTGACCATTTTTGACGGTTCAGGAAATGTGTTTGCACAACCGGCCATGGCCCTGCCGCCTGTTAATCAACTTCCAGCAACTTTTTCAAGCTCGTGCCCTAACAACGTTTCTACCCCGGTTTGCGTACAGGAGGCTGATTATGTTTGCGATGTTACCCTGCCGCCGTCAGCCGGCGGGTATACCATCGTTTACCAGCGCTGTTGCCGTACTTCAGATATAAATCAGGTGCCATCGCAGGGAGCTACGTATACTGCTGAGGTTCCGGGCAGCGGGCTTGCTACCTGTAACAGTTCAGCAAGGTTTAACAGTTTACCGCCTCTTTATATCTGCTTAAATGCGCCCTTGGCAATTGATTACTCGGCTACCGATCCGGATGGCGATTCGCTGGTTTATAGTTTATGCGATCCTTACGACGGAGCGAATAGCCAATGTACAGATCCTTCGCCGGCATCACAACCGGGATGTCCTACGGCACCGAACCCGCCACCCTATACTGCCACCCTTTACAGCCCGCCTTTCAGTGCCAGTAATTTTACCAATAATCCATCTACGGTAAATGACCTGAAGATTGACCCCCAAACCGGGCTTTTAACCGGAGTGCCAAACACTGCGGGGCTTTTTGACATTACCGTTTGCGTGGGCGAATACCGCAACGGACAACTGATAAATACTTTGCGCCGCGATTTTCAATTTACAGTGGCTCCATGTTCTATTCCTATTGTTACGGTACCACAGATCACTACCAACCATGGCATTGGGGTTTATACCATAAACTGCAAAACACTAACCGTAAACTTTACCAATTCGAATTACGACCCCAGTACTGCTCCTCTTTCCTTTGCCTGGGACTTTGGCGTACCGGGTTCAACAACCGATACTTCCAGCCTTTCAAACCCAACGTTCACCTATCCTGATTCCGGTACTTACCTGGTGCATCTGATAGCCAGCGTTCAGGACCCGAATGGCGGCGGCATTTGTTCAGACACTGCCACCTCATACGTGTATCTGTACCCCACTTTCAATACCGCCTTTACGGCCCCGAATATCTGTGTTGATTCTGTACTCAACTTTGTTGATCAAAGTGTTTCAACCTACGGGCAGCCTACTAACTGGTTGTGGAGTTTTGGCGATGGTACCGCATCCAACCAGCAAAACCCAGGGCATAATTATACCGCCCCGGGTACTTACAGCGTTACGCTGATAAGTCAAAACGTAAAGGGATGTAAAGATACTGCCACACAAGCTGTAACTGTTTATCCTAAACCGGCAGCATCGTTTACTACCGATACCAGCATTTGCGCAGGTGTAACCGAGCTCTTTACAAACACTTCAACCGGCAGTATCTTTTCTTACAACTGGAGTTTCGGATCGGGCATTACCAGCAATCTTATAAACCCTACCCTGGTTTACAGCGTAGCCGGCAATTATCCTGCTATGCTTGTTGAAGCTTCTATCCATGGCTGTAAAGACACTGCCGTACAGAATATTGATGTTCATCCCGTACCTGTTGTTACTACCTCAGGCAACGTAAGTATTTGTCCGTATGCCTCTACCCAGCTTTCAGCAACCGGTGGTGGTACTTATTTATGGACTCCGGCAAGAGGGCTAAGCGACTCCAGCCTGGCTAATCCTGTTGCCACACCGGCACCACCCAACAGTGTTACCTATACGGTTGCCGTAACTTCGCCATTTCAGTGTGTTACTAAATCCAGCTTAACGGTATCTTTCTTTCCTGTTCCGCACGCCAATGCAGGGCCCGATACGTCTGTATGCTTAAACCCGGTAAGCTTTCACGATAGTGTGCAATTAAATCCTACAGGCGGTGTTACTTATCAATGGAGCCCGTCAACCGGGTTATCCAACCCTAATATTTCCAATCCGCTGGCTAAACCTGCAATTAATACCACGTATACCGTAACTGCAACAGATGTAAATGGTTGCACCGCTACTGATTCAATGACCGTATTTGTGTTAGATCCGGCATTGAACCTGATATTACAAAACTCGGTAACAATATGTCAGCGCGATACAGCATATGCCACCATTATTAACCAGGGTGCCTCAGGTTATAACTGGAACCCAGCGCAGTTCCTTACCAACCCGGGTTCATGGAACACCGGGTTTTATCCTCCTGATACCACCAATTATATACTTACCGTAACTAACTATTGCTACATAAAAAGCGATTCAGTACTGATTATTGTTAACCCTATACCGTTGTTGGGCTTGCCGGCTGTTGATTCGGTCTGTATAGGCAGTACCTATCAGTTTAATGCACAAAATGCTACTACCTATCAATGGAACCCCAACCCAACTTTAAGCAGCACCACCATTGCCAACCCCGTGGCTACACCAACAGTTACCACTAAATATATTGTAACCGGTGTAAATGCCAACGGATGCGTTAATAAAGACTCTACACTGCTGCTTGTTTACGTGCCTTCAACAATTGAGATCTACCCGGTTGATACCCCGTTTATTTGTTTGGGAACTTCAGCCGGATTAAGGGCTAACGGGGCCTACAGTTATGTTTGGAGCCCGGCGGCAACACTTAACAACGCCAACATTGCCGACCCGATTGCCACGCCAACAGATACTACCCAATACAATGTAGTAGCTACCAATGTGCACGGCTGCAAAACCACCGATTCGTTGGTTATTAAAGTACAAAAGCCGGTTACCGCAGTTGCGCAAAGCCCTTTTGTTGCCTGCAAGGGTATACCGGTACATTTACAATCTTCGGGGGGGCCTTTTTATTCCTGGTCACCCTCGGCGGGGTTGAACGATACCACTACCAGCGACCCTTTTGCCTTGCCTGATTCAACTACTGATTACGTAGTAAAAGTTTTTAACGACTGTTTCAGCAGCACTGCGGTTGCATTGGTTGAAATACACCAGCCACCCATGGTAGATGCAGGTCCGGATACTACCATCTGGCGCGATACTTACGGCCAGCTGCATGGCACGGTAAGCACCGCAACATATTTCTGGAATCCCTCAACAGGGGTTGAGAATGCTTCCAGCTTAAACACGCAGGTATCTCCGCAACAAACTACCTGGTACTATCTTTTTGCTGTTGACCAGTATGGTTGCCAGAATGAAGACTCGGTACTGATAACGGTAATATCGCACACAGAACTGCTTATACCTACCGGCTTTTCGCCAAATGGCGACGGGGTGAATGATGTATTTAAAATCGTCCGTTCGCTGAACATTGAAAAACTAACTGAATTTGCTGTGTTCGACCGCTGGGGCGAAAAGGTATTTTCAACCGATAATATAAACGAAGGTTGGGATGGCACCCGTAACGGGCAGCCTTCGCCAATGGGAGTTTATGTTTGGGCGGTTTATGCCCAAACCAAAGACGGGCAGGAAATTACCAAAAAGGGGAATGTTACTTTAATCAGGTAATTGTTCATGTAGCGCCGTACTTTGCTTACACCGATCGTAACCCGGTTAAGATGAAAATTACCCTAAAGCAATAGATATCAGAACCGGGGCCTGAAACAATAGCCGGGTAAAGTTCTCAATCTAATACTTTGGGTTGCGCGTTTATTATTTATTCTCAAACCTCTTCTCCAGCTCATCATTATTGATGGTAATAAAGGTAAAACGCCCGTTAGGCGCTGTGTAAGGATTTTGGCAGGCAAAGAGCTCGTCTATCAATGCTTTCATTTCTTCAACCGATAAAACTTTACCGGTTTTAATGGCAGAACTATAGGCCAGCGATTTAGCCAGTGTTTCGCGTTTTGAAAGGCGGGTTACTGACGAGTTCATTTTGTATTGCTCAATCAGCTCCTCCACCATTTTGCGCTCATCGCCTTGTACAATATCTGCCGGAAAGCCATGTATAACAAAACTGTTTCTTCCAAACTCCTGTATATCAAAGCCAAGGTTATTTATTTCGGGTAGTATATCAAGCAGTATTTGTGCGTCGCCGGCATTCAGTTCAAAGCTTTGGGGAAATAATTGCCGCTGACTTTCGTTCCGGTTCTTTTCAATCAGCTTCAGGTAGCGCTCAAACATAATACGCTCATGTGCCGCCTGCTGGTCAATTAAAATAAACCCGCTTTTTATCTGCGAAACTATATACCGTCTTTGTATCTGATGCGGCGGAACAGCCTCTTTAATTAATTCCGGTTCAACAAACTCTTCCTGCTCGCCTTTGGGCTGAGGCCATACTACGGTTTCTTCTTCCTGTTTGCTGCCTGCAGGTTGTTTGCCAAGGGTATCAAACACACGCTCCCGGTTTTTCAGGTTGTCTTCCTGGCGGCCACTCAGTGGCTGAAAGTTTGATGGCGGAGCAAATTTCTTCGCCTCTTTATGCTGCACGGCGTGTTGGGTTATCTCTAGCCAGGTGCGCGGTTGCTGGTCAAATGCACCGCCCTGTGTTAAGTGCGATTCCTGGTTAAAATCAAGGGTAGGCGAAACACTGTAGGCGCCCAGCGAATGCTTAACTCCCAAATTCACAAACGTGTAAACCAGCTTTTCATCCTCAAACTTTATTTCGTGCTTGGCAGGGTGAACGTTGATATCAATTTTAGTAGGGTCAATATCCAGAAACAGCACAAAAAACGGAAACTGATCTTTTGGCATCATCTGCTCAAAAGCCATTGACACTGCATGATTCAGGTAAGCCGATTTAATGAACCGGTTATTGACAAAAATAAACTGCTCGCCCCGGGTCTTTTTCGAAAACTCAGGCTTGCCCACAAAACCGTAAACATGCAGCGCGTAGCTTTTCTCCTCCACCGGCACAATCTTCTCGGCATAGTTATCGCCGAAAATGGCCACAATGCGCTGCTTCAGGTTGCCCGGTTTTAAATGATACATCTCGTAATCATTATTATAAAGCTGGAAACCGATCTTGGGATGCGCCAAAGCAATGCGCTGAAACTCATCAATAATATTCTTCAGCTCTACCGGGTCGCTCTTTAAAAAATTGCGGCGGGCAGGCACATTAAAAAACAGATTCTTGATAGCAATAGATGTGCCCTCGGGTGTTTGGCAGGGCTCCTGTTTGGTAACCTTCATGCCTTCAATTTCAATACAGGTGCCCAGTTGTTCGCCCATCTGGCGGGTTTTCAGTTCAACCTGTGCAATGGCCGCAATAGATGCCAGTGCCTCGCCCCTGAAACCCATGGTGCGGATATTAAACAGGTCTTCGGCAGTTCTTATCTTGCTGGTAGCGTGCTTTTCAAAGCACATGCGGGCATCTGTCTCGCTCATACCACAGCCGTTGTCAATAACCTGTATCAGGGTTTTGCCGGCCATTTTGCAGATAAGTTTAATATGCGTGGCCCCCGAATCAATAGCGTTCTCCATTAACTCCTTTACAGCCGAAGCCGGCCGTTGAATAACCTCACCTGCTGCAATCTGATTCGCTATGTTGTCCGGAAGAAGACGAATAATGTCCATGAAGCCGCGAATTTAACCAATTGCAAATACATTTTGCCGCAAAGAAGGCCATGCGCGCAAAAATGTATTCCTATTAGTTCATCAACATAAAAACGTAGAGAATTCGTTCTGTTACAAATCAATCGCCACCTAAATGTTTCGTTCTTTTGAATGAAACGCATACTGCACCTGTATTTGCCCAACAACCTTTACATGACCAACCGCCATCAACATACATTCAAATACCTGCTAACCGGTGTTGCGCTGGTGCTGCAGCTTGCTGCTTCGGCACAATCGCCCGATTTCCGCAACTGGAGGCAAGACCGTGCCTGTATGAAGTGGGTCGATTCGGTTTATAATCAGTTAAGCCTGGAACAACGCATAGGCCAGTTTTTTATGCTGGCAGCCTACACCGAGGGCAAAACCTACAACATGGATTCGGTGGTTTCGTGCATTGCACAAGGTAAAGCCGGTGGGGTTATCTTCTTCAAAGGCCTGCCCGATAACCAGGCCGACTGGACCAACCGCATTCAGGACTCATCGAAAGTGCAAAGCTTTATTGCCATTGATGGCGAGTGGGGCCTGGCCATGCGCATAGACTCAACCATCTCTTTTCCCCGCCAAATGACTTTGGGCGCTATCAACAATAACAAACTGATTTACGACATGGGCCGCGAAATAGGCCGCGAGTGCAAACGCATAGGCATTAACATCGATTTTGCACCGGTGGTAGATGTAAACAATAACCCCAACAACCCGGTCATTAACGAACGTAGCTTTGGCGAAGACAAATACAAAGTGGCCCTTAAAGGCATGGAGTATATGGATGGCCTGCAGGACGAGGGCATACTGGCCTGCGCTAAACATTTTCCGGGCCATGGCGATGTAGATAAAGACTCGCACCTGCAACTGCCATCGGTAATGAAAAGTGCCGCCAGCATCGATAGCCTGGAACTTTACCCCTTTAAAATTCTGTTCAACAACGGTGTGGGCAGCGTTATGGTGGCGCATTTAAACGTGCCTGCACTCGATCCCGACTCGGCCTCTGTAGCTTCTCTTTCCGAAAAAATTGCCACACAGCTGTTGCAGGATTCGCTGCACTTTAACGGCCTTGTTTTCAGCGATGCACTGAACATGAAGGGCGTAAGCGCAGCCTATAAACCCGGCACCGTCGACTCGATGGCGTTTATGGCCGGCGATGACATTCTGGTATTCAGCGAAGATGTAAATGAAGGTATCAGCAAAATAAAATCGGCGGTTGACAGCGATTGTATATCCATGGCCGAAATTGAAGTGCGCGTTAAAAAGGTATTGGCCTGCAAGTACAAGCTGGGCCTTAACAAGCACCAGCACGTTGAAATGGCCAACCTGCAGCACGACCTCAACAACGGCCCTGCCAAACTGCTGCGCCAGAAACTTTTTGAACAGGCTATGACCATTGCTGCCAACCTTAACAACCGCCTGCCCCTGCGCGATTGGAACTACAAAAAGGTGGCTTCGTTATCTATCGGCCTCAGCGGCACCTCATCATTTCAAAAAGACATCAGCAATTTCGAGGAGATGGATTTCTTCTCGCAACCCAACGAGAATAAAGAACGCGCCTTTGATAACCTGATGGAAACCCTGGCCGGGTACGACCTTGTTATCATTGACCTGCACGGAATGGGCCGCCAGGCTGCCAAAGATTATAACATAACCGAAGACGCCCGTAAGTTTATTGAAGCCCTCTCCGGCCGCACCAAGGTGGTGCTGGTGGTTTTTGGCAATGCATACAGCCTGCACAATTTCGATTTTATGCCCTGGGTGCTGCAAGCCTATGAAGATAACGAAACCAGTAACCTGACCGCCGCTAATGCCTTGTTTGGTGCCGAAAAAGTTTCGGGCCGCTTACCGGTTACTGCCAGTAAAACCTTTAAGGCCGAAACCGGCTTTATGGTAGATACCATTTACCGCCTTAAACTTTCTATACCCGAAGATGCCGGCATTAAAACCGCCGACCTGAAGCGCATGGACGACATCTGCCAAAAGGGTATTGATGCCAGGGCCTACCCCGGTTGCCAGCTGCTGGTGGCAAAAGACGGCAAAGTGATATGGAATAAATGCTATGGCACACCGTTTTACGAAACCACCGAAAAAGTAAAACCTACCGACCTCTACGACCTCGCCTCTATAACCAAAGTAGCCGCCACCACCATGGCCGTTATGAAGTTGTACGAGCAAAAAAAACTGGACCTGAATAAAACCGTTGGCGACTACCTTACCCTGCCCAAAGATGCCACCATTAAAAACCTGAAAATACGCGATGTGCTTACCCACCAGGCAGGCCTGCGCGCGTTTATTATGTTCTACAAACCTACTATCGATAGCAACTTCAGCAAGTACTACCGCAAAGTAGCCGAGCCCGATTTCAGCACGCAGGTAGCCGATAGTCTTTACATCCGCAACGATTACCCCGATAGTATGTGGAGCATCATTAACCACAGCACCGTAGCCGAAAACCCCAGATACGTTTACAGCGATAACGATTTTTACATTATGCAGAAGATTGTAGAAAAGATTACCGGGCAGAAACTGAACGACTACGTTTACCAAACCTTTTACCAACCCATGGGCCTTACGCGCATTGGGTTTAAGCCCCTCAGCCGGTTTAAACGCGAACGCCTGATGCCTACCGAGAACGATACCATCTTCCGCAAGCAATTGGTGCAGGGCCATGTGCACGACCCGGGTTCTGCGATGTATGGAGAAGTGGCCGGCCATGCGGGTGTGTTCAGTAATGCTTTTGACCTGGCGGCATTATTCCAGATGTTGCTGAACAACGGGACCTATAATGGCAAACGGTTTTTGGATTCATCGACCATTGCTCTTTTCACCGCCCGGCAATCCAAAATATCTCGTCGCGGTTTTGGTTTCGATAAGCCTGAACCGGACGTTACCAAAGCCTCGCCATGTTATGATGGTACTCCGGCTGTTTCTTTTGGGCACACCGGCTTTACCGGCACCTGTGTTTGGAGCGACCCCAAAAATAACCTCACGTATATCTTCTTATCAAACCGGGTTTACCCCAACGCAGAAAATGCGTTGTTGGTTAAGATGGGGATACGAACTGACCTTCAGG
>Ga0316224_1002794_pt1 | contig 15331 bp, 12 predicted proteins | sample TBH18013metaG_FD_206254 | JGI IMG/M metagenome (GOLD analysis project Ga0316224, IMG submission 206254) | Freshwater microbial communities from Trout Bog Lake, Wisconsin, USA - TBH18013 | ecosystem: Environmental > Aquatic > Freshwater > Lake > Hypolimnion/Profundal zone | place: USA: Wisconsin... | reverse complement strand
CAACTTCTTTATGCCATTGTAATAAAGTGGCTTCAGCAACTGATTCAGACAGCTGCGGGACTTTAACTTCAATGATTGCCATGTAATTCTCCGTTTTCGTATTTAATATTTCGTCAGCCCGTAGGCTGGGATGCCAATCCCAGCATCAACCTTTGCAACGCTGGGATTGGCATCCCAGCCTACGGATTCAATTAACCATTCCGATTATTTGGTCAGCACAAATCCTTTGAGCTTGGTGAAGGCCGTTTCGATCAGGGCTTTCAACTGCGCATAATGCTTGTCGTAATAACCGACTGCAGGTGAAGCACTGGCCGGACGTCCGGCATACGCCAGTTTCTGACCCGGTTCGAGCGACTCAAAAATATTGTGCTGAATCTGGAACCACGCGCCCTGATTCTGCGGTTCGTCCTGGGTCCACATCAGTTCCGTGAAGTTCGGGAATTTTTTCAGTTCAGCGGCAAAACTCTTGTGCGGGAACGGATACAGCTGCTCGATACGGATAATGGCGGTATCGCTTTGTGAACGTTCTTTGCGGGCATTGACCAGATCGTAGTAAATTTTTCCGGTACAGGCGATGATGCGTTTGACTTTTTTCGCGTCAATTTTTTCATCGACTTCACCGAGCACGGTGTGGAAGGTACCCTTGGAAAAATCGCTCAGTGGCGAACCGGCATCCTTGTTGCGCAGCAGTGATTTCGGCGTCAGGATCACCAGCGGTTTTCTGAACGGACGGATCATCTGACGACGCAGCAGATGGAAGATCTGCGCGGCATTGGTGGGCTGCACGACCTGCATGTTATTGTCGGCACACAGCTGCAGGAAACGCTCGGGACGGGCTGAAGAATGTTCAGGACCCTGACCTTCGTAACCGTGCGGCAGCATCATGGTCAGGCCCGAGGCGCGACCCCATTTGACTTCACCGGAACTGATGAACTGATCGATCACCACCTGGGCACCATTGGCGAAATCGCCGAACTGCGCTTCCCAGATTGTCAGCGCGTTTGGCTCTGCGGAAGAGTAACCGTATTCAAACGCCAGCACTGCTTCTTCGGACAGAACGGAATCGATCACGCGGAACGGTGCCTGATTTTCAGAAATATTGGACAGCGGTACATAGGTACCGGAATCCCAGCGTTCGCGATTCTGATCGTGCAGTACCGCATGACGATGCACGAAGGTGCCGCGTCCGCAATCCTGACCAGTCAGACGCACCGAGTAACCGGAGGCTACCAGCGAGGCAAACGCCAGATGTTCACCCATGCCCCAGTCCAGATTGATTTCGCCGCGACCCATTGCTGCGCGGTCCGCCAGCACTTTCTCAACCAGGCTGTGCGGCTTGAAACCTTCCGGTACGAACGTGATGCGCTGGGCCAGGCGTTTGAGCTCGGTCACCGGCACGGCCGTGTCGGCGGCGTCAGTCCATTTGCGGTTCAGGAAAGGAATCCAGTCGACGGCAAACTTGTTTTTGAAATTGGTAATGACCGGATCAAAGGTCAGCTTGCCGGCATCCATGGCATCGCGGAACGCCTTGACCAGATCGTCAGCGTGGGTCGCCTCAATGGTGCCCTGCGTGGCCAGACGTTCTGCATACAGTTTGCGTGTACCCGGATGCTGGCCGATTTTTTTGTACATCAACGGCTGGGTCAACGCAGGGGTGTCCTGTTCGTTGTGTCCCAGTTTGCGGTAACAGATGATATCGACCACGATATCTTTTTTGAATTCCAGACGGTAGTCGATGGCGATCTGGGTGGCCAGTACCACGGCTTCCGGATCATCGGCATTGACGTGCAGTACCGGCGCTTCAATCATTTTGACCACGTCGGAACAGTACAGTGTGGAGCGTGAATCGCGCGGATCAGAGGTCGTGAAACCGATCTGGTTGTTGATGACGATATGCAGCGTGCCGCCGGTACCGTAACCGCGGGTCTGGGCCAGATTCAGGGTTTCCATGACCACGCCCTGTCCTGCAAAGGCAGCGTCGCCGTGGACGATGATAGGCAGAACCTGATTGGAACCGGTCAGGCCGCGCCGCTCGATACGGGCGCGCACTGAACCTTCCACCACCGGATTGACGATTTCCAGATGCGATGGATTGAACGACAGCGACAGATGCACCGGTCCGCCGGGAGTCGACACATCGGAAGAGAAACCTTGATGATACTTGACGTCGCCGGACGGCAGATCGTCACCGTGACGGCCTTCAAATTCGGCAAACAGGTCCTGCGGCATTTTGCCCAGCGTATTGACCAGCACGTTCAGACGGCCGCGATGGGCCATGCCGATCACGATTTCCTGGACGCCGTTGGCACCGGCGCGCTGGATCGCTTCATCCATGGAGGCGATGAAACTTTCACCGCCTTCCAGTGAGAAGCGTTTCTGACCGACATAACGGGTATGTAAATAACGTTCCAAGCCTTCGGAGGCAGTCAGACGCTCGAGAATGTGTTTCTTTTTCTCGACGGTGAAAGCGGGTGTGGAACGGATCGATTCGAGCTTTTGCTGCAGCCAGCGCTTTTCGATCGGATTGCTGATGTACATGAACTCGGCGCCGATCGAACGACAGTACGTGTCGCGCAGCGAATTCATCAGGTCGCGCAGCGACGAGGTGTCGGTGCCGAAATAGGTGTTGCTGATATTGAATTTGACATCCATGTCCGCATCGGACAGGCCATAGAACGAAGGCTGCAGTTCAGGGATTTCAGGACGTTCCTGGCGTTGCAGCGGATCGAGGTTGGCCCAGTGGGTGCCCAGAAAGCGGTAGGCGGCAATAATCTGCTGGACTGCGGTGCGTTTTCTGCCGAGCTCGACATCAGGCGTGGCATTCACAACCCGGATCGGGCCGCTTCTGGCACGTTCGGCAAACGAAGCGATCACCGGCGCATGCGCCACGTCAGGCTTGGCTGAACCGTCTACTGCGGGAACATTCTGCATCGCGTCAAAATACGCGCGCCAGTTGTCAGGAACCGACCCGGGATTATTCAGGTAGGACTCGTAGAGCTCTTCTACGTAGGGGGCATTGCCGCCAAACAAATAGGAGTTGGCGTTGAATTCTTGCATCATCTTGCTCACCTTTCTTCGCGTTTCGCGAGATTAGCGGGTTAATCTAACCTTCCGCGACACGGCCTGACCGGTTAGCGGATTGCACATCAAGTTGTGGGGAAGGGCTTTTTGGTCGGTATTTTTGTGTGTGATTTGCGGCACAGAGAAAGCTGATCTCTACTGAACAATACACCATATCTTACGAATTACCAGACAATTCCATTTCTTTCAGACAGCGGAGCATAACATAATTAATCCGCAGGCTGGGATTGCATCCCAGCCTGCGCAGCAATTATCTGCTTTCTATCGGTTTCACCGTGCGGGTAGGTTCACCCACAAATAACTGACGCGGACGACCGATTTTTTGTTCAGGATCAGAAATCATTTCTTTCCACTGCGCTACCCAGCCGACGGTTCTGGCCATGGCAAAAATACCGGTAAACAGAGCAGTCGGAATGCCGAGCGCGCGCTGAACGATGCCTGAATAGAAATCGACGTTCGGATACAGTTTGCGTGAGACAAAGTATTCATCTTCCAGGGCGATTTTTTCCAGCGCCATGGCGAGTTTGAACAGAGGATCATTTTCCAGACCAAGTTCTGCCAGAACTTCATAGCAGGTTTCACGCATGAGTTTGGCGCGCGGGTCGTAGTTTTTGTAAACACGGTGACCAAAGCCCATCAGTTTGACGCTGGAATTCTTGTCCTTGACCTGACGGATAAATTCAGGAATGTGATCCACACTGCCGATTTCTTCCAACATGGCCAGCGCAGCTTCATTGGCGCCACCGTGTGCAGGACCCCACAGACAGGCAATCCCTGCTGCGATACAGGCAAACGGATTGGCACCGCTTGATCCGGCCAGACGCACGGTCGAGGTCGACGCATTCTGCTCATGATCGGCATGCAGAATCAGGATACGATCCAGCGCGCGCACCAGCACATCGTTCACCACGTAAGGTTCGCACGGTGTGGAGAACATCATGTGCATGAAATTGGCGGAGAATGACAGATTGTTTTTTGGATAGACGAACGGTTGTCCGATCGAATATTTGTAGGCCATGGCGACCAGCGTCGGCATTTTTGCGACCAGACGGATTGCTGATACTTCGCGGTGATGGGGATCGTTGATATCAAGAGAATCATGATAGAACGACGCCAGCGCGCCAACGGTACCAACCAGTACCGACATCGGATGGGCATCGCGGCGGAAACCACGGAAGAAAAACTGCATCTGTTCATGCACCATGGTGTGACGCGATACCAGACGGTCGAAATCCTTTTTCTCCTGCACGTTGGGCAGCTCGCCGTTTAACAGCAAATGGCAGGTTTCCAGGAAATCGCCCTTGGCTGCCAGCTGTTCTATCGGATAACCGCGATACAGCAGTTCACCCTTGTCGCCATCAATATACGTGATGGCCGAGTTGCAGGCGGCAGTCGACATGAAACCGGGATCATAGGTAAATTTACCGGTGGTGGCATACAGCTTGCGAATATCGATGACATCCGGACCGACATTACCTTTGTAGATCGGCATTTCCAGTGACGGCGAACCGTCAGAAAAGGATAGGGTTGCTTTTACGTCAGAGTTAATCATGGCTCTTCCTTCAGTTCAGGGGGGGCTATTTAATTACACATTTAATCTTCGTCATTCCCGCGATTTTTGGCGGGAATCCCGCGTCGTATCCGCTGCAGAGTAACGACGCTGGATTCCCGCCAAAAATCGCGGGAATGACGGCTTTTTTTAAATTCAGGCGGCGCGTATTCTTTTGATCAGAGCATGCACGGCAGGCGTATCAATTTCCCCTGACGGCTCACTCCGTTCCAGCAACAAACCCATCAAATCGTTATCAGACAATTCCAGAAGTTTGGTCAATGCTTCCACTTCCATATCGGTCAGATCCGCTTCGCCGGCATCGAGAAAGCGGGTCAGGATCAAATCATTTTCCAGCAAACCGCGCCGTGCTCTCCAGCGCAGTCTGGCGCGTCTGACCGGGTCAGCCTGGTGTTCACTAATTAACATATCAATCCAGAATATCGTTGATTCTCGTTACACTGCGCGCCGAACCATCAGTTCCTTGATCTTGCCGATGGCCTTGTTTGGATTCAGACCTTTCGGGCAGACATCCACGCAATTCATGATGGTATGACAGCGGAACAGGCGATACGGATCTTCCAGATTATCGAGGCGCTCACCGGTTGCTTCGTCGCGTGAATCAGCGATGAAACGATAGGCCTGCAGCAGACCGGCAGGTCCGACAAATTTATCCGGATTCCACCAGAACGACGGGCACGACGTGGAGCAGCAGGCGCACAGAATGCATTCATACAGACCGTCGAGTTCTTCACGTTCTGCCGGTGTCTGCAGACGTTCTTTTTCCGGTGCGATCGAATCGTTGATCAGGAACGGTTTGATCGAATGGTACTGTTTGAAGAACTGCGTCATGTCGACAATCAGATCGCGGATCACCGGCAGTCCTGGCAGCGGACGCAAGCGGATCGGCTGAGTCAGCTCGTTCAGATTGGTGGTGCAGGCCAGTCCGTTTTTACCATTGATGTTCATGGCGTCCGAACCGCACACGCCTTCACGGCAGGAACGGCGCAGTGACAGGGAGTCATCGACATCGGCCTTGATGCGCTGCAGTGCGTCGAGCAGCATTTTGTCGGTATCTTGCAGCTCTACCGTCAAATCCTGCATGTAGGGCTTGGCATCCTTGTCCGGATCGTAGCGATAGATTTGAAATTGTAAGGTACGTGGCATGGTTCGCTCTTTTAAAATGTACGTGGTTTTGGTTTAAAGGTATCAACGGTCAGCGGCTGGGTTTTCACCGGCTTGTAATCCAGACGATTGCCTTCGGAATACCACAACGTATGCTTCATCCAGTTTTCATCATCGCGCTGTGAATAATCGCGATGGGCATGCGCGCCGCGGGATTCCTTGCGCGCTGCCGCTGAAGTGATGGTGGCTTTGGCTGTTTCAATCAGGTTATCCAGTTCCAGCGCTTCGACGCGGGCGGTATTGAAGACCTTGGACTTATCCTTGAACGCCACGTGCTTGCAACGTTCGGCCAGTACCATGATTTCCTTATAACCCTGTTGCAGCAGTTCATCGGTACGGAACACGCCGCAGTAGCGCTGCATGGTCGCACGAATGGCATTGGCCACGTCCTGCACTTTTTCAGTGCCGGCGCTGTGTTCCAGCGCATTCAGACGGTTCACTGCTTTTTCTGCCGCATTGGCCGGCAGCGGCTTGTGTTCTTTGGCTTTCAGGTCCGACGCGATAACGTGATTACCGGCCGCACGTCCGAACACCAGCAGATCGAGCAGCGAATTGGTACCGAGACGGTTGGCACCGTGCACCGAAACGCAGGCACATTCACCAATGGCATACATGCCGTTGACGACCGCATTCGGATTGCCGTCTTTGGGCGCCACAACCTGACCGTGAATATTGGTTGGAATACCGCCCATCTGGTAATGGATGGTTGGCACGACAGGGATCGGTTCTTTGGTCGCGTCGACGTTGGCAAACTTGTGCGCGATTTCAAGAATCGACGGCAGACGTTTTTCAATGGTTTCAGCACCGATGTGGCGCAGATCGAGCATGACGTGATCCTTGTTCGGACCGCAGCCGCGACCTTCCTTGATTTCCTGATCCATGGAGCGTGAGACGAAGTCACGTGGCGCCAGATCTTTCAGGGTTGGCGCATAGCGTTCCATGAAACGTTCGCCTTCCGAGTTCACCAGAATACCGCCTTCGCCGCGCACGCCTTCCGTGATCAGCACACCGGCACCGGCTACGCCGGTCGGGTGGAACTGCCAGAATTCCATGTCTTCCAGCGGCAGGCCGGCACGTGCTGCCATGCCCAGACCGTCACCGGTGTTGATGAACGCATTGGTGGAGGCGGCGAAAATCCGCCCTGCTCCGCCTGTCGCGAAGATGGTGGTTTTACCCTGCAAAATCATCAGTTCGCCGGTTTCCATTTCCAGAGCAACCACACCGAGCACGTCACCGTCTTCATCGCGAATGATATCCAGCGCCATCCATTCAACAAAAAACTGGGTACGGGCACTGACGTTGCGCTGATACAGCGTATGCAGCAAGGCATGTCCGGTACGATCGGCTGCTGCACAGGCGCGCTGCACCGGTTTTTCACCGAAGTTGGCAGTATGTCCGCCGAACGGGCGCTGATAAATCGTGCCATCACTGTTGCGGTCAAACGGCATGCCGAAGTGTTCCAGTTCATAGACCACTTTCGGCGCTTCGCGACACATGAATTCAATCGCGTCCTGGTCACCCAGATAGTCTGAGCCCTTGACGGTATCAAACATGTGCCAGTACCAGTTATCTTCCGACATGTTACCGAGCGAGGCGCCAATGCCGCCCTGCGCTGCGACCGTATGCGAACGGGTTGGAAACACTTTCGACAGCACTGCCACGTTCAGACCCGCCTCAGCCAGCTGCAGGGAAGCACGCATGCCGGAGCCGCCGGCGCCAACGATGACTGCATCAAAACGACGGGTTGGGATCGAAGACAGAGTTTTGGTATTTGTATTAGCTTCGGCCACGATTACACTCTCCACAAAATTTGTGCTGCCCAGAACGCACAGCCCGCCAGCCAGAGTATGGTGGCGACCTGCAAAAACAAACGCACGGCAACTGGTTTTATATAGTCCATCCAGATATCACGCATACCGATCCATGCGTGATAGAACAGCGACATCAGTACGACCAGCGTAGCCAGTTTGAACCACTGAGGGGCAAACAGGCCGGCCCAGCCTTCATAGCTGAATTCTTTGGCCATGAGAAATTTCACCAGCAAAATCACGGTGTATACCGCCATGATGATGGCGGTGATGCGCTGGGCCAGAAAGTCCTTGAGCCCGTAATGCGCACCGACGACCAGTCGTTTAGGTCCGATATTATTGTTAGCCATTTAAAATACTCCGAATAATTTCAGGGCAACGAGTCCGGACAGTGTCAGGCTCACGACCAGCACACCGACAGCCGAATTCTTTGCACTCTGTTTATCAAGTCCCATATGCAGATCCATTTTCAGATAGCGCAGACCGGCACAGAAATGGTGCAGATAGGCCCAGGACAGTGCCAGGATGAGCAGTTTGATGCAGGGGTATTGGGCAAAGCCTTTGAGGTACGCGAACGTATCTTCGGACGTCAGACTGTTTTCGAGCAGATAAAGAATGAAGGGCAGCAGCAGGAATATGAGTAGGCCGCTGAGACGGTGCAGGATGGATACGAATCCGGCTAAAGGTAAGCGGTAGCGGGCAAGATCGGTAACGTTAATGTTACGAAACTGCGGCCGGTTGGCTTCAGGCATGACAACTTCTCCTTTTATTAAACCTGGAACGGCGGCAAACCGGTTTCAGGGGTTGAAACTATATAAATGTTAATGCCGGGATTTCATCCCAGCCTACGACACTGATACCACTGACTTAAGGTTCGCAGGCGCAACATTTTCGCCTATTTTGTGCAGCGCACCTAGTGTTATTCGAACTTCTGTACAAAATAAATCTTTAATAATTCGATCAAACCAAATGGAAAATTTGCAATCCAAAAAAGGTTCAGCTTAACTCATTCTGATAATGATGCCTTGATGTCAGATAAAGTCCGCGCCGGAACTCTACCGGCTTATCCCCATAAGTGTAGGAAACTCTTTCAACATTTAACAGAGGCGTTCCCAAATCTATTTTCAACAGCTCGGCAACCGCGGCATCGGCAGGCAGGGCGCGCAACTGTTCGCTGGCCCGGATCATGTGCGTGCCGAACTCCGTTTCAAACAGGGCATACATCGGCCCCTTGTAGTCATTGAGCAGTTCTGCGGTCAACCCCTTGAAGATCGCACCAGGCAGCCACAGGTCTTCCAGAATTGTTGGCACATTATCAAAGGACTGCACCCGGCGGATGAAAACAACCGAGTCACCCATTTTGATATCGAGCAGCCTGGCGATTTCGCTCGGTGCCCTGATGCGCCTGACTTCGATGAACCGGTTGGTCGGATACTGCTGCACCCCCTGATCCGGCTTCAGGCGCAAAAACCGGAATTGCGCACGGGCCTCATGGTGCGTGGCAACAAAAGTGCCTTTACCCTGCCTTCTTACCACCACATTTTCAGCCGAGAGCTCATCAATGGCCTTCCTGACCGTACCCTGACTGACTTTGAAGCGCACCGCCAGATCGATTTCACTGGGGATCAGGTCGCCCGGCTTCCATTCCCCGGACTGAAGACTCTGGGTAATGAGTGTTTTGATCTGCTGATACAGGGGACTGAACGTGGGAGACGGTGAAGCGGCTGGTGGAATTTGACCTGAAACTGGCGCTGCCAAAACTGAATCAGGCGCCGACTGAGAGCTCAGCCGGGGTTGATCACTGGATTCGGAATTAGGCAGGTCGGGATTCATAGACCGAGATTTCACCACAAATCGCCTCTTGAGTCCAGATAAAACGTATTAAAAACATGTCTTATATAAGACATAAGATATATATTGACAGGCAACAGTTGAGCGCCTAAACTCGCGCCTTGGAAAATAGTCAGAGCAGCAGTTTTTCTGCATTTTCATCAATCTTGGGTGGCAATGTTGATGGCGCTGGCATAAAGTGCTTCTACCTGCAAACATTGTTTTATCTCAGATGTCGCCGCTTGTTGGCCGTGTATTATTAACGATCGTCACATATTGACCTTTTTCATCTGTTTTTCATTTACTAAAAAACAGATATCTTGATTTTTTATTACTTTGGAGATTGACCATGACTAAAGCACCCATGCGCGTATCAGTCAGCGGCGCTGCCGGACAGATCGGCTATGCCCTGTTATTCCGTATTGCCAATGGCGATATGCTGGGCAAAGACCAGCCGGTAATTCTGCAGTTGCTGGAAATTGCGGATGAAAAAGCGCAAAAAGCACTCAAGGGCGTGATGATGGAAATCGACGATTGCGCTTTCCCGCTGCTCGTCGAAATGACCGCACACAGCGATCCGATGACCGCATTCAAGGATATCGATGTCGCCCTGCTGGTTGGTGCCCGTCCGCGTGGCCCCGGCATGGAACGCAAGGATCTGCTGGAAGCCAATGCACAGATTTTCACCGTCCAGGGTAAAGCACTGGATGCAGTTGCCAAACGCTCCGTGCGCGTGCTGGTGGTCGGCAATCCGGCCAACACCAATGCGTATATCGCGATGAAATCGGCACCTGGTCTGCCAGCCAAAAATTTCACTGCCATGTTACGTCTGGATCACAACCGCGCTCTGTCGCAGGTTGCGGCAAAAATCGGCAAACCGGTGGCTGCGATTGAAAAACTGTGCGTCTGGGGGAACCACTCTCCAACCATGTACGCCGACTACCGTTTCGCAACGGTCGATGGCAAGGCTGTCAAAGACCTGATCAACGATGACGTGTGGAACAAGGACGTGTTCCTGCCAACAGTGGGCAAACGCGGCGCAGCCATCATTGATGCGCGCGGTCTGTCTTCTGCCGCTTCGGCAGCCAATGCCGCCATCGATCACGTGCGTGACTGGGTTCTGGGTACCAACGGCAAATGGACTACCATGGGTATCCCTTCGGATGGTTCGTATGGCATTCCGGAAGGCACCATGTTCGGCTTCCCGGTCACTACCGCGAATGGCGAATATACGATCGTACAGGGCTTGCCTATCGACGCATTCTCACAGGAACGCATCAATGTCACGCTCAAGGAATTGTCCGAAGAGCGCGAAGGCGTCAAACACCTGGTTGGATAAAACCAAAAAGCCGCAACCGGCTGCAGCATCGCCGGTTGCGTTGAATTTTTGTTGAACGTGCAGCATTGCAACCGTTGGTGCCGGGATTGCATCCCAGCCTACGTCTCCGCCCAAACCCTAAAAATACCAGTGATGCATCCATCAAACGTATTATTTCAGGACGAACTTTTACCGGTTGCACTTCCCGTGTGCGACCATTATGCCGGCTCGGAAAAGCTGATGAAGAAATCCATGGTTCTGCAACAGGACACCATGGCTGCCACCAGTACGCTGTTTGACATCACCTTTGACTGCGAAGATGGCGCTGCGTATGGCAACGAAGCCCAGCACGCGCGCCTGATTGCCGAACTGGTCGACGGCAGCGAAAACAGATTTGACCGCATCGGTGCACGCATCCATCCGGTTACCAGTGAATTTTTCAGCCAGGATATCGAGATCGTCTGCAGCAGCAGGAAGCTGGCGTATGTAATGATCCCGAAAGTGCGCGATGTTGCCGATGTGCAGTTGGCCATCAAGGCCATTGCACTGCAACGTGATTTTTCCGGGCTGCCTGCCCTGCCGGTACATGTGCTCATTGAAACCCACGGTGCCCTGGCCGAAGCAAGACAGATCGCCGCCTTGAAGCAGGTCGAATCACTTTCTTTCGGCATTATGGATTTTGTGTCCGCGCATTATGGCGCCATTCCCGGCACCGCCATGAGAACGCCAGGTCAGTTTGCCCACCCGCTGGTCATGCGTGCCAAACTCGAGATTGCTGCGGCCTGTCATTTGTACGGCAAGGTTGCTTCGCACAACGTGACCACCGAATTCAAGGATACGGCCATCGTTGCCAATGATGCCCAGCGTGCCTTCAGCGAGTGCGGTTATCAACGCATGTGGAGCATCCATCCGGATCAGATCAAACCGATTATCAAGGCGTTCACACCGCGCAGTTCGGAACTGCAGGAAGCTGTCAGCATTCTGACTGCGGCGCGACAGGCCGCATGGGGACCAATACAATTGAACGGCCGCCTGCATGACCGCGCCAGTTATCGCTATTACTGGATGATTTTAAAACGCGCCAGGACCAATGGTCTGGCATTGACTGAAGCAGCTTTGGAACTGATTTAAACTGGAGATCGCCGTGAATTTAACTGTACTTCGCTGTTCCCTGAATGTTATTTTTGCTCTTACTCTTGCTCTGTTACCATTGGGCCAGAGTGCCTGGGCGGACAACGCCGCAACCCCAAAAGCGGCAGCGGGCTCCTCAGTCGTTGACGAAGACGATATGATTCCCGATACCAAAGAAAGCGCCACCTTTGACTATCACTGCGATATGAAGGAAGCACTCACGATTTACACCAATGCAGATGACAATGAGCATCTCGCGCTGCGCTGGAAGGGCCACATTTACCGCTTGAAGCGGATTGCCACGACTACCGGGGCAAACCGCTTTGAAAACAAAAAGGCCGGACTGGTCTGGATCGGCATACCGAGCAAAGGCATGCTGCTGGATTCGAAGCATGGACAGCAACTGGCCAATGAATGCAAGACCATTGGGCAGTCGTAAGCTGGGATTGCATCCCAGCCTGCAAAATTGCAGGCAGCAAAAAATATTTGAGCAACCACTATTTCATTCACATTATCAGAAGGAAAAATCATGAGCCAGGACGCATTTAAAACGTTAAAGGAATTTACCATTTCAGGTACCAAAAAAGGCAAGTTCCATTCTCTGCCTGCACTGGAAAAAAAGCTTGGTACAAAAATTTCCCGTCTGCCTATATCAATCCGCATTGTTCTGGAATCGGTTCTGCGTAACTGCGACGGTAAAAAAGTCACTGTAGAACACGTTAAGCAATTAGCCAACTGGCGCGCAAAAGCAGAACGCAACGATGAAATTCCATTCGTCGTCGCTCGCGTGGTACTGCAGGATTTTACCGGTGTGCCGCTGCTGGCCGATCTGGCAGCAATGCGTAACGTGGCTGCCAAAATGGGCATCAAGGCCAAGAATATCGAACCGCTCGTGCCGGTCGATCTGGTTGTGGATCACTCGGTTCAGATCGATCATTTCCGTCAAAAAAATGCGCTGGATCTGAACATGAAACTGGAATTTTCGCGCAACAACGAACGTTACCAGTTCATGAAATGGGGCATGCAGGCGTTTGATACGTTTGGTGTCGTGCCACCGGGCTTTGGTATCGTGCATCAGGTCAATCTGGAATATCTGGCGCGCGGCGTGCACAAAACCGCCAAAACCAATGTCTACTACCCTGACACACTGGTTGGTACCGATTCCCATACCACCATGATCAACGGTATCGGCGTCGTCGGCTGGGGCGTCGGTGGTATCGAAGCAGAAGCCGGCATGCTGGGTCAGCCTGTGTATTTCCTGACACCGGACGTGGTGGGCGTGAATCTGACCGGCCAGCTGCGTGAAGGCGTCACCGCCACCGATCTGGTACTGACCATTACTGAACTGCTCAGAAAACATAAAGTGGTTGGCAAATTTGTCGAATTCTTTGGTTCGGGCACCAGCACCCTGACCCTGACCGACCGCGCCACCATCGCCAACATGGCACCGGAATACGGCGCAACCATGGGTTTCTTCCCGGTCGATGATGCCACCATCGACTATTTCAAAGGTACCGGCCGCACCAAAGCGGAAATCGATGCCTTTGCCGCTTACTTCAAGGCACAGAATCTGTATGGCGTACCGAAACAGGGCGACATCGATTACACCAGCGAAGTGTCACTCGACCTGTCCAGCGTTGCGCCATCCCTGGCAGGACCGAAACGTCCGCAGGACCGTATTGAAATCGGCAATGTCAGATCCACTTTCCGCGACCTGTTCTCGAAACCCGTCTCGGAAAACGGCTTCAACAAGAAAGCCGAAGATCTGGACGCCGTGTATGAAAATTCCGACGGCGTCAAAGTCAAAAACGGCGATATCCTGATTGCCGCGATCACATCGTGCACCAATACCTCCAATCCAAGCGTACTGCTGGCAGCCGGCCTGCTGGCCAAGAAAGCCGTGGAAGCCGGTCTGAAAGTGTCACCCCATATCAAAACGTCGCTGGCGCCCGGATCGCGTGTGGTGACCAAATATCTGGAAGCAGCCGGTCTGCTGCCGTATCTGGAAAAACTCGGTTTCGGTGTGGCCGCTTACGGTTGCACAACCTGTATCGGTAACGCCGGCGATCTGACCCCGGCCATGAATGAAGCGATAGTCAAAAACGATATCGTGGCCTCGGCCGTACTGTCTGGCAACCGCAATTTTGAAGCGCGCATCCATGGCAATATCCGCTCCAACTTCCTGGCTTCGCCGCCGCTGGTGGTGGCTTACGCGATTGCCGGCAATATCACCAAAGATTTGATGACTGAACCGGTAGGCCGTGTCAAAGGCAAGGATATTTTCCTGGGCGACATCTGGCCAACCAGCGCAGAAATCAACAAGCTGATGAAGTATGCGATGAATTCCGCCACCTTCAAAGCCAACTACGCCGATGTCAAAGGCGCACCTGGCAAACTGTGGGAAGGCATCAAGGGCGTGGCTGAAGGCGATGTTTACAACTGGCCTAAATCGACCTATATCGCTGAACCACCGTTCTTCAATGATTTTGAAATGGTGCCGAAAGAAGCCGCAACCACTATTGTCGGTGCACGCGCGCTGGGTGTATTTGGCGATTCAATCACGACCGACCATATTTCACCAGCAGGTTCGATTACCGAAACCAGCCCGGCCGGTAAATGGCTGCTCAATAACGGCGTGATCAAGGCCGACTTCAATTCTTACGGCTCACGGCGCGGCAATCATGAAATCATGATGCGCGGCACCTTTGCCAATGTGCGTATCAAAAACCGCATGATCCCATTGAAAGCCGACGGCGGTCAGGTTGAGGGCGGCATCACCATTCATCAGCCAACCGGCGAACAGATGGCGATTTACGACGCAGCGATGCAATACGTCTCTGACGGCGTGCCGACCATGATCTTCGGTGGTGAAGAATACGGTACAGGTTCTTCGCGTGACTGGGCTGCCAAGGGTACGCAACTGCTGGGTGTGAAAGCGGTTATCGTGCGCTCGTTCGAACGCATCCACCGCTCCAATCTGGTCGGTATGGGTGTACTGCCACTGCAGTTTATCGGCAGTGACAGCGTGCAGACTTTGGGCATCACCGGCAAGGAAACCTTTGATCTGAAAGGTCTGGACGGTGAAATCAAACCACAACAGAATGCGACACTGGTCATCCATCGTGAAGATGGTTCAACTCAGGAAGTCACTGTGCTGCTGCGCATCGATACACCAATTGAAGTTGATTACTACAAACACGGCGGTATTCTGCCGTTTGTATTGCGTCAGCTGCTGGCCGCATAATGTAAGGTACTTCAGCATCGCAAAAAAAAAGGGGAGCGATCCCCTTTTTTTTATGCACAAAAACAAATGGCGGATTCAATTTCGAAGTGCAACCACATGTTGATGCGATTGTAACTGTTTCATAAATACTTCGTGAGGCGTTTTAAAGCCGAGACATTTTCTGGGTCGATGATTTAAGTTGTTCA
>Ga0316224_1002788_pt1 | contig 15354 bp, 13 predicted proteins | sample TBH18013metaG_FD_206254 | JGI IMG/M metagenome (GOLD analysis project Ga0316224, IMG submission 206254) | Freshwater microbial communities from Trout Bog Lake, Wisconsin, USA - TBH18013 | ecosystem: Environmental > Aquatic > Freshwater > Lake > Hypolimnion/Profundal zone | place: USA: Wisconsin... | reverse complement strand
GTTTCAAAGAGGGGATGTTAAAAGTCCGCAGTTGTGGACTTTGGTGTGGATATTACTCAGGTTTTTTGAAATAATCAAAACCAGGTTGAATTAATATAGGTGGCCCATAATTTGGCCACAAATGATGGAACTCCCCTCCTTTTTTCAAGGAGGGGACGTTAAAAGTCCGCCTAGGCGGACTTTTAACTGGGGTGGTCAAGCATCGGGGTTGGCATATTTGATGGCTATTACGCTTAGCATGAAGCATATGACAAAGGGTTGTAAACGATTCTATTAGCCTCATAAATTTACCACCTCATTTTGTTCAGTTTATTTTCACCTTCGACTTCATACAATTGTATTTTCCATTGCCAAAATGGTAGGTTCGCGCTATTCTAAACCCAAAACTATCACATACCCTTATTTTTTTGTGTAGTTCTACCGGTGTATTAAGTGGGTCTTCCTCATCGGCTTCATACATAGCCTTGTCATAATCGCCTTTCAAGATGATCCCTAAATCGCCAAAGCCGGTGTCTGTATTATCTACATCACTAAATTTCATATCCCAAATGGCAATTGGTCTGTTAGATCGTCTCACCCCCGATTCATCAAGCACCATTTTAAAACTGTCATTGATTATTCCAAAAACATATAAATTATAATAGTAAGGCCCGCCACCGCCGCCATTGCCGTCAAGTATCCTGCATCCGAAATTATTCCACCCAAACCTCACCCTTTTTATTTCAGGCAAATGCTGGAACGCCCCATAACAACCAATGACCGGCGTAAACGCCCTCAATTCCCATTGGTTACTATCAGCCATAAACCAGGCCAGCCCCAGGAAAGCACACGTAAACCTGCCGCAAGTCATTACCAAAGGATCATCTAATTCTACTGTAGAAAAAGACATGATAATATTTTCCCTCCCGCTATCGTCCCTGAATTTCAGCATATTTCCATACCTTGTGCAGTTCCTTGTTAATGGAAAAGTATCCGTATAACCTATCCAATCCCCGAAAACTTTCTTAGGGCAAATGGGACATCTCCATGCCACCAGTTCCATAGGTGTTTTATCATATAGCCCGTGTACCTTATAATACCTGCCGGGAAATAGTTTTCTGAGCGCCTCTCCCGGCCTGAAATTTCCGGTTATAATGAGCTCCCTTTTGGCCAAAAAGCCGGGATCAATTTTCTTTGGGTTAAAATAGGGATATTCATAATGCTCATCTTCATTGGTTTCTTTTTCAGGTGCCGGGCAGGTAGCGTTTGTGTCCGCTATTGGCGGATTGCTTTTACCACTATCCACCACTTTATTTATTACCGTTTGCCCACTACGCTGCCCCGGGTTAATATCCACGCATGAACCCCAGAACAGGCTCATCATCACAAGAATCATTATGGAAATGAAAGGTCGCAAGCCAGTAAATTTTATGGCGGGAAATCAATGCGCCAATTATCAAAAATACCATTTTGAAAGCATTTGATGCCGGATAATTATTGGTTTCCAACCTATCCGGTCAAAATCCCGGGTTAAAACACCCATAGATTTTGGGCATTTAAATAAGTGGCCAATTTGCCAGTCTGAACCTTTTATTATCAATGCATACTTAATAGTCACGGTCACCCTTTAGGGCCGGGGTCTTTGCAAAAATCGTATAAAGTTTTATTTTTTCCTGGCTTTTTTTGCGGATAAAACCATCCTTACTCAGCTATACTACCCCTTCAGCCTCACCTTCAAATACCTCGCAACCGCCCTTATTTTAGATTGCAGCATATCCCCCGCCGATATTTTCACACCCCTGTATGGAACAGCGGCAGGTTTTATTTTCTTTAAAACCTCCCCGTATTTCGCCAGGCATACCTCCATACTGAATTCTGCCTCAGCCAGCCTCCTTGCCGATTGCTGCCTTATTTTTTCAGGGACCGCTGCCACCTTCATGATCTTATCTACCGCATCCCCAATATCCCCTATAGTAAATACCGACAAACAATCTGCCGCAAGCGGGTGAAATTCAAAATCTTCTATCCCGCTCACCCGAGTGCCTGCAAACCCGCATCCCGAAGCCAGCGCCTCCATCATCACCAGGGGCATACCCTCAGAATTGGAGGTAAGCAATAAGACGTCCGATTCATTAAGTAAAAGCTGTATTTCATTCCTGGCCATCCAGCCGCGCATTTCAACAAAATCACCAATACCTGCCTCCCCGAAAAGCTTCATAAATGCCTCCCCCGACTCCTTACCATTGCCCACAATTTTAAGTTGGAAAGGGATGCCTCTTTTGTGCAGGGCTTCACCTATAAGTACCAAGTCGGTTGCCCGTTTTACCTTGTCCTCAATCCTGCCTATAAACAATAACCTGAGCGCATTGCCACTCTTGAATCCCGGCTTAAACTCAGGCATCGGAATACCACAGGGAATTACTGAAACTTTGGCCACATCAACCGCCGGACAATTGCTTAATAAATTATTCTTAATCCTGCCCGATACGCAAATACAAGCGCCAAGCTGCCCTGCAAGTCGGGCCGCATTAGTAAAATAGATGGTATCGTTGCCATGTATAACCCCTGCCATAGGGTATTTATCAGCCAGATAACCCGCGGCATCCCATACCGATGCATCATCCGATACGATAATCGGCGTACCCTCAGGTACGTTTCCTTTAACTAAATCAATATATATTTTTGACCTGAAACCGGGTGTGCCAAATTCGTAATTGTAATCAACCGGGCAGCTTACTATATGCAGGTTAGCGTCATTGTTTTTGACCAGGCTCAGCATTTTTTCACGCCCCCTCCCTGAAAAAAATGGCTTTACCGGGTCGGGGGTAATAAAATAAACTTCATCTCCCGAACTTGCCGCTGCAAGGGCAGCGTCGGCCATCCACCTGGTAACCCCACCCCTGTGGTAAGGATGGCACATAAAGGCTATTCTTTTATTATTGCTCACCGGGTAAAAATATACCGATCAAGGGATAAATCAGAGAAACTTCTTGAAAATGCTATAAAACCCGATCAGTCATATTGATTTTCCATTTGTTTCACAAAATCACCTTGCGAATTACACGTTTTTCGGGTAATTGATCTTGCCCTCGTTGTCACCCCCGCTCTTTTGGAGAGGGGCCGGGGGTGATGCCGCATCGCAATTTTCAAAACCTGTCGCAATGAGCAATATCCATACTTTAAACCATAAAACACTCAGGCTATCCCAAAATCAATGCACACTGATTTCCTTTTGGCCGGTATAAACCCCAAATTTCCCACCCTTATATATCAATCTTCGCATACTTGGCATGGTTCTCGATAAACTGCCTTCTCGGTGGCACCTCATCGCCCATAAGCATTGAGAAAATCTCGTTGGCATAAGTATCGCTTTCTATGGTCACACTCTTCAGGGTGCGGGTATCGGGGTTCATGGTGGTATCCCACAATTGTTCCGCATTCATTTCTCCAAGACCTTTATAGCGCTGTATGCCCACATTTTCTTCCTTGCCATTGGCCAGTTTGGCAACCGCTGCCAGGCGGTCTTCCTCAGTCCAGGCGTATATCTGTTCCTTGCCTTTCTTTACCAGGTACAGTGGTGGCTGGGCCAGGTACACATAACCCTGCAGCACCAGGTCCTTCATATAGCGGTAGAAAAAAGTAAGTATCAGGGTAGCGATATGCGATCCGTCCACATCCGCATCCGTCATGATGATGATCTTATGGTAGCGGAGTTTGGTCAGGTTCAGCGCCTTGGGATCTTCCGGAGTGCCTATGCTCACACCCAGGGCGGTAAACATATTCTTGATTTCCTCGTTCTCGTATATTCTGTATTCCTGCGCCTTTTCTACGTTCAGTATTTTACCCCTCAGCGGCAATATGGCCTGATAATTACGGTTACGGCCCTGTTTGGCTGTTCCGCCTGCCGAATCCCCTTCCACTAAGTAAAGCTCGCACTTAAACGGGTCGCGCTCACTGCAATCGGCCAGCTTGCCAGGCATACCGCCGCCGGTGAGCACGCTTTTGCGCTGCACCATTTCCCTGGCTTTTCGCGCCGCGGCGCGGGCCTGGGCGGCAAGTATCACCTTGTCTATGATCATTTTGGCATCCTTGGGATGTTCCTCCAGAAAAGCCTCAAGCACCCTGCTCACGCACACATCCACCACGCCCATCACGTCATTGTTGCCGAGCTTGGTCTTGGTCTGGCCCTCAAATTGCGGCTCAGGTACTTTTACAGATATAATCGCCGTTAGCCCCTCGCGGAAGTCATCGCCGGTTATTTCCACCTTGGCCTTTTCAAACAGCTTGTTCTTATCGCCATACGACTTGAACACCCTGGTAATAGCCCTCCTGAAACCGGCCACATGCGTGCCGCCCTCAATGGTATTGATATTATTAACGTAAGAAAATATATGCTCGTTATACGAACTGTTGTACGAAAGGGCCACATCAACCGCAACATTGGTTTCCTTGTCGTGCGCCTCAACAAAAATAGCCTGCGTCAAAAGCGGATCGCGCTTGGCGGTTGCATCCAGCATTTCTACAAACTCCACTATACCACCCTCGCTATAATACACTTCTACGGGCAATTGGCCTTCTTCGGTCTTTTCCCGCTCGTCGGTCATTTCTATCCTTATGCCCTTGTTCAGGTAACTCAATTCGCGCAGGCGGCCCGCAAGGATTTCCCTTTTGTAAACCGTATCTTTAAAAATGGTGCCATCAGGTGTAAAATGCACGAGAGTACCTGTATGGGTTGATGTATCGCCTGTTTCGCGAACCAGGTACATGGGAATGCCCTTCTGGTATTCCTGCTCAAAGGTTTTGCCCTCGCGCCATACCGTTACGTGCAGGTGAGAACTCAGCGCGTTAACGCAGCTTACCCCTACCCCGTGAAGCCCGCCAGATACCTTGTAACTGTCCTTGTCAAATTTGCCTCCTGCATGCAGCAGCGTCATAACCATTTGCAGGGCCGACACGCCTTCCTTGGCATTGATACCCGTAGGGATACCGCGGCCATCATCAAGTACGCTTATGCTGTTATCCGTATGGATGGTCACCTTGATGTTTTTGCAGTAACCAGCCAGCGCCTCGTCTATCGAGTTGTCAACCACTTCATAAACCAGGTGGTGGAGTCCCTTCACCCCTATATCGCCAATATACATGGACGGGCGCTTGCGCACCGCTTCCAGGCCTTCCAATACCTGTATACTATCCGCGCCATACTCGGCGGGTATTACTTCCATAACTTCGTTTTCAGTACTCATATTATTCAACAACCGAAATATTTATCTGCTAAGAGGAAAGGTTAAAAAATGCCATAACAGATGCATGGCAGGAATCCTACTATTGGACATTTTTTTAACTTCACAAAGATAGCGAAAATATAACTTTTACCCAACAAAATTCCGCATCTTCCCTATGGTAAACGTTAAAAAAATGCACAAGTGTGGATAAGTATTTGGGGGCGGGGGAGTGATACAGCGCGCACGAAAATATTATTCTAAATTAGGAATTGCCCCATCAGGGCAAAAGGGTTGTAGCAAAATGTAAAAGGAATATTTTAATGCACCATCGGGGCCACCCAACCAGGAAAAGGTTAGCCCCGACGGGGCAGATTTTCATTTTTTGGAATTTTTTACTACAAACCGGTTGCCCCGTTGGGGCAGATAACTATTAGTTGAATACACGGTCCGCCAGAAGTTCAGATAAGGACATCTGGTGGTGCAAATAAGACCCGTTCTGCTACCGTCTTTATCTTGACTAAACCCAAGCACCCCAACCCTTTTTGCTATCTGAAATTTTAGCTGGGTCAAGATGAATTCCATCGAAGACGGCGTTTTATTTGCAGGATGGGAAGTCGCTGTCGGAACATTGTATTTAGCATTCTCACATTTGATAATCAATTACTTATGAAAGTTTGTTATTTTCACTTTGTTGCTGAACGTCAGAGCGATGAATCCCGAACAACGGGGTTTTAGATTTGTCTTTGAACATAAGAAATCCATTAATTATAGAATTTAGGGTAAACGAAAAACATTTATTCTAAGAATTTTACTCAAACCTTTTGAGAAATGGATATCTTTGAGTAAAAAGCCATTTTTGGAATTAGAAATGAAAGAATTCCCGGTTACAAGGTATCAGGGAAGCAAACGGAAAATAATACCTTGGATACATACGATATTGAAGGATAATAATATAGCATTTAACAATGCATTAGATGCTTTTGGAGGTACTGGTATGGTAAGTTACCTATTTAAAAAAATGGGAAAAGCGGTTACCTATAATGACAATTTAAAGTTCAATTTCTTAATTGGCAAGGGTCTAATAGAGAACAATCAACAAATATTAAGTGACGAAGAATTGGTGACAATTTTAGAATATAGATCAGATATTGATTTCATCCAAAAAACCTTCAAAAATATATATTATTTAGATCATGAGAATAAATGGATAGACAATATTGTTGGAGGAATTGAAGCCATATACAACACAGAAGAAACACAATATAAAAAAGCCATTGCTTACTATGCACTTTTTCAGTCGTGTATAATAAAAAGGCCATTTAATTTGTTTCATAGAAATAATTTAAATTTACGAACAAATGATGTAACAAGAACATTTGGGAATAAAACAACATGGGAAAAACCATTCGATGCCTTGTTCATTAAATTCGTTAAAGAAGCAAACCTTTGCGTTTTTGATAATAAAAAAACATGCATTTCACTCAATCAAAATGTATTAGATATTGACCCATATGGCTATGATCTAGTTTATTTAGATCCACCTTATTTCACTCAAAATGGCAGTCACGAAACAGCCAATTATTTCAAGTGTTATCATTTTTTAGAGGGATTAGCCAATTATCAAAAATGGCCAGAATTAATTGATTATAACTCAATAAATTTGAGACTAAAAGAAAATAATAATGAAAATTTTGAAAAAGGAAACATTTATAATACTTTTGAGGAACTTTTATTAAAATATCAAAAATCAAAAATCATATTTTCTTATAAAAATGGTGGATTACCCAGCGTTGATTATATTGTAAAAATTTTAAAAAAAATAAAACGGAATGTTTATCGGAAAAGCATACACTATAAATACGCATTGAACCATCAAAATGGAAATGCAAAAAAAAACAGGGAAGTGCTAATTATTGGGATTTAAAATGTCTGAAAAAGGGAGAAATATTATTGTAAACCAGCTAGTAACCGATAAAATCCGAAATCAATTTGGGGAAGTATCTATTGAAATTTGCGAACAAACAATAGATAAAAGAATAAGCATAATAGCAGATAAATGGAAAATTGCGAGGGTAATGGCTATAACCTTGTATAATAATGATTACTCTGAAGATGTTTTAGCCGTTCATAATTTAATTATCAAAGGCGGAATGATTGGCCAAACTTTTGTAAATTCAGGATATAATTTTGTTAAGATTATCGAATGTTGTTTTGAAATAGATTCACCTGATATACTTAAAATTGGGAAAAGAAAATCAAAATCTGTTGGACATTTCTCTAATATTTTTGTTGTAAAATTCGGAACAAAGGAGTTCTATGGCCAATTATGTGAAATTTTCAGTCCAGAAATTCAAATTGATTTACTTCCCTTATCAGTAGCCCAAGGTACGATTAAGAATCTTTATAAAATATTGGAAATAGGCAAAATAAAATTTAATAACATACAAGTAATTTCTTAGTATATGGCAATTTATGACCAAAAAGCAAAATTTAGCATAATTTCAATTGTAATTCTTATATCCATATTTTCGATATTGATAATTGGTTGTTCTTTTTTTTTGTGGACAGATAAATATCCCAAAATAAACACAATAATGAGTGGGCTTTTTACAGGACTCATAATTGCATTATGTCAATTATTTCAAAGTTGGTATGAATATAGAGTAATTGAACAGTTCAAAAAAATGAAAGTAATAAGTATTAGGGATGATAGGGATGATAGAATGTTTTATCAGAATTTACTTAATAATACAAAAATAAAGATTGAAGTTATGGGTGTAACAGCGATAAGATTTGTTGAACATTTTGCAGACGATAAAAGCGACAACCCAGATACGAAAGTATTATTTTCAGCTATGGCAAGAGGTGTAAAAGTTAGATTTTTACTACCAAAAGAAAATTATTTAGAGAGCGAAAAACAAATAGCAGATTCAAAATATTGCAACATTAAATTTAACAATATTAAACAAAAATTTCCAAACAATTTCAGTTTTAGATATTTCGACCATCCGCCGGCTCATAGTATTTTTATTATTGACAAAGATTGTATACTTGGGCCAGTATTTCCAGAAGTATCAAGCAAATATACGCCTTCAATCCACTTAGAAAACATCAGCCCATACGCCTTTAAATATTTGGAATATTTTGAAAGTGAATGGGATAAAGCAAAATAAATGCTCAAAATAACAACATACCCACGTCTCCATATTACCTTGATAGGAATGAATAATTCAGGATACCGAATAAATGGAGGTATCGGATTCTCAATAGATTCAATGCAATTAAATTTTATTATAGAAGAATCTAAAGTTTTTCATTTGGTTGATAATAGAGAATTCAAACTTGATGAAATTCAAGCCCTACGGATTGCAGATATTATCAATAAAATAAAAATTGACCGAAATTTTAAAGGAAATATCTCAATTGAAATAAATGGCGACATGCCGACACATTCGGGGTTTGGGTCAGGGACTATTATAAGGTTAGCGTGTATAGAAGCATTGTTTTTAATTAATGATTCTACGTACAATGATGAAACATTAATAAAACTTTCAGGTAGGGGAGGTACTTCAGGCATTGGAGTGAGGACTTTTTTTCATGGCGGGTTTGTATTTGAGATTGGTCACAAAAATGCTCAGGAACTATTGCCTTCCGGCTTTGTCGAAGATTTAGGCCGCTCCTCCTTATTAGTAGAAAATGGGCCAATGCCTGATTGGGAAATCGGAATTTTTATTCCAAAAGACATAAAAACATTAAACCAAAATGAAGAAAAACTTTTTTTCGAGAAAACTATACCAATAGAAGATAAAGAAGTTTTTGCAACGCTATATCATGTAGTTTTTGGTTTGTATGCTTCAATTAAAGAAAATGATATAAATACATTTTCAAAAGCGCTCAAAGAAATTCAAAAGTGTAAGTGGAAATATTTGGAAAGAAATATTTATGGACCCAAATTGATGCAATATGAAAATTTAATCTATAATTGTGGTGCTGATGCGGTAGGAATGTCAAGCCTTGGCCCAAGTCTATTTTTCATATCAAACAATTTAAACTTTGTAATAAGCAATTTAGAAAACAACAACAATTCGAGTAATTTTAGAGTATTAAAAACCAAAACATTAAATTCCAGCAGGATAATTCATTAATGAAAGAGTTGATATTTATTACATCCAGTTCACAAAAATTAGCCCATGCAAAACATTTGAGCAAAGATTTTGCAATCCGAATCTCAAAGCAGAAGAATTATGGAATAGGATACAAAGAACCAAGAATAGAAGATAGAGAAGAATTAATTAGAGAAAGTGTTGAGGATGCTATTCAAAGATTTAAAAAAAATACGCCCAATTCTGATAACAAATTCTTTTTTATTGAAGATACCTCGGTAATAATAACTGCACTTAGTAAAGAAAAAGAGTATCCAGGCGTGGATATTAAATATTGGATGAAAGAAAATGATTTTTCGACAATTGATAAAATGCTTAAGGAAAATGGGAATAATAGGCAAGCTATTGTTCGCTCTGACGTCGTTCTTGTATTTCCCAAAACAATGCAAGGAAAATTAGAAGGGAAATATAAAAGATTTACAAGCCTGGTTATTGGTAAGATTTCAGAACAGGATCTGTTAGTAAAAACGCAGCCCTTATACCCATGGTTAAGTCAGAAAACATTTAATAAATGGTTTATTCCAGAAGGCTGTAATAAGCCATTAACATTATTAGATATTAATGAAGCCGATAAGCATGATTTCAGAGCATATGCATTTAAACAGATGTTTGAATATTTGCATTCGAATAAAATTATCGAAACGAATTTTGAGGCGAACTTTAAGAAATCGGAACAATCTAAATTATTTGCGCCATTTTTATTTATTATATGCGGACCGACATGTGCTGGCAAAACAACAATTGCAACTCATTTAGTAGATAAATACAGGTATTATCACTTGGAAGCGAGCGATTTTATGCACCTGAGTTTCCATGAAAGTCATGGATTAAAACCTGATATTTCAATCGCTGATTTTGCTGCCGATGCATTGAAGAAAAATCCCGCTGTAGTAACAGACCGCATAATTTCAAATATTGAAAAAATAAAATCAGTCCCAATTGTAATTACAGGATTTCGGGATCCGAAAGAAATTTATACCTTTCAGAAATTATATACCGGAGACTTTTTTATCCAAAAAATTTATGTAGATGCAGATATAAAATTGAGGTTTGAGAGGAACATTATCAGGAATAGATCAGATGGTCAAAAAACATATGACGATTTCCTTCAGAAAGATTTGCAACAGTTTGGTATGGGCTTAGACTTAATTAGAGACCAAAGCGAGAGGTCTATAATTGAGAACAACCAATCAAAGGAAGATTTCTATTCAAATTTTGAAACCTTATTTCATGAACAATTAGAGGCAACTAAAAATAACCTTAATTTATTAGTTCCAAAGGAAATTCTTTCAAAAAAATTACAAAATGCAATTATTTCAACATTAGCAAAGCAATCTGACCAAACAGTTTATTATACAACGACTGAAATAGCACACCTAATAAATGCAGATTCAAAATATCTTTCTGCTCAAAAAAGCAAGAATAATGTAAGTCGGTATTTTAACCAGAATTTTCATCCTTATTTTGATATTGATATAAATGAGGCAGGAAGAGCAATTTATAAATTATCCCAAACTGGATTGGCTTATTCTAAATTTATTGCCGAAAGAGGCTAACCAGAATAACGCACCGATTTGTCCGCATTTGCAACATGAATTACAAGCCACTTTAACAACCAAACAAAATCCCCAGAGCCCACAAAACTAAAATTCCAAAAAATTAGGAATTTACAAAAATAACCCCTAAATTTACACCGAATTCAACGTAAAACGACAATTTCAACCCCAAAAAATCATAGCCCAGCATTAAATCAGATAAACGAAAAATCAAGACGAAAAAATCATATTAAAAACAAATCTGCGCAAGGAATGCGCAAAAAATGCGCAAAGAAATTGTGAACATCTTCCATTAATCCATTGAAAACCAATAAAAATCTTAAAAAGTCTGTGAGTATCTTAAATCCCTGAAAAGTGCGCAAAAACCATGGATTAAGCAATGCGTCCAACCCAGTAATTGCCGCATTGCCTCAGGTATTTCAAAAGTCATATAAAACAAACGACTATTTCCTAAATTAATTTGAAGGAAATCAGCCGGTCACTGCCCGGCATCAGCCTTGAAACATCTAAATCAAAATACAAGCCCCGGCGCCCCATTTGCAACATGCAAAAAATAACAATAATTCCCTTATATTTGTTTTCCAAAACCAAAATCCGGAATATGAAAAGAAAAATGCTGTTCATCCTTTTATTGATCTGCTCCATAATAGGAATGTTGCCATCCAAAGCAGCAAATGATACTGCAGGAATAAACACCACCGCCAACCTTGCAACTGGAACAGATACTTTAAAAACCAGGAATCATACTCAATGGATATTGGGGATTTTTTATTACAACCCTGATGATAAAAGAATATTTCCACCCAAAAGTTCAGGCATGGGCTGGACGGTCAACTTTGCCAACCCGGTTTCTATCGCATTTGCAATACTAATTATTGCCGCTATTATCCTTATTTTTTCACCTTTAAAAAAAATGAAAAAAACCTCTGTGTCCTAAAAATACCATGCTTGTTTGTTTTAGGAAAAACCAGGCTAAGGGATAGGCCCGCAAGCCCGGAAATAAAATGGATGTTCATTTCCGCTTTTTCGTCCCGGTATGCTTACTTCTTAAACTGATGGATCCACTTTGCCCTTTTTGTAGATAAACCAGCAAGTCATAATGCATATTGCCATCAGTAAGGGTTATATTCGAGGTATTGGGTGGCGCCTTTCCTTCATTTTCAGCCATGATGGTCAGCATATTTTGTTCGACGGAAAGGGGCAAGACGAGTTTCTTTTTGGCTGCTACAAGCATATAGTTATCCAGTATCTTCTTATTGTTGAGGAAAACGGTTACTATATCACCATCCACCACATTGCCGTCCCATATTTCAAAAACACAGCTATCGGTTTTCCATTCATACTGTTTCTGTTCAGTTGCTGTTACCTGAGTTAGCTCATTCGTTTGCTCTGTTAGTGGTTCTGGTTCCGGTTTGGGTTTAATAATGCGCTGGCTTGGGGTGGTTGGTCTGTCAGGTTCCAGGGGATTGCCGGGTTGCGAAGGCATTTCAAAATCAACGGTGCCCTCGTCGCAAAAATGGTTGCTGGTATCGCGGCCGGTAAAGCTACCGCTGAAATAATAGATACCGTCCCTAATATGGTAATTCAGCTTGACATCAAACAGGCAGGCGCTGTTCAGGTTATTTACCTGCATATCCGATTCCACAAAGGCCATAGTATGTTTTTGTTTGTTTATGGTGCCTTTTATGGTCGCTTTTAAATCGGTTCCATCTTCCATGGTGGTAACAGAATAGCCTTGAATATGATTACCATCGGCAAAGAACATTACTTTATAGTTGCAGGTAACGCCACCATTGATATGGGCATACCCTATAAGAGAATTAAGTGCAAGCTGGCCATATCCTTTTGCTGCAAACAGCAAAAAGAACAGGCTTAATTTTATATTTATTCTATTTAAGCAGCTTAACCTTAAAAGTTTCAAAGTGTGTTTTAGTTAGGTTGGGTGATACAATTACTACTATGTTAAATACAAATCCTAAACACTCAGTTATTGAATAGCTGATATCCTTCAATTAAAATGAATAAAGGCAACGAAACCGACTCTTGAAATAGCACTTCTCCATCTTAACAATAAATGTCTTTCAAAACAAGTGGATAAATCAATAAACGAAGTTAAGTAATTATTTATTTTACCGGACTTTAAAAACCGCGATTTAGTAACGTTGACAAAATAAAGTCTGCTAAGTTAAATTTTATTTTTCTTTTATGCAAGATGCAAAAGCTGCGAATAGTAAACTATTTAAAGACTTTTGCAACGCAGCAGAAATGGAAAAGAACAGTTAAATTGGCGGACTTTATTTTGTCATCGTTCCTTAGTGAGAAAATATTTGATGAAGGTTGTTTACCCTGAAACCTATTTGTGATCATAAAACGGAAGTTCAATGCCATCGAAAAATAAATTTAAAAATTTCAGGCCATTCACCCAATAGTTTTAAAAAAATGCTTAATTTTAGCTTTCAAAAATAAGGAACCAAGATATGAAAAAGTTGTCAACGGCATTTTCTTTTAGCCCTAAAGCTGGTTGTTTTTTTGTCCTTGCTTTTTCTGTGGCGCTGGTTTTTACAGGTTGTAGCAAGCAGTCTGCAAATACCACCCCCACTATATCTACTGCTTCTTCAACCATTTCAAATGATGATGTCACACAGGCGGTTACTAATGCAGTTTCTGGTTCTACAAGCGGAATAGCCTCGCAAAGTGAAACTACTGCAATTCTCACCGCTTCAACCGGACTTGGCTGTGGGCAAACTAAGGATACAGCCATTTCAGGCGCCAATCCGAATGGGGACCTGTTCACCTGGAATTACAACCTCAATTTCAGCCGTACCTCAATTTGTACCAATGGAGTAGTGACCCAATATAATACCAGCATTTCAGGTACCAACAGCTATTCCCTCATCCTTATGTCGTCCAATGATACCACCAATGCCCAGATTTCGGTATCGGGAATAGAATCGGGTGCAACTGCCTATGTGCTCAATGAAACCTATGTGCTCAAGGGCGCCCAGCAGTCATTTATTTCGAACCAGAATTTTAACAGCACCCTTACTTTTACTTCCGAAAATGTGAATATTGACAAAACCACTAAGAAAATAATTTCCGGTTCTGCAAATATTGACTTTACCGGTACCAATTTTTCCGGCAAAGCCTTCAGCCGCACAGCATCAGTTACTTTCCTGGGAAACAACAAGGCAACCTTGGTTCTTGACAACGGTAATTCATCTACCATTACCTGGTAAGGACTTGGAAAATGGTAATTGAACGCCTCATTTCTCATTCAGTACCTGAGATAATTTCACTTCGGAAAGGCTGAAGGAATTTAATTGGGATAGCCGTGAATAAAACAGGCATATAAGTATTCTATTTTATTTGACCCCAAGGTTGTTCAACAAATTTTCGCAGATTTTTTGTAGTAAAATAGGCTAAGCTGCATTCCTTAGTTTTATGGCCCGTCCTATATGTTTTACATTATAGGTCCATTCTTTAAGGATTATGGAAATTATCAGGCCCTCCAGTTCCGATAAGATGCCTATTGCCATTGCTACAGGCAAAAGCGGAGCAGCAACACCAAATCCCATAACAGATATGGTTGCAGCCAGAAGGCTAACCCCAAATACCTTGGCGCTTAATGCATGGTAACTGGCCCCTCTTTGAAATTTTCCAAAATCGAAAAGGTAACGCGCAAGTTCAAGCCCTAAAATGCCGTAAATGCCCCAGGAATACTGCCTCACCAAAGCTGGAAAAGCAAGGCACATACCAACAAACACCCCCATGAAAAATACTGTATCCGCAATACTGTCCCATTGACGGATGGCAGCGGTTTCAACATTGAATTTACGTGCAAGTACACCGTCATAAACATCGGATAGCGCTGCAATAGCCAGTAAAGCAATATAGGGTGCACCGGTGAGGCCATAATACCCAAATAATATGGCAGGCAAAGTGAGCAGGAAACGAAAGTAAATGAGCAGCCAGGGTAGTTTCTTTTTCATTTTATCGGCAGATTTATTTTAGGGACGCAAGATAAAATGGGACGGGGTAATATCATTTGACAAATGTCAATAAATGGAATTCAGGCAATTTGATCCGCCTTGTTATGTCTAAGATGGGTATATCCTCATTCGGATTTCCAGAATGCTTATTTCCAGAAACCGTATTTACTCAGGGTTTCGCAACAGTGCAAAATGAAATTCAAGGCTAAAAATTTATCTTTCAGGTAATATAATGTCATTGCTTCTTATCTGAAAATTAAAACCAATAGCGTACTTTTGTCTGAATTTCTTTATAAGCCAGGGTGGGATGAATGACAACCTTTGTTTAAAAGAAATGCTATTCTCTGCCCAAAATTTATCCGGCAGAATACCTTAAATATTCCATCCCTGAATTTAATGTACTGAAATAAAATACTGCCGCCCAATTGAATTTGCACCTGGCTCA
>Ga0316224_1002784_pt1 | contig 15360 bp, 10 predicted proteins | sample TBH18013metaG_FD_206254 | JGI IMG/M metagenome (GOLD analysis project Ga0316224, IMG submission 206254) | Freshwater microbial communities from Trout Bog Lake, Wisconsin, USA - TBH18013 | ecosystem: Environmental > Aquatic > Freshwater > Lake > Hypolimnion/Profundal zone | place: USA: Wisconsin... | reverse complement strand
TTAAGGGCGGTAAAAAGACAGGCCCAGCCCTTATCCCATTGGGCTAACAGTTCTGCCCGGGTTTTGATGTCATTATCAAACTCAGCCTCGCGGTTACGCCATTCTTTTTCGCCATCGGTGGTTAAAAAGTCGGTCCACCGGCTAAGCATATTGCCCGAAAGGTGCTTTACAATGCTGGCAATGCTGTTACTGTCATCGTTATACTGCCAAAACAGTTTCTCGTCTGGTACTTGTGCTATGGCTTTTTCTCCTAGCAATCGGTACATTTCAAATTGCTTTTTTACACTGGCTAAATAGTCTGTTTTCATACAGCCGAAGTTTGTTTATATAGCAAAGCTATAAAATGGATATTTAAATAACCTTTACCTAACGTTGGTTGTTTCAAACGGTTTTCTTGAAGTTTATAGCGTTGGCAGGCTTTTCCGGCAACCTTTTTTTCCTTGGGCGGTCAAATTTTATAACTTCGCCACTGCTATGCAATACAAGCGGATACTACTTAAACTGAGCGGAGAATCATTAATGGGCAACAAACAGTTCGGTATTGATGCCGATAAAGTGCTTGAATATGCCGAAGAAATAAAAGATGCCGTTAACACCGGCGTTCAGGTGGCGGTGGTTATTGGTGGCGGTAATATTTTCAGGGGCATACAAGCATCTGCCAATGGTATTGACCGCGTACAGGGCGATTACATGGGTATGCTGGCCACGGTTATTAACAGCATGGCGCTGCAAAGCGGGCTCGAAAAGGTGGGCATAAGTACCCGTTTGCTTACTGCTATTGAAATGAAAGAAGTGGCCGAGCCGTTTATTAAACGTCGTGCGGTAAGGCATCTTGAAAAAGGACGTGTGGTGATTTTTGGCGCCGGCACGGGTAATCCATACTTTACTACCGATACTGCTGCGGCCCTGCGTGCTACTGAGATTGAAGCCGATGTAATTTTAAAAGGTACCCGGGTTGACGGTATTTATGATGCCGACCCTGAAAAGAACCCCAATGCCATAAAGTTTGATACTATTAAATACAGTGAGGCGTTGGAAAGAAAACTAAATGTAATGGACCTTACTGCCTTTACACTTTGTCAGGAAAACCATTTGCCTATTATTGTATTTGATATGAATAAAAAAGGCAACCTGAAAGCAATACTTGCAGGTGAAAAGATAGGCACGGCAGTAACTGATTAAAAAATATAAAATGCAGCCGCGCCTGTTATAAATTTGCAGGTGTTTATGCGCTTAAATTGTTCTAATTCTCAAATAACATATTCTATGACAGACGCAGATGTAAAAAACCTACTTACCGAAACCAAAACTTTAATGCAAAAAGCTTTAGAGCATTTTGAATTTGAACTTTCGAAGATACGTGCAGGCCGTGCCAGCGCAGGTATGTTGGATGGTATAGAGGTTGACGCATACGGTGCCCGCACACCTTTGTTCCAGGTAGGTAACGTTACTACCCCCGATGCAAGAACTTTAAGCATACAGCCATGGGATGCAACCCTGGTGCCGGCTATCGAAAAAGCTATTATGCAGGCTAACATCGGCATTACTCCACAAAATGACGGTAAGGTTATACGCCTTAATATCCCGGCATTAACTGAAGAAAGAAGAAAGGATCTGGTTAAACAGGCCAAACATCAGGCCGAAGCCTGCCGTATATCCATACGCACCGTACGTAAAGATGCCAACGAAAAGGCCAAGAAACTGCAAAAAGACGGCCTGCCCGAAGATGCCTTCAAAAAGTGCGAAACCGACATTCAGAATATTACCAACGATAACACCGCCAAAATTGAAAAACACCTGGAGGTGAAGGAGAAGGAAATTATGACGGTGTAACCGGTGTATTTGGGCCTGCCTCTTGCTGAAACGGCGGGACCGGGCTATCTTTCCGCTGCAATCTTTTGTAAAAAGTGTAACCGTTTTTTTTCAATTCTAAGGAGCTCCAAAAGCGCTTTTCGCTTATGATGGTTTATGGTTTTATTAAGGCTTATTAAAATTAGAAATAAGCTGTTCATTGTTTTTTTCTGTCCAGTTTTTAAAGGTTCCCGTAGCTGGTCTCCATTTTTTGCGACTGATCATTGTTCTCACAACGAGGGCTCAATAGCATTCGCATTTATAATGATTGTATTATTTGTCTTTATATCTGTGTGTAATGCAAATGTTCTTTGTATATCTAATAAGATGTTATATTTATATCAGTGAAAAAAGCGACTATCTTATTATTTATTATTGCGTTTTTTATAACAGCCCATAGCCAGCAAATGGTGGTAAAAAAGCCTAACCTTATTAGTTTCGGGCAAGTTAAAAAACGTGTCACTTCTATTTTAGATACCATGTCAGGCCGGCTGGCCAGGGTGCATCCCGAGTATGGTATTTTACCTTTTAATGCTCAATGCAGCGAGTGTGTTGAACTAATTGACAGGCGCACGCTAAATACCCGCTTTTTTATAGATCCTTATGTTTCGTGCCACACATTTAGTCAGTCATCATATTTCCCACTTCATTACAGGAATAGCCCGACAGATATATGGAGGACTATTGACCCGCGCCTGGAGCCTGACAGTATTCACCAAGGAGTTTATACCGCAAACCGACAGCCATTGCATGCAAAATGCGACTTAAACAAAAAAAGCGCTTCATTAACTCTAGGCGACTTTGAGTTTGAATTCAATAAAAACATTACCTTCTACTATACGGATGAGAATACCGAGGCTATGTGTATGGGGCAACCGGGTAATTACAGCAGCTATACTATTGGCGAACAAGGCCTGGAAGTAACCAATATATGGCCCGCTGTTGATATGCAACAGATATTCAGCACCGGTGAAATAAAGACTAACTATATTATAAGAAGACCTTTGGAAATTCCGATAGATAAGGGGTATATGATTATTGAGGACCACTTTGATCTACCCGATGGTTATACCTTTGAAGAGTCGGAAAACGGTGCCCACCTGGAAGAACAGAAATTTAAGGGCGACTATGAATTAAAAGATAAAAACAACAACATCCTGTTTAGGTACCACAAGCCTGTTTACATAGATGCAAATAGTGTGGGCATGCAGGGTATTTATAAGTTGGTCAGAAATTGTAATGACTATATTTTGCAAATGCTTATTCCGGTTAGTTGGCTAAACCGTGCTGAAAACGTTTATCCCCTGACCATTGACCCGCTTGTTTCTGGTGATTCGGCGATGGGCAATTTTATAAGTACTGGTTTACCTACGGCTAACCTGGCCTTTACTACAGCGTCCATGGGCACCTGCGATTATCACATGTCGGTAACGGTGCCAGGTGGGAGCCAGCTAATGAACACTTATGTCGACATGGAGTATCATCTTACCTATAGTAATATGTGTGGCAGTCCTCCAGAACCGGCCCCATATTGTTTATTCAGCCAGGTACAGCAATATCTTTCGGCGGACAAATGTGGTCAGACAGCACTTTTATCATGCCGGAATATTGGCGATACCACCGGTTTTTGCACCACCGATTCTTCTTACGTTCTCGACAATGGTTTGCGGGCAAGGCCTGTTACTTTGTCATATTCGCAATTTCTTTCCTGCTATCTACCCCAGTGTGCTGATTATGATATACCCTTTACGCTAAAAAACACTGATTCGATATGCGGCGATGTGTGTGGTTATTTATGCGCTCGTGGCAGCAAATGGGCGATGACCGTTGAAGCCTGTACTGTTAACGCCAATATTACCCAAACAAGCGACCATATTTGCACCGGACAAAGCGATACTATAGCTGTAGTAGCTAATTGCGGAATTCCTCCTTACCATTATTTGTGGACTACAAATGGCGGTAGTACTTTTGACACAACTTATGCAACTGCAGATTATATAATAGGGACATCGCCCGGCACCGATACTGTTATTGTTGGATGTTACGTGGTTGATAGCTGTGGTAACAGGGTATTTGCCGGTACTGCACATATATCCGTGTGTACGAGCATTCAGTCCATATCCGGTAATGGTTTTAATCTGTTCCCAAATCCGGCCGGTGATATGGTAACCATTCAGGGCGAAGGGCTTAATGGTATGGTTTATACGTCCGTTTACGATATTACGGGAAGACAAATTAATACAGTGTATCAATCGGCAACGGGAAAAATCAGCATTCCGGTTGATTACCTTTCACCGGGTATGTATTTTGTTTCCATAAGCACTAATAACCAAAGTGTTGTTATGAATTTCGTTAAGCAATAAGTTTCCTCTCCACAGTTAAGGACAAAAGAAGCGAGAGCAGCTGGGTATTCAAAGTCGCCCCTTCAAGAGCATTTACAGAGCCGGCATCTCCATCATCCTCGCCACATACTTACCAATCACATCAAATTCAAGATTCACAAGGGTGTCTTTTATAACCTGATGTATATTGGTATGCTCAAAAGTATAGGGTATAATGGCTACCTTAAATGTATCGGCCTCAGCCGCAAACGCTGTAAGGCTGATACCGTTTAAACAGATAGAGCCCTTTTCAACTATCAGATTATTTTTAGATGGGGCATATTTAAACTGAAATATCCAGCTGCCATCCTGCTCTTCAACGCCAATGCAGCGCCCGGTTTGGTCAACATGGCCCTGAACAATATGGCCATCCAGGCGATCGCCGATTTTCATGCAGCGCTCCAGGTTTATGGCATCGCCCTTTTGTAACAGGCCCAGATTAGTCTTTTTTAAAGTTTCGTCAATAGCGGTTACCCTGTGTGTGCCATTGATTACTTCAACCACCGTTAAGCATACACCGTTATGTGCCACACTCTGATCTATTTTAAGCTCGTGCGAAATGGGTGAGGAGATAACCAGATCCAGGTTCCCTGATGTTCTATTTAACTCAACTACCCTGCCTAACGTTTCAATTATACCTGTAAACATTTGCCTCTTGTATTTTCTTGTCTCTTGCTTCCTGTATCTGAAATCCAACTAAGGTTATTTGCCGCGTATTACATGTATAAATCCGCCGCCTTTTTTGGCACCGCTTAAAGGTTTTTTAATCAAGCCGTTTATATGCTGCTCGTAATAATAGCCCGCATATAAATATACCCCATCACTTACCGGGTGCCCGCTCAGATCACGGCCATCCCAACGGATAGCAGGATCGGTGGTTTCAAATACCTTCTCTCCCCAACGGTTAAATATCTGCATCTCTATCTTGGGCACAAACCTGTAGCCCGGGAATGGGGTAAAATAATCGTTATGGCTGTCGCCATCCGGAGTAAATGCATTCGGCAATACGTAGTAAGGGCAGTTATCTACACAAACAATATTGCTGAGCGCACTTTCAAAGCCCGATTTGTCTACTGCAGTTACTGCATAGCACCCCGAAATATTATCAGCCAGTACGTGCGTAAATGTAGTGTCGTTGATAGAGGTAGTGCTGTCAATTAATGCAAAATTGGTTGAGTCGGTAGCATTAAAATAGATGCGGTAATGAACCACGCCCAAAGCGCATGAATCTTCATGATTGGTCCACTTTAAATTGTTTACATACTGAGTAGTATCCCACGGTTGGCCATTATAGTAGTTACACTCATTAGTAACCGTTAAACTTGGCGGACATGGTGGCACAGTATCAACCGGTGCAGTGCAAACCCTTTCAGATTTGTTCAGCAGCGGCTGCGGAAACAGACCTGAGGTATAGTGTCCGTAGCTTTTTACAAAGTAGCAATAAGTAGTGTCGTTAATAAGCCCGGTATCAGCATACGATAGTGTGTAAGAAACTCCGATAGAGTCCCAGTTGTTGTTAATATGATTTTGACGGTAAACGGCAAAACTATCATTACTCCATGGCACATTGTATTTCCAGTGCAGGTAAAGGGTCTGGTCGCTGGTTTGCACATTAAGATAAACAGAAGATGCCGATGCTGATGAACCAACAGTATCGGTATAATCAGTAGCGCCGGCGCTATCAGGTGTTGCGTAGAAATATATTTTATAACTCCACGGTCCGGTTACTGTGTTTATACCCGCATCAGTGTAGTTATTACTGGTGTCGGGCATGGCATAATAACTGTTATAGGTAGATGAATGTATGAGTGTTTGCGGCGCTCCGAAATTATAGCCACTACCACGGTACAGATCAAAACGGTATGGCGGGTGGTCCTGTATGGTATCCAGATTAACTCCTCCTGCCAGAGGCTTGGCCCAGCACACATATATCTGTCCGTTGTTGGCATCGGTAGTTAAAACGTCGGCATTTAATATTACCGGTATATCTATCGGGGCATTAATACAAACCTCATTAGAAGGAACACTTTCCTGGTTGTCGAATTGCAGCGTAACTATACCACTTGGCGGCAATTTGTAAAACTCGGCTAATACCCGGTAGCTATATGCCTGGCCAGGTACTACGGTATTATCGGTATAGGTGTATGCGTTGATATTGTTGGTTGTAATTTTTACATAGCCGGTGCCTGCAAGGCCTGTTTCGCAATAGCTTGGTACAAAAGGGTCGCAGCCCACTCTTCTCCACACCGAAAAGCCGCGGAAGTTAGGTGAGTTAGCACAGCTGTAAGGATTCTGCCAGTTTAATACTACGCTTTGGTGGTTAGCAACAGCTGTAAGATTTAAAACCGGCGGTGGAACTACCGTTACCTGCCAGGTTTCAATATCCTGTGCGTGGTACGGGTCGGTGCCATCAGGGCCTGCCGAAGTAAAATTATCCTCAGCTTTAAAATACATCATATAAGGCTGCAGCTGAATGTCGTCGCAGTTAGTATTCCAGGTAAAATTCTGGCATAGTTCCGGTCGCCCGCTTATGGAATCAAAAACAGCCGGAGATGTAGTCAGCTGAAAAGGCAGGCCAACCGCGCTCAGGCTTATAATAAGCGGATTGGTAGCAGTTGAGTTGTCGGTAGCACAAATGCGCGCTTTTAGCTGGTCGCCTGCTCTTACGCAAGTATCATGCGGCATAATTAAATGCGGGGGTGGGTCATTTTCGGGTAATACGATAATTTGAAAATCGCGCAGAATACTACCCAGGCACACTCCATGCCTGTATTTGTGTATCAGTATGCCAACGTTGTAAAAACCCTGTGCACAAGGCTCGGTCCATACAAAGTTGCCGGTATGCGGGTCGATGGTGCAGGTGTTATGTCCCGCACTGGGGCAAGTGAGTGAGTTCTGGTTACAATACGCATCCGGAAATATGTATAACGGCACATCATTATTCTGATTTGCCTTGCAAGGCACCAGGTAATAATCAAGGCTATCGCCATCCGGGTCTACAGCTTCAGGATTAGTACGGAACGTATCGCAATAAAAAGCGTATTGCACAGCTGGGTTTTCGAGCACGGGCGAGGAGAACCCGCCTATATTTTCATAAGCACCGGGGTAGAAGAGGGTATCCTCCACATAAAACGTTACCTGTATAGAGTTGCCATTATCAATGTTGGCAATGCCTCCCAAGCGGTTCTCGTCAAAAAATTTGATCACAAAAAAGCCGGGTGTTCCGCCTGGGCCTGGTGGTGGTGTGCCTGTGTATTGGTGTACGCCCTGGTAAACATTCTTTTTAACGTCGGTCAATACCACCACCCCGCAAGGCGAGGCGCCCTGACAGCTGCCATCCATAGTGCCGTTAATACGTGGTATAAGCGAAGTAGTGCCATCACCCCAATCCACCTCTACCGAATCTCTGTCGGCCAGGTTACTCGGGTAACTGATTTTGGTATATGTAATTACCTGCACCTGGTATTTTAAATTGCCGATAAGCTCGTACAAAATTTCGCCCGCACGGTAGTGGGTAGCCATGGAATATTGGCAACCAAGGCAAAGCGCAAAAAGCAATAAGGGTTTAACAAAATGTCTCATCAGGGCAGTAATACATCATGATTAAAATTCGACCATCTAATCTATCAAATAAAAACCGATGGCCGTCTGTTTGCCGGTCGGTATTATATCTGCTAACAATACTTAGCAAATATATACTTGTAAACGGCATTAAAATGTTAAGAACAATAAGGCAGTAGCACCAAACGGAAGTTATTAAAAATTATTGTAGTTGCAAAAAGCAAAAAGCCGGAGATGTTACCCCGGCTTTTTGCTTTCTCTTTTTTATTTTATGCCTACTCTTCAACAATAGTTGCCCTTAAAAACTCGCGGTTCATGCGGGCAATATTGGTAAGTTTAATTTCTTTAGGACATTCAGCTTCGCAGGCGCCAATGTTGGTGCAATTGCCAAAACCTTCTTCATCCATTTGCTCAATCATTCCCAATGCACGGCGGGTGCGTTCAGGCCCTCCCTGTGGTAACAGGGCCAGTTGCGATATTTTAGCCGAAACAAATAACATGGCTGCTGAGTTAGGGCAAGCTGCAACACAGGCGCCGCAACCAATACAGGCAGCTGCATCCATCGCTTTTTCAGCCGATTCTTTTTCAACAGCAATATTATTGGCATCCTGTGCTTGCCCGGTGTTTACCGATACAAAACCGCCACGGGCAATAATTCTGTCAAAAGCCGAGCGGTCAACCGCTAAGTCTTTAATGGCAGGGAACGCCTTGGCCCTCCAGGGCTCAACATATATTGTATCGCCGTCTTTAAACGTGCGCATATAAAGCTGGCAGGTAGTAGCTGCATGATGCGGCCCGTGTGCGCGGCCGTTAATGAACAGCGAACACATACCACAAATACCTTCGCGGCAATCATGGTCAAAGGCTATAGGGTCTTCCCCTTTGCGTATCAGTTCATCGTTCAATACATCCATCATCTCCAGAAAACTCATATCGGCATTAATATTGTCGATAGTATAGTCAGTCAGTTTTCCGGCTACTTTGTCGCTTTTCTGTCTCCAGACTTTCAGATAAAATTTCATATTCCTTTTTTTATTAAAATACAAATACTAATAAATCGGCGTTCCATTGCATTTTATTTATACGATCTGACCTGAAGTTTAATATTCTCATACTTCAACTCCTCTTTATGTAACACCGGTTCTGCGTCAACTCCTTTAAACTCCCATGCTGCTACGTAAGCAAAGTTCTCGTCGTCGCGTTTGGCTTCGCCGTTATCCTGGCTTTCTACCCTGAAGTGGCCGCCGCAACTTTCGTTACGGTTTAATGCATCAACAACCATCAGTTCGCCAAGTTCAATAAAGTCTGCTACTCTTCCTGCTTTATCAAATTCAGGATTGAATTCGTTCAAAGAACCCGGTACTCTTACATCGCTCCAGAACTCTTTTCTCAGATCCTGTATCATCTTTCTGGCTTTTGTAAGTCCTTCTGCACTGCGGGCCATTCCACAATATTCCCACATTATCTTGCCTAATTGTTTATGGAAATCATCCACTGTCTTTTTACCTTTTACCGCCATTAATTTTTCCTGTCTTTCCTTAACAGCATTTTCAGCTTCAACAAATGCAGGATGGTCGGTTGGTATAGGTTTTACAAAGATCTCATCGGCCAGGTAGTTGCCTATGGTGTAAGGCAAAACAAAGTAACCGTCAGCCAGACCCTGCATTAATGCCGATGCCCCCAAACGGTTTGCGCCGTGGTCGCTGAAGTTGGCTTCTCCTAAACAGTATAAACCTTTAACGCTGGTCATCAACTCATAATCTACCCAAAGGCCACCCATAGTATAATGCACGGCCGGGTATATCTTCATTGGTGTTTTCAAAGGGTCTTCATTGGTAATGTTCTGATACATCGGGAAAAGCTCGCCGTAGCGTGCTTTCACGGTATCAATGCCTAAACGCTTGATAGAATCGGCAAAATCAAGGAACACACCAAAACCTGAAGGCACAATACCACGGCCATCATCGCAGGCCTCCTTAGCTGCACGCGAAGCAATATCGCGCGGACAAAGGTTACCGAATGAAGGGTATTTGCGTTCCAGATAATAATCGCGGTCTTCTTCTTTAATATCTTCAGCACGTTTTTTGCCATCGCGTATTGCCTTGGCATCTTCCTTTGATTTAGGTACCCAAACACGTCCATCATTTCTTAATGATTCCGACATCAGTGTTAGCTTGCTCTGGTAATCGCCCGTTACCGGTATACAGGTAGGGTGGATCTGGGTATAGCATGGATTGCCGAAGAAAGCGCCTTTTTTATGTGCTTTCCACGCAGCAGTTACGTTGCTGCCCATGGCATTGGTTGAAAGGAAGAAAACGTTTCCGTAACCGCCGGTGCAAAGCAACACAGCGTGGCCAAAATGCTTTTCTAAAGTTCCGGTAATCAGGTTACGGGCTATAATACCTCTTGCTTTCCCGTCAATAGTAACCAGTTCAACCATTTCGTGCCGGGCATACATGGTTACGTTGCCTAAGCCTATCTGGCGTTCAAGAGCACCATAGGCACCCAGTAGCAATTGCTGACCGGTTTGACCCCGGGCGTAGAACGTTCTTGATACCTGAGTTCCACCAAACGAACGGTTGTCTAATAAACCGCCGTATTCTCTTGCAAAAGGAACACCCTGTGCCGTGCACTGGTCAATGATATTACGGCTTACATCGGCCAAACGGTAAACGTTGGCTTCTCGGGCACGGAAATCGCCTCCTTTAATAGTATCGTAAAATAAACGGAAAACTGAGTCGCCGTCATTCTTGTAATTTTTTGCTGCGTTGATACCCCCTTGCGCGGCGATAGAGTGTGCACGGCGCGGCGAATCCTGGAAGCAATATGCTTTTACCTTATAACCCTGCTCGGCAAGTGTAGCGGCAGCCGATGCTCCTGCAAGGCCGGTTCCCACAACAATGATTTCAAGTTTACGCTTGTTAGCCGGGTTTACCAGCTTTGCGTGCTCCTTATAATGCTGCCACTTTTCCTGCAGTGCGCCTTCCGGGATCTTTGAATTTATTTCAGACATATTACTTAGTTACTGCTATGTGATTTGAAAAGATTTTTATGCTATTATCTACCACTTACTTAACCCAACCCAGAAAAATTGTAACCGGCATTAATGCAAAAATGAACGGCACAATGATTGAAAACGATATGCCCACTATGGCAATGGCCTCGTTATACTTAGCATGATTTAAGCCCAGCGACTGAAATGCACTTTTAAACCCGTGCAGCAAGTGCCAGAACAATGAAAAACAACCTACCAGGTATATAGCCACTATAATGGGGCTTTGAAATATCTGCTGCATCATGGCAAACAGGTTTTCCTGATGTTCGGCATCCAGGCCGTATTGCTCAACACCGGTAAAGCGGGTTTTTACCCAGAAATTTGCCAGGTGCACTGTAAGAAACAACAGGATAAGTGTGCCAAGCAATGCCATGCTGCGCGAGTACCACGGGCTGTTTGCTGACTCGTTATTGTAAGCATATTTTACCGGGCGCGACTCGCGGTTCTTTTTATATAGCAAAAGCCCGTCAACAATGTGCAGCAATAAGCCGGCGAAAAGGCCTATTTCCAGTGTTCTTACAATCAGGTTGGTGCCCATAAAGTGCGCATACTTATTAAAAGTAACACCCCCGTCGTTAAACCATATCATGGCATTAATAGAGGCGTGGACAATGAGGAAGCTGATAAGAAAAAGCCCTGTAAGGCCCATTAAAAACTTCTTTCCTATCGAACTGTTGAGCAAAGCTGAATTAGCCATATGATTTTTAACCTTAGACGTTAAACAATAAGCGTTCCGGCCTTGTGCCGAAACAGTGAGTTTTCAAAAGCGCATCAAAATTAGAGCGGGAAGTTTAAAATGAAAGTTTTTAGCCGTTTATTTTTAAACAATTAAGTGACGCGTTCTATTTATTGTAAAATATTGGTTACTAACGCTTAAAATAAGTGGCCTTTAGGCCGCCCGTACTTCTTTTCTGTTCGGGTAGTTATGGAATTCCGCCTTTTGCCCGTCTGATGATAATTAAAACAATAATTGTTTTTGATGTTTCGTTTAAATATCACCTCAACTGCCCGGCTTGATTTGAAATAGTACCTTTTACTTAACCAAACCAATTTAATATGAAAGCAACTTCAACGGGTTTTGCGGCCATGGTAATAGTGTCATTTCTCTTTTTCGGATGCAGCCAGGCGCGTAAAGAGGCTGCCGAAAGGACAGAGCAGCTTACGCCAGCAGTTATTAATGCGCCATCCCTTGAAAACGGGCGTATAAAACCTCTTTCCTCATCGGGCGCTGTTGAAGATCCGCGCGATTCAGTGCACCAGTTTATACGTACTGCCGATATTAAATGCAAGGTAGAAAACGTGGCCATTGCCACTTACCGCATAGAAGATATTACGCGACAATTGGGAGGCTATGTATCTTACACAAATTTAACCAGCAAAATAAACAGCGACAACACCGTGGCGGTAAGCGCCGATTCATCTCTGCAAACTACTTACTATGATGTGCAGAATACTATGATAATCAGAGTGCCCAATACCCAGCTTGACAGCGCCCTTAAAAGCCTGGCGCCACTGGTAACTTACCTCGATTTCAGGATGATAAAAGCGAATGATGCGGCACTGCAACTACTGGCCAATAATTTAAAGCAGGCCCGCATTGCCAAACACGAAACCAGGATGAACAATGCCATTGATGAGCGGGGAAAGAAACTAACCGAAACCGCCGAAGCACAAGAAGCCCTGCTGAACCACCAGCAACAGGCTGATGATGCCAGCATTGATAACCTTACTTTAACCGATCAGGTAAAATTCAGCACCATTAATTTATCGCTTTACCAACCCGAAACGGCCGGGCAGAAACTGGTGTATAACACCAAAAGCATAACGCCTTTTGAGCCGGGTTTGAAAACTCAGTTAACCGAAGCAGCCCAATTTGGCTGGGGGCTGGCAACCGCTATTATTGTTTTTGCTGTCAGGTTGTGGCCTTTGGTGTTTATGGGCCTGGCTTTTACTTTCGGCTATCGCCGGGTTAGAAAAGTTGCGCTGTAATAAACGGTTAACCACTATGCCTTAGCCGCGTAATCGCTTAAATACAGATACGGGTCGTTCAGTTTTCCATCGCTGGTAATGGTGGCTTTATAAAGGATCTTGCTGCCTGGCTTTTTAAGTTCGGGTAAAATACGGCTCATAAAAATGTTGCCGAAATCTTCCGATGCATCGCGCGGGAGTTCATTGGGCAAATTATCAATGGCCATGATATCAACTGATTTATCGGCAAAGGCTTCCATGATCTCACCAGTCAGGCGGTTGTAGCCATAATAAGGCTGGCTTATGGTAGAGGGTTTAAGCGTTGAAGGCACCGATGAATGAGGCCCGATATCGCAGGTAATGTCTGATATAATGCCGATCCTGAAGTCTGGTTCTTTCATTTGTTCGGCGGTAAAGAAAACCGGTATCCGGTGATCCCAGTAAATGCCGTTTATCATTACATCGGCCGTTTTTGTAAACGGGTAAAAGTTCGATTTATAAGCTTCGGGGTTGGCGTGGTAATCGTCTGCATTAAACTTGTCGAAACCTTCGCGGTAATACATATCGCCGCTGCCGAGTTGTGTGTAAACGGCCTCATTAAATTCGTTGTAGCAAAAGTTGTAGGCGCTTACTTTTTTAATGCCCAGCAGGTCGAGCAAAAAAGCGGCTCCGCGCGATACTCTGCCTGTGCCTGTAAGCACAATTTTAAGTTTAGGCAGTTTTATTTTGGCAAACTCCTGCTGTGCTTCGGCAAAATTGTGGCACTGGTTCATTTGCTTAATAGTAAAGGCTCCGCTTTTTAAACCTATCATGCGTATGCCATGGTAAGCACCCACTATACCTGCCCAGCGGCCAAAGGCTATCAGGCGTTTGTTCTTATCGTCGGTTAGGGTCTCCCAGTCAATCAGCCTTATTTTCTTCTCCATTACAGTATGCAGCAGCAACCTGTTGGCCGGCTGCTTTTTAATGGTGTGCGAAAAAATAAAATAGGTTTTTTCAGGAATCAGCAATTGAGGCTGCACTTCCTTTACCCCCAGTAAAATATCGCAGTCAACCAGGTCTTCGCGTAGTTCTATACCGTGGTAGCGGTATTCGTCGTCGGTATAGCAACGGTGCTTTGACGACTGCACAAAAACCTCAATATCCGGGTTCTCTTCCTTTAAGATAGCGCATTGCGAAGGCGTTAACGGCACCCTGTTATCCTGCGGCTCGCGGGTTTCTTCTAAAATTCCAATTTTCATCCGGCTTTCTTAATGATTATAAAGGTGGTATGGAAATAGCAATAAAATTATCATCGGGGTGCTGAAATTTTCTCTATCGCTCAATTCATACTGCCGCAAATGTAAAAAAATACGGCTCTGGATGGGTTAATGTAACTGAACGCTGGTTGAGCCTGATTTTTACGGTGCGTTATAATAAAATACAATCAGTAGAAATAATTTTAACCCCGGCTGCTGTGGTTTAAAATCATAAATCAGCGCTCTGTAATTAAAAGCCAAATTGACACAAAATAGATTTTGGCAGGCAAATTGAGTATCTTTGCAACGTTCTTTGAATATAGTGATGGTAGCAGGCAGGCAGTATTTATTTAAATACCAAATACTTACTACTACAAACTAAAATTGGGGCTGACCGGAATTGACGGGAAGCATTGATGGTAAACCGGCGTGTCGTGGGTGTGTAATACCACGTTAATCCATTACGTATACTATAATAAACGGCGAAAATACTTACGCCATGGCTGCTTAATCTTAGAGATTAACCACCATTTGCTCCGCGCTTGAGGCACCATACACAGCGTGCAAGCAACCAAAAACGGGTGCTGGCTGTTACAGAATGGTTCCCTGTAACAGTAAGGTATAAAAGGACCTAAGGTTTGAGGTGGTGGGTTGCTTAACCTGCTTCATCCCCTACAATTAATAAGTAACTACACATGTAGAAAGTTTATCGCCAACTTGTCCGGACGTGGGTTCGAATCCCACCAGCTCCACTTTTTAAGATGCTTAATAGGCTGTTTATCAAATAGATAGGCAGCTTTTTTTATGTGGGGCAAGGCGATTTTGGCAAATGGGGCAAGGAATTTTTGCTCTTGGGGCAAGGCGATTTTCCGATTCGCTACCCCCATAATTACGCTCACAAATAGAACTGAAATGAATTTGAAGGAATTGGATAGTAAAAAGTTGTCTGTGATATGGGAACACTGCACCGCTAACCCCGAACTGAAAGAAAAGGTCGAACAAGAACTAATTCTGCGCAAAGGCAACCGAAAGTTTTCACGTGAATATTTATACAGCATCAATAGGGTCGGCAATAAAGCGTTAACCATTCACTTCATCCCGACAACATCTGGATATTTGAAATTCGGTAAGAGCATCACCATTGACCTTATCCTGGAGGAACATGAAGCTGAACAATTGCACAAAACATATTCCTCACAACCACCAATCCGAACTTATGGCTTGGTTAAAGGGAAGTCATTGATATATGGCTCCCTGTCCGCTGAGAAGGAGAAAGAACTTAAACAGATTGGTTTCGATTGCGCGG
>Ga0316224_1002774_pt1 | contig 15406 bp, 10 predicted proteins | sample TBH18013metaG_FD_206254 | JGI IMG/M metagenome (GOLD analysis project Ga0316224, IMG submission 206254) | Freshwater microbial communities from Trout Bog Lake, Wisconsin, USA - TBH18013 | ecosystem: Environmental > Aquatic > Freshwater > Lake > Hypolimnion/Profundal zone | place: USA: Wisconsin... | reverse complement strand
ACCTAAAGTTCCGATAATACCTCCGGGACTGTTCCAGGTGCTAAAGTAAAGTGAACCATTGGTTACTGCCAGGCTGCTAAAAGTATCAGCCGCAGCAGCATAAATGGCCGACCACGTATTGCCGCTAAACCTGTAAAGCGTATCGCTGCCATTACCCGAAGGAACGACTGCATATATTTTATTACGATATGCCTGTACAAAAGTAGCCCCTCTTGAAGGAAGATTTTGTGCCGGCCCGTACAACGTCCACGAATTAAAATCCTGAAGGTTGGCAGCATTGAGGGGGGCGTATTTAACCCCTTCAGAACAAGCCGCATAAATATTAACGCTGTCAAAGCTGACCGCAAAAACAGAAACCTGGTTGCCGTTTGAGCCTATTACATACGTGCTGTTGATCTGCATCTGGTTGAGGTTAACCACCGAAATGCCAAGGTCAGAACACACGTAAGCATTGCCATTCAAAAACGCGATTGAATAAACTGAAACGGCACCCGACGTAGCCTGATTTTTAATATCAGGTATATTATAAATGTTGGTGCCATTTTGAATAAAGTCGAGATTGCTATTTACATAGGCAATGGCCAGGAAGCCGGTGCTGGGATCGTAATTTATTGTTTTTATACCAATGTCATTTAAACCCGTCGACTCGTCGTAAGTTTGAATGACGCCGGTACTTTTTTCATAAGAAAATATACTTTTCGGTGCGCCATCGTATATTTTATCGCCGGCATCACAGGCACCTACCGAACTTCCATAGGGCATATAAGATTTCCAGGTGCCGATCTGCCGTGCCTGGGAAAAAGACAGATGGCTTATCAATACCAGCCCCAAAATAAAAACTGCGCACCTTGAATAAAAACTCATACTGCTAAATTATTAAAACCACCTATAAACGTCAACAAACTATTGATATTGTTTCCATGCAGTGTTACTTGCATTTGTTGCTGCCGTGGTTACTCGGCCAGCGAGAACCGGAAAGTTATACCGCTTTTAATATTGGTTGTAGGATAGGTAGATGAAATTTTTGGAATGGTCTTGCTTTCATCATAAAACAATCGTACGGTCAACCGCTTGCTGACAATATAATCTACCGATGGCTGAATAGTAATAGTGGTAGCGCCCTGGGTTATTTGCGGAGGCCCCTGGTCTATCTGATTATTAACGGTAATATCATCGCGGTAGCTGAAATCGAACCTGAAACTAAGGTCGTTATCTAACCTTATTTTCTTGCCGTTAGGCAGTTTAAACGGAAGTTTTAAACCCTTTATTTTATAACCGGCACCAACCGTAAATGATTTCGAATTGATCTGCACCATCTGAAAATCGGCAAAACTCATAGTTAGCGTTCTGCTCATTTTAAAGTCGAATTTAAAAGTGATGTTCTTCTTTGTAGTGGCGTCAATACCTATCAATGGCGAAAGGGATTCGTTAATGGTAATGCTTGGCATGGTATACAGCGCATAGAAGTTATTGCTGAGCGAATCGCGCGCGCGCGAACCTATTGCTGTACCATCGCCGTTATATAACAGGTTGGTTGAATAGTTGCTTACAGTAAGCGTTGAGGCATAGCCGCTGGTAATGGTAAAGTTGGTAAAATATTTTTGCGCCCACTTAAACTTGGTTAAGCCGTTATACGAAAAACGCCAGTTAGGCATAGGTATCGAGTTGAACGGATTGAGCGAAACACTGTTGGGGTTTTGCTTGTTATATGCAGCAAGGAAAGCCGGTATCAGCACATCCTGCGACAAAGGTCCGTAACCATCCGAAAATCCTGCTGAATAAAGTGAATCGCTCGGGTTGTAATAGGTTTTATTCTTTACACTATTTGCATTTCTGGCACCTAAGCGCTGCGAAATAATGGCTCTATCTGCAATAAAATTATTGTATATGTTTGAATATCCTGTGGCAGATATCTTGCTGAACATAGTTTTGATAGGGAGGTACGAAATACTGTAGGCGCCCGACTGAACAGGATTAAGATGCTGATAAGACCCTGTTTGAACGCCATTAATAGTAGTGTCAATGTATTTAAAATACTCCGAAAAATTGTTCGAGTAATCTCTGAAAAGCGTAAGGTCTATTTTTACATCAGTCCATGGTTCAAAGCTTGCCGTGGCATCAACCCGGTCATCGCGGTTTTGGGTAAACTGCTGGTTCAACAAGGTATCATGGCTTATCCAGTTATTGGCTGCTGCGCGGTTTAGCCAGGCCAGCCTTTGCTGTGTATTTACGCCATTAATAAATTTATCGCCCGGTTGCCCGCCAAATACAAAGGCATAGCCCGGCCCGTTCGGCACCAGCGTTCCGCCTTCGTTGGTATAATCATTTCCTAAAATGCGCGAGTAAGGCTCAAAGCCCGGCAGGGTTGTGGCCTTGTTTTCTTTATAGTCAATACCAATCTTTTTAAGCGACAATAATGGCCGCATAATGAAGGATATGAACGGATCTGAAGGATATTGTTTACTGTGATAATCCTTCCATTTGGCCCTGATGGCTTTCTTGTTATCCTTGATCTGCTTTTTCAGTTTAGTGATCTCCGCCGTACGCTTATCCTCCTCCATCGATTGGTCGTCCTTGACTATCTGCAAGTCGCCTTTTAGCTTTTCGCCTTTTTCCTTCAGTTTCTCTATCTCATCTTTTATTTTTTTCCGGGCATTCTTAATGGCGTCGCGCTTTTTATCGTTTTCCTTTTTATCGCCGAGGTTAGGGTTAGGAGAATCGTATGTTTTCAGGAACGGACTCTTGTCGTATATTTTTCTGAAGTTAAGATCGATTTTGGCATGATCGTTTTGCGAGTTGTTAATGATGTTACCCAGGGTACTTTGTACCAGCGTATTCGAATCGGCATTAGGGTGTGCAGGGTCAGGTCCCGGACCTTTTAATTGCAATGGCAACGCCGTCCAGTTATAAGTGGCCGCATAGCCTGCGTTGGCAGTGATAAAATCAAGTGCCGGAATTTTACTGATTGGCAGTACATAATTTACCGCCAGGTTTTGGTTATAGTTGGTGTTACGTCCGCCCTCCAAAACCTTATTCCACACCTGCTGCTTTGCTTCAGGGGTGTTGATCAATCCCGCTGGCTCATCAATTACGGCCTGGTCGTTGGCACTGTAATCTAAGCTGAGCGATTTGAAAGGGTTATACTTAAAGGTATAAGTTCTGTTCCATAAAAATGTTTTGGCATACTCCGTAGGTATTGGAAAATCAACGCCTCCGTCGGCCAACGAACGCAGCTGTATGGTATTTAATACCCGGTTCCAGTTAGAGGTAACCGCCATGGTTGATGGATACGGATTAAAATTGAAATCCCTCACCAGATCAAACCACTTGGATTTCGATTTAATGACTTTTTTAAACGGAGAAAGCTCTTTAGCCTGAGGGGCAAAACTCCAACTGGCTATACCCACCCATGTTTTTACTGAGTTGTTGGCAGTAAAAGGATCGCTATACTTTATTTCGTTTTGCGAATACGTGAAGTTAAAGTTGCCGGGGTCGTAAATATGCGGCCGCTTCGATTTGGTTTTCGGCACTATCCTGATATTGGTAAAGTTAAAACCGCGGGTGGTATTAATGGTCTGCACCTCGCGCTGATAAGCTCTCAACGAGTCGGCGCCATACAGATTTCTGATAATGGCAAACTGGTCTTTGGCCTTAATGTCAAATTGATATGGATCATATTCAGGCGTGCTGAATGATTGGGCATAGTTGGCGTAAAAAGGAATACGTACGCCCAGCGCTGCAGGTAAAAATTTACCTGCCTCTATCTGCGTTGTAAAGTTATAGGCGTACAGGTTATCCTTGGTCAGCTGGTCAAGCGTTTGGTCAACCTGCCCGAAGCCCGCAGTATGCATATTACCTGCAAGGCTTACGTTACCCAAATCGGCCATTTTAATATTTACGTTGGCCAACGCCGCTGCACCACCTTGTTCATTAAAACCGTCCATCCGTAATTCATCAAACCATACTTCCACGCACTTTGGCTGACCATCATCCTTATTGCCGGGCAAAGGATTATAGGGCGCCCCTTTATGCGGGTTATGAATACCCAACATAACCGTTTTTACCCCTCCAATGTCGGGGTTACCTTTAATGGTAATCAGGTTACCGTGGGCATCGGTAGATGTAAATGGCGCATTGAGCGGAAATCCATTGGTAGCATTTCTCTTTTCTTTCAGGGTAATAAAGTCCTGCAAGGTAATAGTCATCGAATTACTATCGGGCCAAACAGATTCCTGGTCGGTAGGGCTGCTGTTATTATAAACTCCGTCAGGCGTAATTTTTAAAGGCACCTCATATTCATAATAATTATCAACAAAATCTGAGCCGATACGGATGAAAGCGGTAACCTCACTATCGCGCACTACCGGTTCGTCAAGTATCCGGTTGGCGTGAATGTACATTTCAAGCCTTTTATAATTTCTAAGGTCAAGATTAATGTTCTTAAACACTGCTTTCCGCTGGCAATCCTGCAGGTCGCAAACGTTCAGCGCCAGCGATTGCTCATCCTGCTGCACATACTGGTTGGTTTGTGCGCCCAGCACCTGCTGCCTTAAAATGCCCGGAGGCAACACGTAGTTTACCGGCGCCTTGCTACCGTTATTTTCCAGGCCTACCGAGCCTACGTTAAAGAAAGCCTGTGCAGTTGGGTGCGGGCTTACACCATCGCAACCATCATCTAACGACAGGTCATACGTTCTCCATTGGTTACGGGTAAGCTGTAGCGTACCAAAACGGAAGATGATGGAAGAATCAGAAAACCCTGTCAGGAACATCCGCATAAACTGGATAGATGTAAAATCGCCAATAGAGCCAACCCGGTTGGCATAAGAGCTTATAGGGATGCGGAATTGCAGCCAGCGGGCCTTAGTGCCGGTTCCGTCGGCAACAATGTTGGGGTCGTTGTTGCCGTCTTCTTCGGTTACTATATAGGGGTTAGTTCCAACATTCATACCCGGTACCATGTGAACCACGTACTGAAAGTACTCTTCGTCCTCATTCATGGTATTATCGTTATTGATATCCTCTTTATCAGGCAAACTGGTTCCGGCAGTAGTAGAAATGCTGTTGGTTTGCACCGGCGAGTTACCTTCGGTTCCTGCAAAGTATTTATAACGGTTTATGATAGAGGGCTCGTTGGCAAAAAAGTTGGGGTCCTGGAAATAGTAATAGTCATCCGAGCTGGGGTCATTGTTCAGCTGGGCAACCGCTGCCGGGTTAGTAACAGTAGCATTAATATTGGCAAGGAATGTGGCCTTGCGCACTCTTTCCTCGGCATCAGGTAAACCATCCAAACCAACGTCCTGTACGGGGCGAAGGGTAGGGTCATTATCAAACGCATTAACCAGCGGAACCAGTTTAGGCACAATTCCCCAGAAAGTAGTATCCACCGTTGTTGGATCGGTAGTAATACCATTTTCAAATGCCTGGCGCGAATCCTGTAAGATATCTTCTGAAATATTACCCAGGTCAATGTATAAATATCCCCCTTGGCTGGTGGCGTGCTGCTCCTGGAACGGGTCCATCAGCCAAAACTCAATATACTCCACATTGGTGGCCACAAAGTCGGTGTTATCCATGCTGCGCATAATACCGCCCCACCTGTTCTGAGGGCTTTTTAAACTTCCGTCTGAATTAAGACCCGCAGAATATGGCGGCGCTCCGTTGGGCTTGCTTTCGTAATTGTAAGGCCCTCTCTCTCTGGGAAAATAGGCAATATCAAAAGTATAAAGGTTAACGTCCAACGTTCCGGGAGTTGCATTAGGATAAACTTCCTGGTAAGGCACCAAACGCACATAGTTGTTGGTGATATCAGTATATGGGTTGGTATTATTATAAACCACTGCCGGCGATGTTTGCTGGGTATAGAACGAGTTATCTATACGATACCACGAAATCAAAGCTCTGTTATAACCATAGCGTTCATCGCTTACTAAACCCGCTTCAGGGAACATAGGCCTGCCGCTCGGACCGGGAGAGTTTCTTGGGGTAGAAGCCAGCTTCCAGGCAATAGGCGGGGTCTTTAAATCGTAGCCCGAGCTGGTTCCTTCAAAATCATCAATATATATCTGTCCGTTATGGCCGGCATCATTAATGGCTTTAGAGTGGCCCGGTTTTAAATATGCAAACTCGCCGTATGCCGAAAGTGTCGACATTTCTTTGGTAGGGTAAAGCTTGTTCAACGCTTTGGTCAACCATGGCAGGTTGGTTTTATACGTTCCATCAAGACCCATGATGTCGTTCTTAATAGGCTCGTCACCAATGTTCACTTTCTGCGTAAAAGGCCGCTCAGCTAACTGTATGAAGGTTCCACCCAGATTTAATTTATCGTTCACTTTGTAATCCAGACGGGTGCCATATAACGACTGTGTTTGGGTAGCAAACTGGTTGTTGTTTTCGTAATCAATTTTTATTTGCTGGCCGCTGTTTAATATAGATTGGTTGGTAATAGTTACCCGGCCCAGGTTATAATCAACGGTGTAATCCTGGTTCTCAATCAACTTAACTCCACCAGCCGTTACCACCACCGATCCCCTGGGTATATTACCGGCGCCCAAGGATATCTGGCTGCCGTTGGTACCCATGTAGGTACCCTTAATAACAAACCGGTTATACTGCGGAAACTGCTGTGCTTCGTACTTGGTTGAGTCGTATAATTGTTGGTATACGTACGTGCCTGTGTCAGCGGCGCTTCCGCACTGTTCTATTTTGGCAGCCAGGTTTTTACCAAAAGGCTCTTTAACCGTAAATATCAGCTTGCCGTTTTGCGGTAAAATGTCCACCCCGGGTATAAAGTCGAAAAGCCCGTCTCCATCTGGTGGCAGGGGGTCGTTGTTCATGTCCAGGTTATCCAGGTTTAATACATGTAACAGGGGTTTGCCTTCTAAACATCCCGATGGCAGGTATCGCTTTAAGCCGCCTCCCGGGTCGTTATAATAAATATCAAGGAAGAACTTTTTATTGCTGATACCGAAGGCCCCTAACGAGTAGATGTTCTTCATCATCAGGTTCCAGATAGGCAGGTTAACGCGGGGTGCGGTTCCTTTCAATAATTTCAGGATAAGATCTTTTGCAACCGAGCCTGAGTCAGGAGGCAGCTGATCGCCAAACTCACCAACCTGAAAAACCTGTCCGTTATATTCGTACTGGAAAGCAACACCCAAAATGTCGTTGGGGTTTAATTGCGAGTTAATGGAGATATAGCCCAACTGCGGGTTATAGGTAAACTCATTGGGGTTCAGTTTACGGGCATAGGTCTTTTCAAAGTCCTGGCCTTGCTGCAGGTTATATCCGGGGCCCTGTAATACCGCAACTATATTACCATCTAACCGGTTTGAGGGCACCGAGGTAAGGTGGTTATAAATGCTGTTGGCCGTGTTGCGCGGGCGGCCGTCACCTGCGGCGGTTGATTGTATCTGGTTGCTGTAAGGCTGTGCTTCACCAAGGTCCATTAAGCCCACTATGTTACGTACGTTGGTAGTGGCGTTGGTACGATTGGTTACCCAAACTTCAATACGCGTAATGTTTACTACTGAGTTTATTTTTGGCAATTGCGAAAGGGCTCCGTCGTACTGATTATAGAAAAACTGCGCCAGGAAGAAGTTCTTGTTCTCTTCGTATTGATCAGAGTTTACAGAGAAAGTTTGCTGTTGTGCTCCGTTTTGCAGCGTAATGCTCTGCTTTTTTGATTGCTGCTGTGATACAACACTGGTCCAGGTTAAACGGCCGAACTGCAACACAGTTTTTACGCCAAAAAGCGACTGGCTACCGGTAATTAAACGCGTAGGCAAAGGCAAACTTACATTACCCGCTTCGATAGATTTAATGATATCGTCTTTACCACCTGTGTAACCGATCTTTACTGTATTATCAAAAGCAAAACCCGACTGGGTGTTGTACTTAATACCCAACTGTAACTTGTCGCCTATCTTACCGATCACGTTCATGTTAATGTTCATGTCAAAGTTGAAACCGCCGGTTTGGCGGTTACGGATAGGGATGTTCGGGTTAGCCGTTTTTTGAATATTGGCACCCAGGGTCATTTCTACATTGCCCTGTGGTTTTATTTCAATCTTGCTTCCGCCAAATAAACGGTCAATGATCTGGTTCTTTATCTGCACCGGTGGTACCAGGCTCTTCTCTTCTACCAGGTTTACTGCATTGGCACGCTCCTTCCAGTAGTCTTTCATTTCCTGTTGTTCGGTGTATTTCATGTAATCCGAATAACTAAGATACATGGGCGGGCGGACATCAACACCCCCAACCTTTTCTGATACCACATACATGCCGGTTTCAGGGTCGTACTCAACGGTTTCCTGCATTACCGGTGGGTCTTTTAAATAAAAAGGGTCTGTTTGTTTATCAGTAACAAAATCACCCTCTCTGTCCGTCATCGGGTACTTGAGCTTTACCTGTGGGGTAGTAGTGGGTGTATCGGGTACTGGCAACGGAGTGGCTGGCTCAGGCACTACATATCTGAAAGGCGCACGAACACTTTCGGCATAAGCTGCATAAAGCAGGCCCATACAGCTAACCGCAATAACCCAGGTAAATATTTTTTTCTTGCCTTTCACTCCTTATCTAAAAGTTGTACAATTTTATTTCGCTACTCCGGTGCCAGATTGGTGAGTCTTACTTCCGGAGCATTATTCATTACAATAACTTCAATGCTTCTTTTATCAAGCCTTCAACATTGCGGGATTCCCCGCCGCCCTGCAATTTTGCTACCACCTTTTCAGCCGCTTGTTTGTTGAATCCAAGGGCAACGAGTGCAGATAACGCTTCCTCTTTCATTGTATTGTTTGGGGTTGAAACCAAAAGTGCTTCGGTGCTCATCTTGCCTACCTTGTCTTTCAACTCAAGGATGATCCTTTTGGCTGATTTGGGGCCTATACCCTTAATACTTTGAATCAAAGCCTCGTTTTCGCCCAAAATTGCTGTTCTTATCTCGTCGGGTTTAAAGGAAGAAAGCATTACCCTGGCTGTAGAAGCACCTACCCCCGAAACTGATATTAACTTTTCGAAGAGGTCTTTCTCCTGCTCTTCAAAAAAACCATACAGCTCAAAACCAGAAACCGATTGGTTTTCGCTTTTAACAATCAGCGAGGTTTGCAGCCGGCAGGAGTCCAGGTGTTGAATCTTTTCAAAGGTGTTCAGGCTGATCTTAACCATATAGCCTATACCACCCGTTTCAAGGTAAATATGGGTTGGGCTTTTGAATGTAATTTTTCCGGTTAGGTACGCTATCATGCCTTACAAAACTGTTTTGCGCTAAAATAGATTTCTTTCGTTATTCAACTGTAGAAAGGCGCTATAGGCAGGTTGTTTATAAGGTCTATTTGTTAAGAATGATATGTTGAGTGTCTAATTATACTGTGTTATACCGTTGAAAATTGCATTAATTTTTCTGAAAATGCAAGTAAATCAGATTCGTGGAACTTATCTGCCAACACCTGTACACCAATGGGCAAGCCCTGTTTATCAGCCGCAAGTGGCAAAGAAATAGCCGGTATGCCGGTAAGGTTAGCCAGCACGGTATAAATATCGGCCAGGTACATCTCCACAGGATCGTTCGTCTTCTCTCCAAATTTAAAAGCAACCGTAGGGCTGGTAGGCATAATGATAAAATCATACTCCTTGAAAATTGCCCGTATTTTATCGGTCAGTATTCTTCTCACTTTTTGCGCACGGCTGTAGTAGGCATCGTAATAGCCTGAGCTTAATACAAAAGTGCCCAATATGATACGGTTCTTTACCTCTTTGCCAAAACCTTCGGTGCGCGATTTTTTATATACCGCTTCCATTTCATGTGCTTCTTTACTGCGGTAACCATAATGCACACCGTCAAAACGCGCCAGATTAGAAGATGCTTCAGCAGTAGAGAGGACGTAGTAAGTGGCTATCAGGTGGTCTAAGAACGCAAAATCGATTTCACCAACGGTATGGCCTTCATTTTTCAAATCAGCTATCAGACCCTCAACGGCGTCTTTCACTTCAGTATGTAAGCCTGCACTGGTAAGGGTAGTGGGGAAAACTGCAATCTTAGCCTTTTTCTCAAAGCTCAGTTCGGCCGAATAGGTATTTACTTTTTGAGAAGCGGAAGTGGAGTCGTAATTGTCTTTACCGGATATAACTTCCATAACCAGGGCGCAGTCCTCAACCGAGGTAGTAAAAGGCCCGATCTGATCGAATGATGAGGCATAGGCAATTAAACCATACCTGGAAACACGGCCATAGGTAGGCTTTAAGCCAACCACCCCGCAAAACGAAGCCGGCTGGCGTATTGAGCCACCGGTATCAGAACCTAACGACACCTGGCACAAACCGGCCTGAACTGCTACTGCCGAGCCACCCGATGAGCCACCGGGAACCCGGCTGTTGTCTGCCGCATTCAGCACGTTGCCGTAAGCCGAGTTTTCGTTACTTGAGCCCATGGCAAACTCATCGCAATTAGTGCGGCCAATGATGATTGCATCTTCGGCCAAAAGGCGCTCAACTACCGTTGAATCATATAGCGAGGTAAACCCTTCTAAGATCTTTGAACCGGCCGAAACTTTGTGGCCCTTATAACAAATGTTGTCTTTAATAGCTATTACAATGCCAAATAATTTACCTGTTGTGTGTCCGTCTTTAAGCTTTTTATCAAGAAAGCAGGCCCTTGCCAAAGCGTCTTCAGCAAAAACCTCTAAAAAAGCATTCAGGTGTTTGCTAGCTTCAATTCTGGCTAAATACCTATTCACCAGGCTTTCGCAGGTTAGCGCGCCCGTACTCAGTTCTGACTGAACTTGCCGTATGGTTAAACCGGACAACTCCGCCACCTCAATTTAAATTAAAATTGACCAGGAAATTCATAGCTGTTTGGGGGAGACGGTTAGGCCTTTTTTTCTTCGGTTACCGTTTCTTTTGCAGGGGCAGGCGGAGAAGTTACAGGTTTCTCTCTCATACCTTGTTCAATCTCCTGTTTTATATTGCTCTTGGCGGCATTAAACTCTCTTACACCCTCACCAACACCACGCATTAACTCAGGGATCTTTTTACCCCCGAATAAAAATACGGCCAATACCAATATCAATACCAAATGCTCTATCTGAAAAATGCTGCTATATTCTACTTGCATGATTTCTTAGTTTACTTAGTGCAAAACTACATAAAAATGTTGAAAACACCAGAGTTGGTGAAGTTTAACAAAGGGTAATAAAGGGAAAGGTAAATTTTGCCTGTGAGTTTAGTGCCGGTTCGGAGGTTGTTGAGTGCTTTTATTTTGCCGTATAACCTCAGATAATGGACGCCGGAATAACGCCGAGCCTTGATCTGGATGTCATTGAAAAGCAAAAAATATGCTGAGAATAACAACATAACCCTATTTCTGTTAACTGATTTACTATTAAATAAGGTTACCAGCTAATAGTACAAATTTACTGGCGAATTGCCGGTTAGTAATTGGGTGTATAAGCTTAGCGAAGGTGAGGTTAATTACCAGTGCACTACCTGCAATAAAAAAGAATTCTGTTTTTAAAGATTGAAGTATTGAACAGTGAGGAATTCCTTTTAAAACAGGTGGCAAAAAAAGATAAATAACTCCGCGGCTGACCTACTCGGCAATCTTGTCACCTCTTAGTAACCGGTATCTTTTCCGGGCTTCAATTACCAGCAAAGAATTGCTGAAATCGGTTATAATGCTCTTGTACAGCTCCATGGCCTTATCCTTGTTGTGCAGCTGCTGCTCGTTAATTTCGGCCAGTAAAAAGGTGGCATCATCGCCTTTAAGGTCAGTTTTGTAATTCTTTAAAATGTCTTCAAGCAGCGGTATTGCTTTGTCAAACTCCTTATGCTTTACATCCATTTCGGCCTTGGTATATTCAATGTCATCTGTTAGTGCGTGGCCGGGAAATAGTTTGGTGATAGAGTCTAGTGTAACCACTGCATCGCTGTCTTTGTTCTGAAACTCCAGCAGCTCGGCCCGTGCATACATTTGCATTGGTGTGGCTACGGTATCTAAACCCAGGTTATCGATAATAAAAACCGATAGTTTTATAGCATCGTTGCTGATAAGCTCAGAGGTGGCCGACTTCAAAACCTCCAGCTGCGTTTGTGCCCAGTCGAAGTCGCCTTTGTAGTAGGCCAGCTTGGCATTTCTGAAACGGGCATCCTCACCCAGCGGAGAGTCTTTTTCATCTTTATCAACCTGCGAGTATAAAAGGGTCGACTCCCATACATCGCCGCTAATCAAATAAAAATCTCCCAGCGATAGTTTGGTCTGGTTCTTCAACTTATTTACCACACCCGGCATTTTTAAAATTTCGTTGCACAAATCAATGCCACCCGGTATATCGTGCAGATAGAAACCTTCCAAATCAGCCAGGTCTTTCATACTTTGGGCAGTGCGGAAATTACGGTCGTTGTCATTGATAAACGCCAGGTAGTCGTTCTTCAGGCCCAAAAGGTCTTCCTGCGTGTAATTCAGGGTTTTAGATACCTTTTCCTTGCGGCAGTTCAACAATTCGGTACGGCCCTGAAAATACAGGTCGCTGTTCTTACCTTTGTTCACTACATACTCAAATCCGTTAATAGCGGCGTCGTAATCGCCTTCTGTTTGTGCCATGCGGGCAATGGTTAAAACGCGCGTGCCGTTCTCTCCTTTGCGCTTATCCAGAGCTTTCATTTGCGCCAGTGCACCTTCAAAATCCTTATTCTGTATATAAACCCAGGTAAGCAGGTCAATAAACTCTTCGTTACTGTTGCTTTTTTGCACCTTGCCGTAAAGCTGGGTTTCCAGTTGCTCAAGCAACCTGGCTTCGTCTTTGTTGGTTTGTACCGTGTTTTTTACAATCTGTTCGTTCTGCGGGTTCATTTCAATGTTCAGCAGAAAATATTTTACCGCGTTCGCGTCATCGCCTTTATTCATGTAAGCGTTAGCCAGCTCCATGCTATAGTAAGTCTCGTTTTTAACGGCCTTGCTGCCTTTTTCATAAGTGGCAATCACATAGTCGTATAACCGGTAATTTTCATAGCTATTGGCCAGGCTGCGCACGGCAGGCTCATAAGGTTTAAGCTCTTTCAGTGCTAAATCGTATTGCTCTTTACTTTTTGCGGCATCAGGTATTTGCGAGTATAAGTAGCCCAAGTCTATTACAAACTGGCTGTTGGTGCTGTTTTTTTTGATTTCGCGCTTAACCACCTTTTCAAGGTCATCATATTTTTTAAGCGATAAAAGACATTGGTAAAGCGGGGTATAAAACTTTATATCGTAATTGCTCTTCTCCCACAACGATTGAAACAGCTCGGCAGCCTTATCAAACTCGCCCTCCTGCAGGTAGCTGTTGGCCAGCGTTTCATCGCGCCCGGGCTGTGCTTTAACCAGCACCAGAAGCGAAAACTGCAAGGCAATAAGAAGAATGATCTTTTTCATTATAAGGCTGAAATTAACTGAACTTGCCCACAGGCGCTAAGTTATTTAAGTATTTTAACCGGCAGTACAAATTGTTTTGCACGTGGGCACGGAGTAAAATCCGGGTATTACATTTTTCAGCATAACAGCCTTTTTATATTCCCCCAATTCTGCTCTGCTGTTCTTCGTGCATCATTGTTTTTAGCCTATACGCCTTGTATATGCGGCCCAGGCTATAAGCCCTGCTGCTGAACCCACCGCATCGGCGGCCTCATCCAGCCACTCAAAATGGCGGTCAGTAGTCAGGGTTTCCTGCATTATTTCAATAAGCAGGCCGTAAGCGCAGCCAATAACAAATATTTTAATCCAGGCACCGGTATGTAATGAGTCGAACGTTTGCTGTTTTATCCAACCCCAACTCATCAATATCGACAGCACAAAATAGAAGGTAAAATGTACCAGCTTATCAAAATTAGGTATGGCAATGTGTGGCAAATGATGCGCGGGCATCATGCACAGATATAAAATAAAAGCCGCCCATAAAATGGACGGCCAATTATATTTTAAATATGGATTTGCTTGCATTGGTTTTACCTTTTTACAGGCTAATCTTTATTAAGCCCCAACGTGTGCTTTATAAGCGTCGGCGTCCATCAGGCTGTCAAGGTCTGCGGCATTGGTAAACTCAATCTTTATCATCCAGCCTTTGCCGTATGGGTCAGTATTCACTGCTTCAGGGTTATCGTTCAGGGCGCTGTTTTTTTCAAGCACCTTGCCGCCAACCGGCATAAAAAGGTCCGATACGGTTTTAACCGCTTCAACGGTTCCGAAAACCGCGTCTTTTGCAAAGGTTTCGCCAACGCTTTCTACCTCTACATAAACAATATCGCCCAGTTCTTTTTGTGCGAAATCTGATATTCCCACATAACCGGTATTACCTTCAACACGAACCCACTCGTGTTCTTTACTGTATTTTAAATCTGCTGGAAAGTTCATTGGCTTCTTTTTTTGAGTGATGCGAAAATAAGAAACAAGTTAAGTTTCGGAAATTAAATTATTCGCTCAAAAAATACGGAATACAATGGAACGCTGATTTATTATGATTTTTATAATAAACAGCCTGGTTCGGGAATGCACTCAAAAATGTGGTCGCTACTTTACGGTGCTAATTCAGGCAAATATCGAAGCTTACTACATTGGTAATAATGGTTTCGGCAGCGCCTTTAACAATGTTGAAGGTGTGATTGTTAATGCTGACAACTATAGATTGGTTATCGCCCGAGTTCTCTTTAATTTCAACCAAATCGCCGGGGAAAACGCCCATTTCAAAAAATTTGGCGCAAAGCTGGCTGTTTCGCATGTCTACAATAAATGCACGTTGTCCGGGTTTCAGGTGTGTCAGTGGCTTCACAGTGTTCAAGTTTACTTACAATGTAAACGACGTAAATAGGTTTGTCAAGGGCAAATGCAGCATATTTTTTCTGTGTTACAACTTATATCCGGTAACCGTAGGTAATTGCCTAGCTATTGTGGCTCAGGTGGTGGCCACCAAAGTTAGGACAATCGCATTTGGTGGCTTTGCAGCCCGGCAGAGCGGTTAAAACAACCAGGGCTGCAAAGGCTACCCATACTATACGCACAATATGTTTAATTTGCTTAGGCATACTACTTTTAACTTTTACCGGTAAAAATAATTCTTCTGATTGGAACGCAGACGCAAAATTTTAGTTGCCCCGCTTGATTGGGGCCTTGGCCATGCTACCCGCTGCATTCCCCTCATCAGGGCTTTGTTAAAACGAAATGCCGAAGTAATTATTGCCGGTAGTGGCGCCTCGGCTACCTTGCTGAAAGATGAATTTCCGGAACTGAAGCAGTATCTTTTACCGGGCTATAACCCCAGATATTCATCCAGACCGGACGATAGTGCCATGGTGTGGACCATGGGCCGGCAATTGCCCCATTTTATTAAAACCATTAACCGGGAACACCTACAGGTTAACCAGCTGGTTAAAAAAGAAAAGA